>PVMK01123289.1_pt1 | contig 33401 bp, 34 predicted proteins | sample 1853481 | NCBI WGS metagenome assembly PVMK01 (sample SAMN08533507, study PRJNA380276) | Marine sediment metagenome, whole genome shotgun sequencing project.
GACTTCTTCTCCGCAGCCGTCGATCAACTTGTGGTGGGGCCACACGCCGTGCGCGCGCTCGACTCACCAGCAGCCGGCCCTGCGTCGAGGCGCCGCGCTCGTTCAGGCCTCGACCTCCTTCAGGAACACGGCCGGGTCGACGACCGTGCCTTGGCCGACGACCACCTCGTCTGCTCGTGAAGGATTCCGGACGGGATCAGATGAAGGATCTGCTTCTCGCCGCCGACCACCAGCGTGTGGCCGCGTTTGCCCGCCGGCATACCGAACGACGAGGTCGGCGTACGGGCGCGTACAGGTCGACCACCTTGCCTTGCCCTCGTCCCCCCACTGGGCCCGACCACCACCAATGCGCTCATGATTCGTTCCCAACCGCGCCCAAGCGGACAACTCCTCGAACAGCGCGTCGCTGGGCTCACCTCTGAGCGTCGCGCGTCGCGGCCGTCCTGCAGGCGCGTGAGCCGCGCGTGCTCCTTGCTGCCAGATCGATAGATCGTAGTCCCACGCCTTGGCGTACTGTCTGGCTTCGCTGTCGCTCTTGGCCGCCAGCACCGCAATACGCGCTCCGTCGCGCTTCCGCCAGAGCCTCCGCCGTCTTGCGGCGCCGGGCGTAGCTGCGGCCACCACGGCTCGCAGGGGCAGCTCGCCGCGTGAGCGAGACGCAGCCTCGGAGAGCGCCCACAGCACGTTGTCGACCTCGAAGGCGAAGCCCGTCGCCGCGCCGGGCGCGTCGTACCGGCGGAGCAGGTCGTCGTAGCGCCACCCATCCGAGCGGCTCCCCGGGCCGGCGGCCAGAAGGGTCATGCTCACGCCGGTGTAGTAGCTGTGGCGCCGCAAGTCGCTCAGGTCGATCGCCACGCGGTCGCCAGGCCCGCTGGCCTCCAGGCGTGCCACCACGCGCTCGAGCTCGTCCAGCGCGCGCTTCGCTGCCGCGTTGCGCAGCCGCCTCGGCGCGCGTCCGCGATCACGGAGCGGTCGCCGTAGAGGTCGCACAGCGTGAGCAGCCGCTTGCGCTCGCCGCGACGACGCCCGCTCCTTGAGCAGCTTCTCCAGGTTCGTCGCGTCCTTGGCCGCGAGCGTCTCGACGACCGCCAGCCGCGCGTCTTCGGGCACGTGGTCGAGCACCTCGGTGCCGATCTTCACCTGCGCGAGCTCGACCAGGAAGTCCTGCAGGCCACGCCCTCGCAGGCGCGAACCGCCACCTCGATCACCTCGGCGTCCGCCTCGGGACCCTTCACGCCGACGCATTCGATGCCGCACTGCAGAACTTGACGCTGCTTTGCGCGCGCGCCGCGCCGGCGCCGCACGATCGTCCCTCGTAGCAGAGGCGCCACGGCGCGGGACGGTCCTGGAGCCGCGTCGCGACGATGCGCGCGATCTGCGGCGTGACGTCCGGGCGCAGGAGCGCGACCTCGCCGGAGTCCGGTTCGACGAACCGCACCAGGTCTCGCCGGTCGACCGTGCCGAGCCGCGTTCGATCACCTCGGCGTACTCCACCGGGCGGCGTCGTCACCGCTGGTAGCCGTGGCGGTCGAACGTCTCCATCAGCCGCTGCCAGAGCAAGAGTCCGCGTCATGGACGCTGCAGCAGGTCGCGCATTCCGCTGGCGGGGTCATCGGCAGACTCGGGAGTCGTGCTTCTCGAGCCGAGCTCGCGCTCGCGCGTCGCTTTCGCGCCGATGGGGCCATCTCAGAGCCTCAGGGTATGCACACTGCTGACGTGGTCGATGCCGCGAAGCGCGTCGAGCGCCTCGCTGCCGACGGTCGAATCGACGTTCCAGAGCGCCAGCGCTTGGCCCCTCTTCTCGTCGAGCCCCACCTGCATCCGCGACACGTTGATCCTTGGCTGCCGAGCAGGGTGCCGACCGATCCGATGACGCCGGGCCGGTCCTCGTTGCGCATGATGAGGATCGCAGCCTTCCATGACGGCGTCGATCTCATAACCTTCGAGGCCGACGAGCCGGGGCTCTCCCTTGCGGCCGGCGTACCGTCGCCGTGTGGATGCCCTTCGCGCCGGTGACCGTCACGCGCACCGTGGTCGCGTACCGGTCGCTCGCCTCTTTGACCTCCGCCAGCCGAATGCCGCGCGCTGTGCGCTCGTACGGCGCGCTGATCGGATTGACCGGCTCTTCCAGGTGCTGTTCGAGGAAGCCGGCCAGGGCCGCGCGCGCGATCGGCGTGACGCGAGCTCGCCGGCCTCGCCCGTGCACGTCACTCGCAGCTCGCGCACGTCGATCGGATCGAGCTGTCCGACGAGGCTGCCGAGCGCTCTGGCGACGTCGAGGTACGGCGTGAGCCGCTCCGCGATCTCCTGTGGAGCGCGGGCACGTTGACCGCGTTCGTGACGATGCCGCTTGCTGCAGGTAGCTGACGGCTTGCTCGGCGATTTCGATCGCCACGCGCTCCTGCGCCTCCGAGGTCGAGGCTCCAGGTGCGGCGTGCACAACACGTTGTCGAGCCGAGCAGCGGGTGATCGGGATCGATCGGCTCCTTCCGAACACGTCGAGGGCGGCGCCGCGATCTTGCCTTCGGTGATCGCGCGCGCCAGGGCCTCCTCGTCCACGATGCCGCCGCGGGCCGCGTTGACGAGCAGGGCGCGCTCTTCATTTTCTCGAAGGCCGCATCGCTCGAACATGTTTTTCGTCTCAGGCGTGAGCGGCGCGTGAATCGTGACGAAAGTCGGCGCGCGCCAGCAGCTCGTCGAACTCGACCAGCTCGATGCGAGCTCGGCGGCGCGATCGCTGCTCATCACCGGGTCCACGCCGACGACTCTTCATCTTCAGCCCTGGGCGCGGTCCGCGACGATGCGTCCGATGTTCCCAGCCCGATGATGCCGAGCGTCTTGTAGGCGATCTCGCGGCCTGGAACTTGCTCTTCTCCCACTTGCCGGTGCGCATCGAGGCGACGGCCTGCGGGATCTTTCTGGCCAGCGAGGCAAGGAGCGCCAGCGCGTGCTCGGCGGTCGTCACCGAGTTGCCGTCGGGGTGTTCATCACCACGATGCCGCGTCGGCTCGCTGCCGGGATGTCGACGTTGTCGACGCCGATGCCGCGCGGCCGATGACCCTCAGCTTGTGCGCCTCCTCGACGACCGCGGGGTCACCTGGGTCGCGGACCGGATGATGAGGCCGTCGTATTCTCCGATCACGCTGCAGAGCTCATCTTCACTCATGCCGGGGCGAAACTCGAGGTCCACGCCCGGGGCCTCACGCAGGACCTGAGGCCCGCCTCGGCGAGCTTGTCAGACACGAGGACGCGTACGTTGGACATCGCTACTCCTACGGAATTCGGCCCGAAAAGCCGGGCGCAGAGCTAGCAGCCGCCTATCGGTGGGTCAAGGAGGGACGGACCCGCGGTTCACGCTCCAGTGGACGGCGCCGAGGCTCAGCAGCATGGCGGTCGACCCGGTACCCCGTTGAGGGTCGCGTTGCCCGGCTGTTCACGCCACGAATTGCGCGACTTCCTCCACGGTGTGTGGCGTCTTGCAGAGCCGCAGCGCGGCGCGCAGGTCCTCCGGAAGGGCCGCGGTCGCCACCGCCGTATCGATCCGATCCGCCTGCACGACGCGGTCCTGTCCCCGCTCTAGGATGAGCTGTGCTCTCGAAGCCGCCGCGATTCGCCGCTGCAGTCCGCGGTCGAGAATCTCCCAAGCGTCGAGGCGCAGCGGAAAGCCGCTGCTGGGCGGGTCGACCCTTCGTAGAACGTCGCTGTGCCGACGCCCAGGTGAACAGGTCCAGAAGCTTCTCGCGGACCTGCTCCGCGATGTGCCGAAAGAGCTCCAGCGCTCCACGAGGCGAGCGCCACGAGCGTATCGCCGAGCTTGCCTTCGAAGCGCGGCATCACGGCCAGCGCCATGTCGAGCTCGCTCCGGTTGATGACTCGCTTCTTGACGAGGTACTCGCCGAGCAGCTCGCCGGCGAGATTGCTCGTCACGAACGCCGGCACTCCGTGCTTCGTGTACACCTCCTTGCGGACGCCGCCCTGCTCGCAGAGCCAGAGGCCCGTGCGGCGCGTGACCAGAGTCCGGACCAGCGCCGCGACGAAGCCGCCTCCTCGAAGTCCATGCTTCGGTCCGCTGCCGCTGCGGACTCGACGCGGGTCGTCGTCGGCGTCATGCGTGACGCGGGAACGTGCCGGTACAGATCCTTGATCGACGACAGCGGCTGGAAACTCCCGCCGCGATGCTGATGTCGTCGTGGCCGTCGATCTGCCCGTGGCGACCGACTCGACGACCTTGGCGTACGCCAGCGGCCGACGGTCGCGCCGTTCGGCTTTCGGATCTTGTACTCGAGCGGCGTGACGTTCGTCGTGCTCGGGTGCTCGTCGCGAGCACCACCGGCGTTCGGCGGCATCGTCGACCTGTGCCAACTCGCGGCGGAGGTCTCTGCGAGTGCGCGGTTTCCGTCAGCGATGGATCCGACGAGCGCGGCCAGCTCCGCGCGCAGGACACTCTTCGGGCCGGCTCTGCCACGCTCGAGCGCCGCCCAGAAACGCGCGCGCGGTCGGAGGGCGTTCCTCGCTGCTCGCTCGACAGCGCCTTGAGGACCACCGCCCGAGCCCTCCGGAGCTGCGGAAGGAACTCGACGAACGGGTGCACCTCCGCGTCGCGAATCGCGAGCAGCACCGCGAGCTCGCTGCCACCGGCGAACAACGGCCGCCGCATGAACAGCTCCGCGGCGATGACGCCGTCGAGAAGAGGTCGGCGCGCTGGTCGACGTGGCGCCCGAGACCTGCTCCGGCGCCAGGTAGCCGAGCTTGCCGTTCGCGCGCGCGACCGTGTCCGCCTCGAATGCGTTGATGTCGGCACGCGCGATCCAAAGTCGGCGATCTTCACGTCGCCGTGGATCGAGATCAGCACGTTCGACGGGCTGATGTCCGATGCACGATCCGAGCGCGCAGCCGCTGCGTCGGTCGCCGTGTGCACTGCCTCCAGGCCGCTCAAGATCTGACGCACCAGGTACACGACGAGGTCGTGTTCGAGCCTCTTGCTCTCGAGCGTGAGCCGACGGTTGAGACGCCACAGGTCGCAGCCCGGAACGTACTCGAGCGTCAGATACGGGCTGGCCTCGATCTCGCCGTGGCCGAGCACGTGCACCACGTTCGGATGGGTGACGTGACCGCGAGTCGTGCCTCCTCGGCGAACATCTCGCTGCGCGTTCGACTCGTCCGCGATGTGCGGGAGCATGCGCTTCAGACACGACGACGCGCGGCTCACCGACCGCGCGGGGCTCGAGCGCGCGGAACACTTCCGCCATCCCCCAACTGCAATACGGTCGACCAGAGTGTAGTCGCCAACGGGGTATTCGGCGGCGGCGCCGACGGCGGTGACGTCGGTCTTGGCACTCTGGATTGTAACGCTACCAACGGAAAATAGCGATATTACGGCAACAAACTTCACAGAAATATCGGAGAATCCATGGCTGACCAGGTTCCGGGCGGGCGCGCGGTACGCCACCCCACAAATCCTCGACTTCTGCGGCCCGTACGCACCACCCGGACGACGCCGGCGCTCGATCGCGCATTCGCCGCCCGGCGAGGCACGGCATGCCGGAGATCCAGCTCGGGCCGCCGAGGGCCGCTTCCTCGAGCTCCTGCTGCGCCTCGCGACACGCCACGAAGGTCGTGGAGATTGCACTCTGGCCGGGTACTCGGCGCTCTGGATGGCTCGCGCGCTCCCTCGCGCGGGCCACCTCTGGACGATCGAGTCCGACCCCGGGCACGCGAGCGATCGCCGCCGAGGTCGTCGGCGAAGCGGGTTCGGCGACCAGCGTCACCATCATCCGAGATGACAAGGCGGCGAGGTGCTTCCAAAACTGAGCGATTCCGGGCCGTTTTGTGCGGTGTTCCTCGACGCCGACAAGGGTCAGCTACGACCTGTACGGCCGCTGGGCGACCGACAACCTGCGGCCGGCGCCTGCTGCTCGCCGACAACGCCTACCTCTTCGGACGCTCCTCGACGACACCGACGAGGCGCGCGCGATGCGTCGCTTCCACGAGGAGATCGCCTCGTCGAGCTACCGATCGGTCTGCGCTCCCGACGCCGGACGGCTGGCTCGTCGGCGTCCGCCTCGATCCAAAGGCTTGACCATTTCCGGCTGGCCAGGGATATAGGCTTCCGCGCTCGGGATCGCTCCAGGCTTGACCGGGTCTAGGAGCGGCCCTAGCGGGCCCGCAGGGAGAGAAAGAGTCGAGCGCAGCGTGGCTGCGCGAACGCCGCCGGGGTGTCGCTCGTCGAAAAAGTGACGAACACGGCTTGTGCGACCTCGCGCTTCGCCTACATGGCGGCCGTCGCTTAGAGGACTCAAGAGAAAACGCAGCATGCAGATTTTCCCCCGCGAGTTGAACTCCTTGCCCCTCGCGCTGGCGCTCGTGGCCGGCGCCTCGGGGCGGGCGTGTTCGCGTTGTTCTGGGTCTACTTCACGAACCTCCAGGTTGGCTACACGCCGCAGCAGCCCGTCGATTACAGCCACCGTTTACATGCCGGCGAGCTCGGCATGGACTGTCGGTATTGTCATTCCCAGGTGGAGCGCTCCTATGAAGCAATGGTGCCGCCGACGCAGACCTGCATGGGCTGCCACGCCGTCGTGCGCATCGAGTCGGAGAAGCTCGCGCCGGTACGGGAGAGCTGGGAGACGGACGAATCGATCGCATGGATTCGCGTCCACCAGCTTCCCGACTTTGCGTTCTTCGACCATAGCGCCCATCTCAATGCCGGCGTCGGCTGCGCATCGTGCCACGGCCGCGTCGATCAGATGGAGGTCGTGAGGGTCGTCGAGCCGATCGCGATGCAGTGGTGTTTGGAGTGCCACCGCAACCCTGAGCCACACATTCGACCAAAGAGTGAGGTCACCAATATGAAGTGGGAAGCCGACGAGGCTTGGCTCGCCCAGCGCGCTGAGGTGGCTGCCGCTCTCAATCCACCTGAGCATTGTTCGGGGTGCCACCGATGACCCGTAGAAAGTCATACGAGCTGAGCCGCAGTAAGGGTCCGTCGATGTGGCGGACGCTGGAGGACAAGAACAGCAACCCAGAAGAACTGCAAAAGCTTGCCGAAGAAGAGCAGCCAGGCGGTTTCATCACCGACCTGTTGAGCCCGAAGGCACTGGTTTCGCGCCGTTCGTTCGTGCAAGGTTCTTCGATCGCAGCGTTGGCCGCGGGCCTGCAAGGGTGCGTTCGCCGGCCCGAAAACGAGATTCTGCCTTACAGCAAAGCACCGGAGTATTTGGTTCCTGGCATTGCCTCGCACTTCGCAACGGTCACTGCGCGTGGGCGCGACGCGCTTGGGGTCGTGGTCACGAGTCACGAGGGGCGGCCGACGAAGGTCGAGGGCAACGAGCAGCATTCGAGGAGCCTTGGCGGCACCGACGTTCGCGCCCAAGCGTACGTGTGGGACCTCTATGATCCGGACCGTTCCCAGTCGCCCGCGCAGCGTCGTGGCAATGCGTTGGCGGACGCGACCGATGCGGACTTCGACAAGGCGTTGAGGGACTTGGTCAAGAAGCACGAAAAGGATGAGGGCGCGGGCCTTCGCTTCCTGGCGCCGATCTCGAACAGCCCGTCGTTCCGTCGAATGCGTGACAAGGCGCTCGAGAAGTTCCCCAAGGCGCGGTTTCATACGTACAGCGCCGTCAATGACGACAACGCGCGCGAGGGCGCCCGGATGGCGTTACAGGGCGCGCCGATGATCCCTCTCTACGACCATTCGAAATCGATGGTCACCTTGTCCTTGGGGTCCGATTTCCTGGGCACGGAGCCAGGCGCTGTGGCGGCCGCGCGAGGATTCGCAAGCACCCGTCGCATCTCGTCCCCTGACACAGTCATCAACCGGCTTTACGTCATCGAGTCGAACTTGACCGTGACTGGAAGCATGGCCGACCACAGGTTGCGTATGCGGCAGGCAGACATTGAATCGTTTGCACGGGCTCTGACGATCGCACTTGCGGATCGCGGGGTTGTCGCCCTCGGACCGGTCGCCAAGCTGCTTCGAGACGCCGGGGACACAGTGGAGGGATGGGACTCCTTGGACGCGATCGCGGACGACTTGCTCGACAACGAGGGGCGGTCGGCGGTGATCGCTGGCGCGGGTCAACCCCCGCGCGTCCATGCGCTCGCAATCGCGATCAACGGGGCCCTGGCCAACTTCGGGGCGACCACTTCGTTCGGACCTGCCATCGATCCTAATGACCCCGCGAGTCGCGCAAGCATCGTGGAACTCGTGAAAGATGCGGAGACGATCTCGTCGCTGGTCATGTTAGGCGGTAACCCGGTCTATGATGCACCGGCGGACCTGAAGTTCGCCGAGCTCCTCGGCCGGAAAGGGCTCACCTCGGTTCACCTCGCGACGCATCGCAACGAAACATCCGAGCTCTGTTCCTGGCACGCGCCACTCGCCCATGAGCTCGAGGCCTGGGGAGACCAACAGGCACTGAATGGCTCGGTTGCGATCCAACAACCGCTGATAGCGCCTCTTTACGGCGGGCGAAGCGAGATCGAAGTTCTGGCGACCCTGGCTGACGAGCAGACCACTCGGGGCCATGACATCGTTCGGGAGACGCAAAGGACTCAGATCCAAAAGGATACCAAGGCCCTTCTGGACTATGGATTTTCGTCCAAGAGCTTGAATCCCGACGTCGTCTGGCGACAGGCCCTTCACAGCGGTGTTCTGCTGAGCCCAGAAGCGACCAAAGTGAAGGTGAATCTTGCGTCGATTGTCGGGGCGCTTCTCATCTCCGGGGTGCGGAAGACGGTCAGCAAGGACAACTTCGAGGTGACATTCGAGCCCGATCCCGCACTGTGGGACGGCAAGCATGCAAACAACCTCTGGGCGCTCGAGCTCCCACAGCCGATGACGAAGCTCGTCTGGGACAACGCTGCGCTCATCTCGCCGACGACCAGTAAGACGCTCGGCGTGAAGAACGGTCAGATGCTTCGCCTCAGCAAAGGCGACGCCAAGGTCGAAGTCCCGGTTTGGATCGTCCCCGGACATGCGGACTACTGCGTGACACTGACCCTCGGCTGGGGACGTACCGCCGCTGGGCGCTATGGTAACGGCAAGGGCTTCGACGTGAACCCGCTTCGCAGTAGCGATGGCATGAACTTCACCGATGGCGTGACGGTCGAGGCGCTGCGCGAGGCGTACACCCTGGTTCAGACGCAGACGCACGATCGCATGGAAGGCCGCCCGATTGCGATCGATGCGACGCTCGACGAGTACAAGAAGGAGCCGGACTTCGCTTCGTACCGTTCGGTCGACCCGGTGAGCACCCCGCCGCTCTGGAAGCAGCAGGACTACAGCGAGGGTTACAAGTGGGGCATGGCGATCGATCTCAATGCATGCACGGGCTGCAATGCCTGCGTCATTGCGTGTCAGGCGGAGAACAACATCCCCGCGGTCGGCAAGTTCGAGGTGGAGCGTGGTCGCGAGATGCACTGGCTCCGCATCGATCGGTACTTCGTCGGGGACGATGAAAATGATCCGGAGGTCGCGGTGCAGCCGGTCACCTGTCAACAGTGCGAGGAAGCGCCCTGCGAGAATGTGTGCCCGGTCAACGCGACGACTCACACGCCTGAGGGCCTCAACGACATGGCCTATAACCGCTGTGTGGGCACTCGCTACTGCGCGAACAACTGTCCGTACAAGGTCCGTCGATTCAACTACCTCGACTGGCACGGGCACTTGGACGATGAGTTCGGCTGGTTCGAGGATTTCCCAGAGTCTCGAAAGCTGCAGTTCAACCCGAACGTGACGGTGCGCATGCGCGGCGTGATGGAGAAGTGCACGTACTGCGTGCAGCGCATCGAGGAGGGGAAGATGGCCGTGAAGCGGGAAAGCCGTGAGCTCAAGGATGGCGACATCAAGAGCGCGTGCCAGCAAGCCTGCCCGACCCAGGCCATTGCTTTTGGCGACCTCAACGACCCGAAGAGCAGGGTGGCCAAGTGGTCGACGGTCAATCGCAACTATAAGTTGCTTCCCGAAATCGGTACGCGCCCCCGCACCTCGTTCCTGGCGCGCATCCGAAACCCGAATCCCAAGCTGAAGGGAAATGGGTAACGATCAATGAGCTACGACGCGCCCATCAAAGAACTCGGCGAAACGTACCTCCTTCCGGAGGGCACGACCGCGCACGATGTCACCGAGACGATTGCGGGCGTCACGGAGAACGCGGCCCCGCGCGGCTGGTGGATCCTGTTCTTGCTGTCGGTTTCCGTGCTCGGCGTCATGGGCGCCGCGCTCACGTACCTGTTCGTCCAAGGCGTGGGTGTCTGGGGAAACAACGCACCCGTCTATTGGGCCTGGGACATCACCAACTTCGTTTGGTGGATCGGCATCGGCCATGCCGGCACGCTGATCTCGGCCATCCTTTTCCTGTTCAGGCAGAAGTGGCGAACGAGCATCAACCGCTTCGCCGAGGCGATGACGGTGTTTGCCGTGCTTTGTGCAGGTTTGTTCCCGGCGATTCACACCGGCCGTCCCTGGTTCGACTACTACCTGTTCCCGATTCCGAACCAGATGGACATGTGGCCGAACTTCAAGAGCCCATTGATGTGGGACGTTTTCGCGATCAGCACCTACCTGACGATCAGCGTCATCTTCTGGTACCTCGGCCTGATTCCGGACTTGGCCACCTTGCGTGACCGGTCCAAGAACCTGCTCCGCAAGCGCGTCTATGGGTTCTTTGCACTAGGCTGGCGCGGCGCTCATCGGCACTGGCAGCACTACGAGCGGGCGTACCTGATCTTTGCCGGCATCTCGACGCCGCTGGTTCTCTCGGTCCACTCCGTCATTTCGTTCGACTTCGCGACGTCGGTGGTTCCAGGCTGGCACACCACGATTTTCCCTCCGTACTTCGTCGCCGGCGCCGTCTTCAGCGGATTTGCGCTCGTCATGACACTCATGCTGATTTGCCGCTCGATCTTCAAGCTGCATAACATCGTGACCATCAAGCACCTGGACTTGATGAATAAGTTCATACTCGGCGTGTCGCTCCTGGTTGGCTACGCATACGCGATGGAATTCTTCATCGCTTGGTATTCCGCTAACCCGTATGAGCAGTGGGTGTTTTTCCACAACCGGCTTGGCTGGGGGCAACTCGACAGTAAGGGCAACTGGGGCCCACTGTGGTGGGCGTACTACGCGATGGTGTTCTGTAATGTCATCGTGCCACAGATTTTCTGGTTCAAGCGAGCACGCACGAGTGTTCCCATCATGTTCATCGCGAGCATTCTCATCAATGTCGGCATGTGGTTCGAACGTTTCGTGATCATCGTCACCTCGACGTACCAGGACTTCCTGCCGTCCTCATGGGGCATGTTTCATCCCACGCTGATCGACATTCTGACGTATCTCGGCACGTTCGGATTGTTCTTCACGCTCTTCCTGCTCTTCGTTCGGTGGCTTCCGATGATCGCCATCGCGGAGGTCAAAGGAAACCTGCCGGGGGCGCATCCTGACTTGCACGCGCTAGAGGCACATGACGAGGAACCGGACGCGGTTGCCGCGCCGGTGCCGGCGGAGTGAGGCGAATCATGGCTAACGAAACAAAAAAGCCTGCCCTCTACCTGGCCGAGTACGGCACGCCGAATGCAATCGCGCAGGCTGCGATGAAAGTGCGCGACGCCGGCTACGAGAAGTGGGATTGCCACACTCCGTATGCCATGCACGGCATGGACGAAGCCATGGGACTCAAGCCGACGCGAATCGGCATCGTCTCGTTCGTCTTCGGCATGCTCGGTGTGGCGACCGCGGTCTTCATGATGCAGTACACGAACGCGTTTTCGTTCAACCTGCTGGACATCGGCGCGGGCTATCCGCTCGTCATCGGCGGCAAGCCGCCCGGGGCGTTTCTCTCGATGGTGCCGATCATGTTCGAGCTTGGCGTTCTCGTGTGCGGGTTTGCGACCTTGTTCGGCTTGTTTCACCTCATCGGGTTGCCGCGGCACAATCATCCGATCTTCGAATCGGAGCGATTCGAAGCCGCATCGGACGACAGGTTCTTCATCTCGATCGAAGCGGGCGACCAGAAGTTCGACCTCGAGCGAACTAGGGCGCTTCTGGAGGCGACGGACCCAATCTCCCTCGAGCTGATCGAAGAGGAGGTGCGGTGATGCGCGCTCTTCTGATCACACTGGCCGTCATGGCGCTGGTTAGCGGGTGCGTCGGCGGCGAGAGCAGCGAGCCGCCGATCGTCGGTATCCGCAACATGTACAACCAGCCTCGGTACGACGTGCAGGAACGGCAGCCGTTCTTCGCGGACCAGCGTTCGATGCGCCCCGAGATCGAGGGAACGGTTTCGCGCGAGATGGAAAGCTCGCTCACGTGGGCCACCGGGCGCACGGCAGACGAAGAATACCTGCTGGAAGTGCCGCCTAAGCTCATCGCGACATACGGCGGCACCGAGGCCATGATGGCGCGCGGGAGAGACCGCTACGACATCTACTGTGCGACCTGTCATTCCATCTCCGGCGACGGCAAAGGAATGGTTTCCCGGCGGGCGGCGGCGCTCGGCGCCAGCGGCCTCATCGCGCCGAGCTTTCATGACGATCGGCTGCGCCACATTCCCGATGGACAGCTGTACGCGACGATCAAGAACGGCTTGCGCAACATGCCAGCCTATGGCTTCAACATTCCCGGTAAAGACCGCTGGGCCATCGTCCTCTACGTCCGCGCGCTGCAGTTGAGTCAGGCGCCCGCTGCTGCGCCGGAGAACACGGAGCAATCCCAGTGACGGAAGCGAATAAAGAGACCTATCGAGTCGGAGACGACACTTTCTGGTCGCGCGCCTGGGTCGCACCTCTGGTGCTCGCCATCGCCGGCGGCTTGGTTGCGGTCGTGACGGCCGACGCTGACAGGCTCGGCTACGCGTACCTCTTCGGCCTGTTTACGACAACTACCTTCATGCTTGGCAGTCTCTTCCTGGTGCTGATTCAGTTCCTGACGGCCTCCCACTGGGGGGTGTCGTCGCGACGCATCGTCGAGGTCATCATGTCCGGCGCTCCGGTCGTGGCTCTGTTGGCCCTTCCGTTCATCGGGGGAGTCGCGCTCGGTAAGATCAACATCTACGACGAGTGGCAGAGCGCGGCCGCCCACGGCGAGCATGCCGAAGACCACGGGGATTCCAATTTCGAATCTGACTCCGAGGCTGCTGAGCACGGGATGCTGGAGCTCGGCACGAGCGTCGCGCATGCGCAAGACGGCGGGAACGAGCACGAGGGAGACGCCGCAGAGGCTGCTCAGCAGGAAGAGCACTCCCGCACGCCTCAGGAAGCGGCGCTTCATCACCAGATTATCAGCGAGAAGACCGGGTACTTGAACGTCAAGGGCTGGGCCGCCCGCAGCATTGGCTATCTGCTCCTCTGGTCCCTCATCGCCTTCGCGTACTTTGGTTGGTCGCGGCGCCAAGACGAGGACGGTGACCCGAAGCACACCTTGCGGATGCAGAGCTTAGCGGCGCCATCGCTCATCCTCTTTGCTGGCTCTCTCACATTCGCGTCGTTCGATTGGCTGATGTCTCTAGAGGCCTCCTGGTTCTCGACGATCTTCGGGGTGATCATCTTTGCGGGATCGGCCGTGTCGATCTTGGCCCTGACGATTCTGATCGGCCTGAGTCTGCACAATCGCGGCTTGGTCGGGGACGCCATCAACACCGAGCACTTCCACGACCTCGGCAAGCTCATGTTTGGCTTCATTTGCTTCTGGACTTACGTCCAATTCTCACAGTGGATGCTGATCTGGTACGCGGGCATTCCAGAGGAAGCCACTTGGTTCCACAAGCGCTGGGAGGGCGGCTGGATGTTCGTCTCCTACCTGCTGATCCTCGGCCACTTCCTCGCGCCGTTCTTCTTGCTGATTTCGCGAGTGCAAAAACGGGCGCTTCGTTGGCTACAGGTGATGTGCTTTTGGGTGATCCTCATGCACATCGTCGACATCTATTGGTTCATCATGCCGCAGGCTGGAGGCTTCCACGTTCAGCTCGCAGACGTCGGGGCGCTGCTGTTCGTTGGGGGCGTCTTCTTTGCGTATGTCTTTTGGCAGCTCGGGAGGGTCCCGTTGTTGCCGGTTGGCGATCCACGGCTTCAGCGGAGCCTTCACCATCACCAAACACACTGAGCGTGCACGGATGAGTACGAAGCAAAAAACACGATTTGCACCCCTCCGCGGCCTAGTGCCCTTCTCGGTGGTCCTGGTGGCCTTGATGGCGTGCGGGCTCGGCTGTGGTCCAGCAGACTCGGCCAGGGCGCCGTCGCCTGACGATGAGCACGACATCATCACGAAGCAGCAGGAAGCCACGCTCGAGAGCGGCACGATGCCCATTGGTCAGGCGATGGCGGAGTACACCGCGAAGCCGCGATCGGACTTCGCAGCTCTCGCCCCGCAGCCTTCGGAGGACGAGTCTGCGCTGAACGGCTGGTCCTTCAAGGGTGCAGTCGCCATCACGCCTGGTGAAGTCACGATGCCGCCAGAGTGCACGGGCGCTGCAGACCCCATGGCTTGCTGGGGACAGAAGCTCAGCAACAGCAAGGGGTGCATGGCCTGTCACTCGGTCGATGGCGAGAAGCAGCAGCCATGTCCGAATTGGAAAGGTCTGTTTGGCAAGGATCGCCTCTTGGTCAGTGGCGAGACGGTGGTTGCGGACGAAGCATACTTCGCCAGCTCGATCACGAACTCGTGGGACCAGGTCGTTCAGGGCTACGGCAAGACGATGCCTCCCTACAACTTCCCCGAGCAGGAAATAGAAGCGCTGGTTGCCTACCTCAAGTCGCTCGGGGAGGGTGGATGATGACCAACGTACGCACCAGTGCCGTGATGGGCCTGGCGTTGACGCTGTCGTGCTTGCTCACGGCATGCCAGGGCCCGGACAAAGCGAGCTTGCAGTACAGCGTGGACCTCTACGACGGCTGCGTGCAGTGTCACGGCCAGAATGGTGAGGGTAACCAAGACCTCGCGGCGCCTGCGATTGCTGGCCTCGAACGTTGGTACGTCAAGGCGCAGCTCCGGAAGTTCAAGAAGAGCCAGCGCGGCTGGCACATTGACGACGCGGCCGGCAAGCGGATGATGCCGATGGCCATGGCGATGGAGACGGACGAGAAGGTCGATATCATTGCGGCCTACGTTGCCAGCCTACCGCGCACGAACCCAGCGCCCACTCTCGAGGGCGGCAATCCCGAGACAGGCAAGATCTACTTCGCCACCTGCGTGCAATGCCACGGAGCCGACGCGCGCGGGAACATCGATGAGTTTGGTCCGCCATTGGCCGGCGCGAGCGACTGGTACCTGCTCACGCAGCTCCAGAACTTCAAGGCCGGCGTGCGAGGCACGCATGCGGGCGACATCACGGGGGCGAAGATGCGACCGTTCTCCATGACGTTGCCCACCGAACAGGCGATGAAAGATGTCATCGCCTACATTGGCACCTTATCGGAATAGGTTGCGAGGGTTTGAGAGATGGCTGGTAAAACACGAGATCCCGACAGCGAGGCGTTTTTTTGGTGGAAGTGGACCATGATTAGCGTTCTCATCTATGCCGGCGTCGTCTTCGCTTTCATTCTGAACTGACTGGGTAGAGGGTCGAATGCTCCAAGGAATCTACGACTTCATCAAAGGAATCTTCGAGCCGTTCGGGGACTATCTGATCGGCTCGGCCTTGCCGGTGGGCTCCTCGTTCGCTGGCGACATCGATGCGCTCATTGCGCTCATCGCCGTGATCGTCGGCTTTTGGGCCCTTCTCGCCTATGCCGCGTTTTTCTTCCTGATCTTCCGCTTCCGCGAGAAGGACGGGCAGCGAGCGAAGTACGTCACGGGTGAAGAGAAAAACCTCAAACGATGGATCACCTATCCGCATGCGGCGATCATCGTCTGCGACGTGGTAATCGTCTTCATGGCGATCATGGTTTGGTACAACATCAAACAGCGCCTTCCCGAGGCGGACAGCACGGTTCGCATCATCTCGCAGCAGTGGGCTTGGAACTTCGTTCACCCCGGTCCCGACAACGAGCTCGATACGGACGACGACATCACGACGTCCAACGAGCTCCATGTTCAAGAGGGTACGACCTACCACTACGAGCTCCTGTCGAAGGACGTCCTGCATGACTTCTCGGTTCCGGTGTTCCGTCTGAAGCAAGACGCGATTCCCGGTCGCGTCATGAAGGGCTGGTTCAAGCCCACGAGGGCTGGCGAGTACGACATTCAGTGTGCCGAGATGTGCGGCATCGGACATGGCATCATGGGGGCGCGAATCTTCGTCGAAACCCCTGAAGAACACGCGGCTTGGATGTCGCAGGGCGGCACGCGCAAGCTCGCTGCCCGCTGAATGGAATAGGCATGGCTGAAGCAGGCACAGTAGAGACACACGGCGCACACGCGCACGACGCACACCACGAACAGAGCTTCTGGAGCAAGTACGTCTTCGCTACCGACCACAAGATCATCGCGATGCAGTACATGTTCACCGGCATCGTGATGGCCTTGATCGGCGGCTACATGTCGTACGCGTTTCGAATGCAGCTGGCGTTTCCGGGCGAAAACGTGCCGGGTTATGGCCTCGTGTCGCAGGGCGAATACAACGCCCTGGTCACCAATCACGGCACGATCATGATCTTCTGGGTCGCGATGCCCTTGTTGATCGCTGCGTTCGGCAATTTCCTCATCCCGCTGATGATCGGCGCTGACGACATGGTGTTCCCGCGCATCAACCGGCTCTCGTATCAGATCTTCCTGGTCAGTGCGCTCGTGCTCGTCGGTTCGCTGTTCGTCCCCGGGGGCGGCTTTGGCGGTGCGTGGACGGCGTACCCGCCTCTTTCCTCGAGCGCGGAGTACAGCCTCACGCCGCTTGGTTCGACGCTTTGGCTCGTCGCCGTTGCGCTCGAGTTCGTGGCTTTCCTGCTCGGCGGCATCAATTTCATCACCACGCTGATGAACGCGCGCGCGCCCGGCATGAAGATGTACGACATCCCGATGGTGCTGTGGATGATCGTCGTCGCCAGCGTCCTCTTCATGGCGTCCGTCGGTCCGCTCATTGCGGGCGCAGTAATGCTCTTCATGGACCAGGTCGTGGGCACTGGTTACTTCGATCCAGGCCGTGGCGGTGACCCGATTCTGTGGCAGCACCTGTTCTGGTTCTTCGGGCATCCGGAGGTCTACGTCGTGTTCCTGCCTGCGATCGGCATCGTGGCGGAGATCATCTGCACCTTCTCGCGCAAGAAGCTCTTCAACTACAAGCTGATCCTCTACACGGTATTCGCCACGGCCATCATCAGCTTCTTCGTGTGGGCTCACCACCAGTTCGTCGCCGGTATCGACCCGCGTATGGCGAACGTCTTTACGATCACCACGCTGATCATCTCGATTCCCATTGCTGAGATGATCTTCTTGTACATCGCGACGCTCTATGGCGGCTCGATTCGGCTCACCACGCCGATGCTCTGGGCGTTGGCGTTCATTGCCGAGTTCATGATTGGCGGCATCACGGGCATCTTCCTAGGCGCGAGCGGCTCGGACATCTATTTTCACGACACGTACTTCGTGCTCGCACACTTCCACTACACGTTCTTCCCGATCGCCATCATCGGCTTCTTGGCGGGGATCACGTACTGGTTCCCGAAGATGTTCGGACGGATGATGAATGAGAGGCTTGGCAAGATTCACTTCTGGGGTACGATCATCACCTTCAACAGCATCTTCATCCCGCTGTTCATGCTGGGCACAGCGGGTCAGCACCGACGGATCTACAACTATCAGAACTTCCCAGATCTGGCGGACATGCAGGGCCTGCGCGTGTTCGCCACCACGGCTCTCTTGGTGATGCTTGCCTTCCAGGCCGTCTTCCTATTCAACTTCGTGTACAGCATGTTCAAGGGCAAGCCCGCCGGGAAGAACCCGTGGAAGTCGAACACCCTCGAATGGACCACGGAGTCGCCGCCGCCCCATGGCAATTGGCCCGAGCTCCCCAACTGCTACCGAGGTCCCTACGAGTACAGCGTGCCAGGTCGCGAAGAGGACTACTGGCCGCAAGACGTCCCACCGGACACAGCCCCCGCCGAATGACGAGGCACCGATGAGCACGACTAGACCCATAGCAACTACCAGAAGCGCCACGGGCATCCCGACCGGCAAGCTCGCCGTTTGGTGGGTAATCGGCTCGGAAATCGTGATTTTCGGCGGATTGCTCGCTTCCTACATCATGCACCGGCTAGGGCACCCCGAGTGGGCTGAGTACGCCTCGCACACCAACGTCTGGTTCGGCGCAACCAACACCTTCGTGCTGCTGACCTCATCGCTGTTTGCAGTGCTCGCGCACCACGCGGCCGAGCATGGAGATGGCAAGAAGGCCGCCAAGTGGCTGCTGGGCACCTGCGCCGGCGGCCTGGTCTTCATCTGCGTCAAGGCGGTCGAATGGACCGGCGAGATTCAGCACGGTTACACCATCACCGCCAACGGGTTTTGGCACTTCTACTACACCGCTGCGGGGCTCCATGGGCTCCACGTCATTGCGGGTTGCATCATCATGCTGATCATCGCCAACGACGCACGGAAGGGCAAAGAGCTCCACCGGGTCGAGTTGATCGGGATCTACTGGCACTTCGTCGACATCATCTGGATTTTCCTCTTCCCGCTTCTGTATATCGCCAAGTGAGGGCTGACGATCATGGCTGAACATCAAGACCACGCAGGCGATCACGGTCAGTCCTTCTACGTGAAGATCTGGGCGATTCTGCTCGTGCTGCTCATTCTCAGTGTCCTGGGCCCGATCATCGCGCCCCACGTGGCGTTTGGCTTCCTCGAGGCCTGGATGATCACCTTGATGACCGCGTTCGGCATCGCGCTCGTCAAGGCATACCTGGTTGCAGCGAACTTCATGCACCTCAACGTCGAGAAGAAGTACATCTCGTACCTTCTGGGGACCATGTTGATGCTCATGTTGCTGTTCTTTGCGGGTACGGCCCCGGATGTGATGGAGCACAAGGGCCAGAACTGGGAAAACGTCGCGGTAGAGAACGAAATCGAGCGGGCGCTCGAGGCTCAGGGCGCCGATGCACATGGCGAGCACGGCGGGGAACACGACGACGCCGCGCACTGAGGAAAGGAGGAATAGCTCATGCCTGATGACGCAATAGGTCTCCCGTACGACGTGCCGGCCAGGCGCGAGCCAGTCCTCCCGAACGGTGTGCTCGGCATGCTGATCTTCGTGGCCACGGAGATCATGTTCTTCTCCGGCCTGATCAGCGCCTTCGTCATCGGCAAGAGCAACGCCATCGGAGGGTGGCCACCGCCCGGACAGCCGCGTCTGCCGGTCGAGGAGACAGCCCTCAACACGGCGGCCCTGCTCGCGAGCGGCGTCGCGCTGTACTTCGCCAATCGGGCTTTCAAGCGTGGTGACGCGAAGACCAAGCGCCTCTTGTTGATCTCGATCGCCCTCGGAGGCTTCTTCGTCGTGTTTCAGGGCGCTGAGTGGGTCGCGTTGATCGGTGAGGGCCTGACGCTTACTTCAGGGCAGTTGGGCGGCTTCTTTTATCTCCTCGTGGGGACCCACGCACTTCACGTCGTGGTGGGGTTCATCATCCTGCTCTACACCTACCGCAAGCTGTTGCACGATGACCTGGACCGCTTCACGTTCTGGCCGGCGCAGATCTTCTGGTACTTCGTCGTGGGTGTTTGGCCCATCCTCTACTGGCAGGTGTACCTGTGATGCGTTTGGCTCGAGCCATCGTCGCCGCCGCGGTGGTCGCTATGGCCTGGGGCGCCGATCTGGCCTTCGCGTGTCCATCGTGCGCATCTCCACTCGAAGAGAACCGGCAGGCGTTCGTCGACACGACGGTCTTTCTGACGCTGGTGCCGCTCATGATGGTGGGCGGCTTCGTCTGGTGGATTCGTCACAAGACCCGTTAGAGGCGCTCCCAGACGGGCTGGCGGGGGTCGTAGGGCCCTCCGCGGAGATCTTCGCGTTCTGCCACTGTCACCGCAAACCTACGCGCGGCGAACGCTAGCAGGAGCCCCAGCGCGACATCGATAAACCAGTGCCAGCGCAGGAACATCGTGGCGATCATGATGTTAGTCGCCACGAACGCGAGAATCGGCCACAGCCATCGGAAGGGCTGGGTGTGCCGATAGGCAAACGCATGCAGCGCGAAGTACGCCGGGTACGCGGTGTGCAGCGAAGGAAAGATGTCGAGTTGCGCGCCGGCCGTCGTTACGGCGAGCTCCACCTGGTTCCACCAGAACCCGCCCCGCAACGGCTGGTCGAACTCGATGGTCGCGAAGGGGCCGGCTCCCGGGACGATGGTGTAGAGGAAGTGTCCGCCAGCCACGATCAACGAGGCGCCAAGCAAGAGCTCCAGCTGCCGCCTGCCATTGCCCACGAAAAGTGAGGGGACCAGCATGAGGAGCATGATCAGGAAATAGCCGTAGTAGAAGAATGACAACCACTCGACGACCGGCTCGACGTTCCAGGCCTCCATCCAAACAGAAGGGGTGGTTCCGAGGAGCCAGCGGTCGATGGCGAACAGCTGATGGTCCATGAGCTCGGGCTGAAGCGCCGGGAGCAAGACCCCCATCTCGAAGTACGAGAGCGGCATCGGCACGAACAGTCCAAGGCGGTACGTTAGAGCGCGCGCTCGCTGGTCGCGAATCACTTCGCCCCGGGTTAGCATCAGGGAGCACGTGGTGATGAGCAGAAGAGCGAGAGCCAGTCGGCTTGCGACGGTGGCGTCGGGGCTGTCCGGGGCGGTCGACGCGCGCAAGAAGAGGTAGGTGTGAAGCGCTAATGCGATCGCGTCCTGCACTGCGAGGTTCTGCGCCGTGACGCCTATGACCGTTCGCGCTCGCCCTGCGACGTTCCGAGTGAGTTCCAGCATGCAAGTCTCGGTCGCCGGAAGTGTGTCGATACCGCGATTCCAATGCAAGCATCTGGCGACTCCGGGCTGTGAGGTGTGAATTCACCCTAAAGGCGGATTCATTTCGGTAGCAGACGGGACGGGCAACCTGGGGTACACCTCGCCCCATGGAAGAGGCAACGCCCAAGCGCACGTCGATCCGGGACGACGCGCTCAATCTGCCGAACTTACTGACCATGCTCCGCATCGCCCTGATTCCCGGAGTGCTGTGGCTCCTCTGGGACGGCACGCCGACGGCGAATTTCTGGGCTGCGATGCTCTACATCGGGACCGCGCTCACCGACCTCATCGACGGTTACCTCGCCCGTAAGTGGGGCCAGATCAGCGTGCTCGGGAAGTTCCTCGATCCGCTAGCGGACAAGCTCCTCGTGATGGCGACGTTGATCTTCCTCGCATACCTCGGTCGCATGCCGTTCCTCGGGATCGTAGCGGTCATCATCATGCTCGGCCGAGAGCTCGCCGTCACGGCGCTGCGCACGATCGCGATGAGTGAAGGGGTCGTGATGGCTGCGATGCGGACGGGCAAGGACAAGACCGCCCTGCAAATGGTCGCGATCCTGCTTCTCATCGTGCACCAGCGTTACACGATCAATTTCGGATTCTATCAGACCGAGTTCGACTTCGCGGCGGTGGGTCTGGTTCTTCTGTATTTGAGCTTGGCCTTGGCTCTGTTCAGCGCCGGTGAGTACGTCAAGCTCTTCGTCGAAGCGGTCGACGCGAAAGAAGAGCGTCTGACACAAGTCACATCGTGACCGAATCGAAGCGATCATTATCGATCGAGGCGCGCGCGTCGCGGCAGATCGTGGGCCGGGTCCTTCGCGGAAGCGGACTGCAGGTGGCCTTTCGCGATCTCGTCGATGAGCACGGCCTTCGAACCGCGTGGGTCCACGCGCTCGGCGCATTCGAATGGATCGAGCTGACCGAATATAGTCAGACGGAGCGACGCTACGAGGAGGCGCACCGCTTCGAGCGCTGCGAGCTTCTGTCGATGCAGGGCAATCTCTCCGAGCGCGACGGTGAGCCGTTCTGGCATCTTCATGCGACGGTTTCCCTGCGCGAAGGGGGTCGCGACGTGACCTATGGAGGGCACGTGGTCGACGGCTCTGTCTTCGCGCTGGAGTTCCGGATCGACTGCTTCGACGAGCTCGAGCTGAGGCGGGTGAACGACGAAGCAACGGGGCTCCAACTCTGGGCCGACCTGGAGGCGTCGAAGGGTGTGGACTACGAACCCCGGGTTCCCGAGGCACCTCCCGCCGGCGTCACCTGGGCGATGGCCGCAGACATCTCCGCCCGGGCGCAGCCTGTCGTGCGCGAAGAACACAAGCCCGAAAAGGGCGACTGGATCGAGCATGCGAAGTTTGGGCTTTGCAAGATCGAAGGTTTGTCGGGCGATGGGGTGTGCATCATCAAGCTGCCCGATGCGCGCCGAAAGAAGATCAAGATCGACGCGATGCAGGTGCTTGCGCCACGCGCCGACGGGGAACGAAAGATTTTCCCGATCAGGCCTAAGGCAAAGCGGTAGCGTAGCGCGAGCCGAAGGCGAAACCCGGCGCAAAGCGCCGCCAAGCCCAAGCGAAGCGCCAGGCGCGGAGGCATTCTGCTCACTCGCGTGAGAGTGATATTGCGACTACGGGCGGGGGTGGGCGGGCCGGATGTCACTCATCGAGCCGAATGCGCGGGTCGAGCGCCGCGACCGCGATGTCCGCGAACAGATTGCCAACCTGAACGGCGACACCGAACATCAACACGACCGCCATGATGACGGGCGCATCGAGCGATTCAATCGACTCGATCGTCAGGAGCCCGAGGCCCGGCCAGGCGAAGATCTTCTCAGTGATGATTGCGCCACCGACCAGGAACGGCAGGCTCAATCCAATCAGAGTCACGACGGGAAGCAGCGCGTTGCGGATGGCATGCTTGATGACGACTTGGCTCATTGGCATGCCCTTGGCTTTTGCAGTGCGCACGTGGTCGTGTCGCAGGGCCTCGATGAGCTCGCCGCGCATCACGCGCGCGTACGTTGCGGCGCCGGCAATCGCGAGAATCAACGAGGGCAGAAGCGCGTGATAGATGTGATCGATCGCGTCGGCCCCGTAGCCGCCGAACGGGAACCAGCCCAACAGGAAAGCGAAGAGCAGCAGAGCGATCGGGCCGGTAACGTACGTGGGCAAGCTGATGCCGACGAACGTGGCGAACATGATCAGAGTATCGGACCAGCGGTTGTGTCGGAGTGCGGAGATGATCCCCGCGGTGAGGCCGATGATCAGCTCGAAGAGGACTGCCAACGACGCTAGGAGCAGAGTGCGTGGCAGACGGTGTCCGATCACCTTGGCGACCGACTCGTGGTGCGAGTATGACTCGCCGAGATCTCCCTGGAGGATGCCGCAGAATCCGCGGGACCCGTCCTCGCGCTCGTACTTTGGCGAATCCTTGCGAACGCACGGTACGACTCCGAGGTAGCTCAGGAACTGCTCGGGCACCGGTCGGTCCAAGCCCTTCTTCGCTTCGAAGTCTGCGATTTGCTCGGCTCTTGCCTGTGGGCCGAGGACGGTCACCGCCGGGTCGCCTGCGACGAAGATAAGAAAGAAGACGAGCGTCACGACCGACATGATGACCAACACGCCCCACATGGCTCGTTGCGCGACGAACCGAATCATGGGGCTGCCTCCTCCTCGTAGATCGACTGGCTGACTCGCTTCCTGGGCAGGTCGAGCCAGACGTTGCGATATTCGTTCAGCCAGACGGGGTGCGGGCGGAATCCCTTCACGTACGGTTGCCAGGCAAACATATCGACCGGGTAGTAGAGGAACGCCCATGGCGCCTCATCGGCCAGGATTGCATTGGCCTCCGCGTAGAGCGCGAGCCGGGCCTCCCGGTCCATCTCCGGGCGCGCGCGGTCGAGGATCGCGTCGAGCTTTGGGTTTCTATAGAACGAACGGTGCTCGGAGGTCTCGGGAGGGATCGATCGGCTGTGGAACAGGATGTCCATGAAGTTGGACGGATCGGGGAAGTCTTGGTGCCAACCGGTGAAGGCTGCCTGGGCAACGCGCGGCCGGCCGGTCTCCTTCAGATAGGTCGCAAATGAGACCATCTTGAGCTCGATCTCCATCCCGATCGCTTTGAGGTCCTGTTGGAACAACTGTGCGGCCCGCACCTCGCCTTCGCCTCGCACCCAGAGCGTGATCGGCTCGTCGAGTCCGTCAGGAAACCCGCCGAGGCGCATCTCGTCCTTGGCCCGGTCGAGATCGAACAGCTGTCTCGTCGGCAGCTCTGGATCGTACGGAGCGAGCATCGGCGGCAGAATCTGGGTTGCGGCGATCACTTCTCCCGGGTTGAGCCGCTCCAGCTTCGAGCGATCGATCGCAAAGGCCACGGCGCGGCGGACGTGCACGTCGTCGAAGGGGGGTAGCTCGCAGTTGAGGCCCAGCGCGAATACCGAGGCGCTCGGTGATTCGGCTCGATAGGGAGCCCATGCTTCGGACGCTCGCAGGAACAGACGGTTCACCTTGTTGGGCCTGTAGATGATGTCGAGGTCGCCGTTGCGAAAGCGGGCGCTCGCGACGTCGGCCGAGATATTCTCGAGGAAGATCATCCGGTCGGGGCGCGGTTGAGGCGCCCAGTACTCTTCGAAGCGTTCGAACTCGACTTGAACGCCGCGCTCCCAGCGTGTGAACGCAAAAGGCCCCGCGCCGATCGGCTGGCGTCCGACCGCGTCGCGGCCTTCCGCTGCCTCGAGCTTTTCGACGTGCTCTCGCGCCATCGGGTACGCGAACGGCATGGCGAGCGCGTTGAGAAACGTCTGGTCGGCTTCGTCGAGGCGGAACTCGATCGTCTTGTCATCGAGGACGACGATACCTTCGATGCGGTCGGCCTTTCCCTTGTGGTACGCGGGCGCTCCCTCAATCGACTTGAAGAACGGATATCCCGGCGAGCCGATGCGCTCCGAGAGCAGCCGGTGCATCGACCAGGAGATGTCTTCGGCGGTGATCTCCCGGCCGTTGTGGAACTTGATGTCGTCGCGGAGGGTGAAGCGGAAGATGCGCCCTCCGCCGGACACTTCGGGCAGCTCGGCCGCGAGGCTCGGGATCATGTTGCCGTCGTAGTCGTAGTCGAGCAGGCCGTCGTAGAGAAGTCGGCATGCAGCGGTCGAGAGCGTGTCATAGGCGAAGTGCGGATCGAGTGTGTGGATGTTGCTGCCAGCGGCGAAGATCAACGTCCCGCCAGGTTGCGGAGTCCCGTGTCCCGCACCGACGTAGCGCGGGCCTATGGGTGCTTTCGGGAAGTTGGCGACGAGCCATCCGATGAGGATTGCGCTCGCGACGAGAGCGGCAGCGCCGGCCATCCTGCGGGCAGGGCGCTGGCGCTCAGTCCTTGGGGTCGAACGCATCGCGCAGCCCTTCTCCAAAGAGGTTGAAGCCAAAGACCGCCATGCTGATCAAAGCGGCCGGGTAGAGCATCAGTCGCGGCACGCCGAGGAGTAGAGACTGACTGTCGTTGAGCATCGAGCCCCAGCTTGCGGTTGGCGGCCGAACGCCGAGCCCGAGGAACGACAGCGCGCTCTCCGCGATGATCATACGTGCCACCAAGATGGTCGCGATGGCGATGATCGGACCAATGATGTTGGGCAGAACGTGCCGCCCGAGGATTCGGAAGTGGCGTAGCCCTAGCGCGCGGGCCGCCTGGATGTAGTCCAGCTCGCGGGCCTCCATCGTCTTGGCCCGCGTGATCCGGGCAAGGGTCGTCCAAGAGAGAACGCCGAGCACGACGCAAATCGTCCAAATGCCTGGGACGTCCCACACGCGTTGCATGACGATGGCGATCAGAAGGAAGGGCATCGACAGCACGACGTCGACGAGCCGCATCAGGAGCGTGTCGACCCGTCCGCCGATGTAGCCAGATACAAGCCCGAGCGTGACGCCGATCAGCACGGCGAGCGCCGTGGCGAGATAGGCGACCAACATCGACACGCGAGCACCGCTCAGGAGCCGGCTCAGCTCGTCCCGGGCCAGGATGTCGCCCCCGAGCCAGTGTCCCGGCTCGACGCCTGGGCCCGCCGGGAGGCCATTGTGGAGGAGCAGGGCGTCGGTGAACTGTTCCACCGGGTCGTGGGGCGCGAGCCAGGGGCCCAGGACGCCCAAAGCGGTCACCGCGACGACCAGGACCAGTCCGGCCAAAGCCCCCTTGTTCCGCCGAAATCGTCGAAACGCCCGTGAATCCATGCGCTTGCAGGGAGGTACTGGGTTCGAGAGATCCCGTCAATTTCCCCCCGCGAATCAGATCAAAAGCTCTAATCAGCGATCTCAAAATCAGCACCAATCGACCCAGGTTGAGTCGGCTTTCTGATTAAAACAGAATAATAACAGATAGTTATCAACTAATGCATTTTTGTGTTGACGTAATTATTTTCAATAGAATACATTCGCTATAAGTTATTCAAATGACTCTACCTAGAGGACAGCAGCGGAGACATCGAGAATCGGAGGCCAGGAGCTGGTCCGACGACGAGCTCGAGGCGCTCGAGCAGGCGCACGTCGAAGGGATGAGCGTCCAGCAGATCGTCGAGACCTTCACGGCTCGCGGCGCGAGGCTCACCGAAGCCACCTTCCGCAAGTACGTGCAGCTCGGCCTATTGCCGCGGAGCGTGCGAGTTGGCCGCACGGGCAAGCACCGGGGCTCCCAGGGCCTGTATCCGGCGACCGCCGTTCGCCAAATCAATCACATCCGCCGCCTGATGCATCAGGGGTTCACGATGGAGGAAATCCAGAAGGAGTTCCTCTTCGTTCGTGGCGACATCGATGCACTGAGCCGACAACTCGAGCGCGTGTATCAGGCGATCGAGAACGCTGTGCACGAGCAACAGCGCGAAAGGGCTGACGACGTGGGCGTCGGCGATGCGCTCAATGATGTTCGCGAGCTCGGCAAGGAGCTCGTTCAGAAGCTCGAGGCCATCGAGCAGCGCCTAACGATGCGGGCCCGCATGGCGCGGGCGGCCGTCTGAGAACTTTGAGGGGGAGAGGGACATGAAGGACGCAGCAAGCGCAGAGGTTGTCGACAGGGAATCCAGTCCAGGGGCGGAACGCGAGTCACTCGCTGACGCGCTCAACGAGCCTGGTACAGAGGAGCGGAGAGGACGCAGAAAGCGGCGCTCACGCGCTCGCGCCCGGACGATTTCGATTCGCCGTTTGAGCAAGGCGGAGCTGAATCGCGGTCGAGAGCTGTATCCGGAGATCGACTACTGGAAGCCCAAGAGCCGCTCGGAGTGCAAGGATATGGAGCGGCCGTGCCCGTTCGTCTCGTGCAAGTACCACCTGTACATCGACGTCCACCCGGTGCGCGGGTCGATCAAGCTCAACTTTCCCGACATCGAGATTTGGGAGATGACCGAAACCTGTGCGCTCGATGTGGCCGACCGCGGGGGCATCACGCTCGAAGACGTCGGCGAGATCATGAACCTCACGCGCGAGCGTGTCCGTCAGGTCGAGACGGCCGGCCTCGCTCGTCTGCAGGAATATCGCGACGTCGATCGACTAAGAGATTACGTGAGCTAAGGGCCACTCCAAGGGCAGCAGTGGGGAGGGTGTCGCCGGCTGGCGGCACCCTTTTTAAATTCAGAGTGTGAGGCCTGGATCAGGCGCCGCTGTCTCTGGTAAGGTCGCCGGGTACTTGTCAGTGAGGACTCCGTTGCGTACGGTGCGCGCGATCGTGAATCGAATCGCCCTTCTTTGTTTGCTTTGCCTGATCGGGTCCTCATTTCTCCAAATGGGGACTGCTCCGGCGGCCGCTCAAGATGAAGCCTGCCCGCCCGGCAATCTGCTTGCCGGCAAGTTGCCAGTTGCCCGGCCCGGCGTGACGCACGCGAATCGCCTGACCGACGGGGTCATGACCGGGGAAGGCGACCCTTGGCAGAGCGATCTCACATCGGTGCTCGCCGACACGGAGAGTCACGTCATCTACGACCTCGGCGCCCCGACGCGCGTGACCGCAGCCGACCTGCAGGGCGATAACAATGACGACTACATCGTAGAGCTCTCGGAGGATCGCAGAAGCTTCACCACGCTGTGGGTAGCTGATCCGGCTTCGGGTCAGGGAATGCGGCGACGCGGCACCCGTGGCCTCGAGGGCCATGGCCGTTACGTCCGCATACGCGCACAGGGCGGAGACAGCTTCTACAGCCTCAGCGAGGTGCAGGTCTTTTGCGAGACGCCCTCTGCCTGGCCGCCTCCCGTCCAAGTGAAGAACACGGCCAAGTGGTGGTGGAAGAAGATCCTCGAAAAGCGCGACCATCGATATCGCCTCGGGCTCGCACTGCTCGGGTTGTTCTTCTTCGTCGCGCTCTTTCGAGTCGAAGAAAACAAAAAGGCGATGTGGGGCGTGGTGGCGCTTTCGGTCACCATGCTCGCGCTCTCGAGCTATCGGCTATACGGCGCAAGGCTCGCGCCATGGTTCGCAAGTTGGGGCGTCTATGCGCTGGGCGCATTGGTCATCGCCTGGGCAGCGCGCGGCGTCTCGCTTGCCAAGCAGGAGCAAGGCGCCCAGCGATGGTGGGAGCGAGGCGCGCTCCTCTGGCTGATCCTGGCTTGCGCCATCGCCTGGGTGAACTTCGGCGTCTTCCATAGCTCCCGGATCGTCCATTACTGGGATACGTTTCACTACTACGTCGGCTCGAAGTACTTCGAGGAAAACGAGTACGAACGACTCTACGAATGCGTGCTCGCGGCCGACTACGAGGACCGTGGCGAGGCGGAGCTGGAGAAGCGCAAAATCCGCGATCTCGTCAATAACCGCCTGCATTTCGTGAGCAAGGACGAGGTCCTTGGCTACCAAAAGAGCTGCGCCGAGCACTTCTCCCCCGAGCGCTGGGACGTGTTTCGCAAAGATACCCGATCGTTCCGCACCGTCATGGGGTCGGGCTGGTGGAAAGACATGTTGATGGATCACGGGTACAACGCGAGCCCGATCTCCAACATGGTGGCGGCGTTCCTCACCAACATCGGCTGGCGTGATCAGGCGCCCCAAATGTCGTCCGTGCAGGTCGGCCCTGACGACCTGAAGACCTTCCGGAAACGGATTCTTCGCTATACGATGATCGACCTCGCGCTCTACGGCGGCGCGTTTCTGTTGATCCTGTGGGCGTTTGGGTTGCGCGCGACCGCGCTCTCTGTGCTCGTCTGGGGGACCGGGTACCCATGGGCGTACTTCTGGACAGGGGGGAGCTACGCGCGCGTGCCGTGGTTCTTCATGGCGGTGGCAGCGGTGTGTCTGTTGAAACGCGGCTTCCCCTTGTTGTCCGGCTTCGCGCTTTCCTGGAGCGCGCTCTTGCGGCTGTTCCCCGCAGCTCTGGCGGGCGGGCCCATTGCCGCCGTGGTCGATCGATTCCTTCGTCGAAAGAAGATCGATCGCCCATGGCTCGATGCGACCGACAAGCGATTCATCATGGGCGGCGTTCTGGGTCTGGTGGTGCTCTGCACCGCGAGTATCGCGGTCAACGGGGTAGACGCACACCCGCAGTTCCTCACCAACACGTTGAAACACAGCGAGACACCGCTCACCAACCACATGGGCCTCCCGACGGTCTTGTCCTATCTGCCGAGCAAGGTTGGCCGTTTCACGAAGGACTCGAGCCTCGATGATCCCTGGGCGAAGTGGAAACAAGCGCGAAAGGAAACCAAGCACGACAGGCGCTGGCTTCACGGCCTGATCCTCCTTGGGATGTTCGTCCTGCTCGCGATGGCGGGGCGACGGCTTGCGGGATGGGCCGTGTTAGCGGCAAGCACGATACTGATCATCGGCTTCTTCGAGCTGACTTGTTATTACTACAGCTTCGTCGTCTTGATGGCTCCGCTTGCGATCGAGCGCCTTCGCTATTCGGTCGCGTTGATCCTCATGGGGATGGGCGGGCTAATTCTGCAGTTCTTCATCGGCTGGTACGACGAGCAGTACATCTGGGAGACCGTCGTGGTGCTCCTCGGGCTGCTCTACATCCTGGTGGACGTGGTGCGACACCCATTGCCAGACTCTTCGCCCGCGTCTGCGGCCAATCCGTCTGTGTAGTTGCGGGGGGCGTCCGTCGGCCTTACTCTCAGTGGGTTAGACAGGTTCACGTGATCGCTGGTGTGCGTCTGCACACGGGAGGAAAGTCCGAGCTTCATAGGGCAGGATGCCAGGTAATTCCTGGTGGGGGCGACCCCGAGGAAAGTGCCACAGAAAGCAAACCGCCGCGCCGTCGAAAGGCCGCGCGGCAAGGGTGAAAGGGTGAGGTAAGAGCTCACCGGGCTGACGGTAACGTCGGTCGCACGGCAAACCCCATCCGAAGTAAGACGAAATAGGGACGCGTTTGAGGGCAGTTCCGCCCGAGTCTCCGGGTGACGTCGCTCGAGGCCGATGGCGACATCGGTCCCAGACGAATGATCGCGACCCGCGTTTCGGCGACGAGCGCGGGCTACAAAACTCGGCTTACGAACCCTCTAACCACGGCGCCTCGCTCAGCGGGGCGCCGTGCTGTTTAACGGGCGTCCGTCTGCTCAGCGCGTTTGACCGGGCCGTCTCTGTGGACATACTCGCGCCCCATGAGCGTCTTGTATCACTCGTCGGCTTTGGCCTTTCTTATCGTTTGTCTTTCCGCTGGGTGCGGTAGTAGCGCAGCTCCGTCAGGTGCTCTACGTGTCGACGGCGGTCGACGGCACTCCGATTGCGGTGTCCGGAATGGTTGCGGCCCCGGCCGGGCCTGCGCCGGAGGGCGGGTATGACATCGTGACCTGGAACCACGGGCATCCACCCCTATCTCGTGGGTCCGAGCGAAGGCCGCGGGGCGCTTGATATCATCAAAGCCGCACAGCAAATCGAAGAAGCGGGCGCGGGAAGCCGAGTCGTGATCTGGGGCCGATCACAGGGCGGACATGGCGCGCTATTCGCCGGAGAGATCGCACCGACCTGGGCGCCCGAGCTCGAGGTGCTCGGCGTGATCAGCGCAGCGCCGGCGAGCGAGTTTCAGGAGATCATCAGCTTGGGTGTTCTCTTCCCCGACGCCAGAGGCTTCATCTGGCAGCTCGCGCTCGGGTTCGAGGCCTCGTATGCGGAGCTCTCGATCGAAGACGTCTTTACCGCCGATGCGCTGAGCGCGATCGAGACACTTCTTGACGAGGAGGCGTGCGGGGCCGAGTTTGGTGAAGTTGCGAGTGGCTTCGATGGAGCTGGCTTCGAGACGAGCCCGATCGACATTCCCGCGTGGGTGACGCGATTGGACGAGAACTCGCCGGGCAACGTTCGTACGGAGGTTCCCATCTTGCTCATCCAGGGCGAGGCTGACAGGATCGTACCCAAGCTGCTGACCGACGTCCTTTACGGCCGCCTCTGCGGGATCGGCAACGAGACAGACTACCGTGTGTTCGAAGGCTTCGGGCACAACGATTCCACGCTGATGAACATGCCCCTCATGCTCGAGTGGACGGCAGCCCGCTTTGCGGGAGATCCCGCCGCTACGACCTGCGAGTAGCCTCGAGGACGATGCCCCGTTTCCTGGCGCGCTCGAGGGCTTCGGCGCGGGGTTGCTGGTAGTGAACGGAGCCCAGATAGGCAAAGAGGCGGTCGCTCGCCGGGATGAGGATGTCTTCGGGGAGCCACTCGACGGGCTCTCCATCGGACCAGCGAACCTCCCCGCGCTCCATCTTCCAGGCCGCCTCCGCAAGATCGAGTGGCGCGAGCACTTCTCGGATGGCCTCGAAGCGACCCTGGAGCTCCGGATCCAGGAAGAAGGACCGGCCTCCTCCAATGAAGGCGATGTGGTAGCGCGAAGGGTGGTGCGCCAAACCGTCGAGCTCCAGCCGTCTAGCGCCCTGAAACAGCATTTGCATCGCCTGCTCCCCGATCCCTAGGCCCGGATGGTCCTGGCCCGGCCACTGCGGATGGCGTAGCGAGAATTCTTCCGTCGGGTTTTGAAGCATCATCCACTCGACATAGAGCAGCTGGAGATCATCCGGCGGCTCGAGGCCCTCGGGGGCCGGACGTTTCACGAGCCGAAGCACTTGGTCGACGAGCAGATACTCCTCACCGTTTCTTGTCGCGTGCAGCATGAGATGTTGCCGCTCCGGATCGCTCGGATCGACCGTCAGACGAGGGTCGGTGAACCCTCGCTTTCGGATCTCGTCCATCATGCCGTACTTTTCGAGGGCGAACTCCAGGCCGTGCCGGGAGTAGTAGCCCAGCATCCTCGTCGATTGGTATCGCGGTCCGGTTAGGTCTCCCACGAGGTCGGCTTCGCTGAGCTCCCACTCCCCGCTGGGGCGCTGAAGGTCGTACGGATCGAGCTCCTGAGCGATCTGCACATATTGCTCATGGAGGCTCTTCTTGGGCTCGTTCGTGACCTGCGCTTCGTCGATCAACAGCCAGCGGATGAAGTCCGTCGACGAGCGCCAGGCGTCGTCGCTATAGCCGCCGCCGAGAGTCACGACCGCCGGGCACCCGTGTTTGCGGGCCATCTCGATGACGAAACAATCACGCTCGAGCACGCCTTCGCGGGTCAGCATGAACTCGCCGAGGCGATCTCCTTTCAGGACGTCGTTGCCTGACACGTAGAAGATCAAGCCGGGTTGGATCTCCTCGAGAGCCCCGGGCAGCGTTTCGCGAAGCTCGCCTAAATACGCGTCGTCGTCTGTCTTGGACGCCAGCAGAAACTGTCGGTCTGCCGCGGCCTCGACGTGGCTCCAAACCGAGCCGTGAATCGAGTAGGTGAAGACCGTCTTGTCGTCCTCGAACGTCACGATGTTGCCGTTGCCCTGGTGGTAGTCGAGATCGATGATGGCAATGGGTGCGTCGAAACCGTCGGCGCGCAGCGACGCGATGGCCACCGCGATGTCGTTGTAGACGCAGAACCCCATTCCGGACTCTGGCTCGGCGTGATGAAAGCCACCCCCGATGTTGAAGGCGACGCGGCCTTTACCGCCAATGGCCCAGCGGGCGGCTTCGACCGTGCCTCCGACCTGCCGGCGCTGCGCGATCAAGATCGGATCAACGTCGATGAAGTGCTCTTCGAGGCCGAAGATACGGCCGAGGTACTCCGGCCGGGCGGTTTGATCGAGGTACGTTTCCGCGTGAACTTTCGCGAGGTCCGCCAAGGCAATCAGTGGAGCCGGGCGTACCAGCTTGGGGCCTATCAGACCCTCGGCGCCTAGAGAGCCGAGGATCTTTTCTCCTCGCGCGATCTCGACACCCGGCACGCGTGCGGTCTCGCCGAGCGCTTCGACCTTGTACTGCGGATGGTACCACAGACCGACATCGTCCCTCAGCCGGCGCTGCGCTTTTCGTCGTTCTAGCCAAGTGGCCATCGCGCCTACACCGAGATGGAGCCCTTACGGAAGTCGGTGCTGGCGATGTGCACGTTGATCACCACCGGCTTGCCCGAGGCCGCGAGCGCCTTAGCTTCCTCGAGTGTGGCATCGATTTTCGATGGGTCGTCCAAGAGAAAACCCACTGCGCCGATTGCGGTGATCGGAACGGACGGTTCGTGGTCCCAGATCGCGCGC
>PVMK01187973.1_pt1 | contig 33392 bp, 26 predicted proteins | sample 1853481 | NCBI WGS metagenome assembly PVMK01 (sample SAMN08533507, study PRJNA380276) | Marine sediment metagenome, whole genome shotgun sequencing project.
GATCAAGTTTATCGAGTGCGAGCGAACGTCGCGAATCCCGGTGATCCAAAGGTCCGTGCATTGCCGGTCAGGTTCTGTTGCGCCTGGGCCATCAATGGCGCGATAGCACGGAGTTCCCTAGTAAGGCGCGCTTCCTCTTCATCGGTCAATGGAAAGTCATAGGTCCATATTTCAACGACAGCGTGATTTGTCGGACCTTCATGTGCCGGCACGTCGCTGCGGTTCATCCAGACGGTGTCGTAAAAAGCCGGATCCCGTGCCCAGGGTTTGAGAACGCGGTGATTAAAGTCGAAACCATTCATTTCGGCCCGAACCAGGTGCCAGTCAACTTGCTCCGGAATCGTCCATGTATCGTATTCCATCGCGTGCAATTGGGAGCGCAGTTCGAGAAATTCCTCGTAACGGCGTGCAAAGGTATCGGCGGTATAGTCGGGTGCGCCATCACGCAGAGGCGGGTTTTCAAATGTCCGCCATTCTCTGAATAGCTCAATGAGATCGCTGTGCTCGCTCGAGTGCGCGAAACTGGAAGCAAACAAAACAGCCAGAAGAATTATTGTTCTAGTCATGATGTCCCTCATTTCCACCTACAGTTGTGATTCCACCCAATCGTCAATTTTGTCTTCCAGCATCGACAACGGCATCGGGCCATCCATCAGCACCTGGCTGTGGAATGCCTTGACGTCAAACTTGTCACCCAGGCGCTCCTCCGCGTCATCGCGTAGTTGACGAATCTTGAGCTGACCAATCTTGTATGCCAACGCCTGACCTGGAATGGCCATGAAACGCTCTGCTTCAGAAACAGCACGCGCTTCTTTTACCGCTGAATTGGCGTACATGAAGTCGAGCACGTCCTGTCGCGTCCATTCCTTTGCATGCAGGCCGGTATCAACAACCAGGCGAATAGCGCGCCAGAGTTCAGCGTTCAACGCACCAAAGTACTGGTACGGGTCGGTATAGACGCCGATTTCCTTGCCGAGAGATTCGGCGTAGAGGCCCCAGCCTTCGGTGAATGCCGTGTAGCCGCCAAAGCGGCGGAAGTTTGGCAGGTCTTCATTTTCCACTTGCAAAGAGCGTTGGAAATGGTGCCCGGGAATCGCCTCGTGCAGGAATAACGACTCCATGCCCCAGATTGGACGTGCCTTGATGTCATAGGCATTGGCGTAAAAGACGCCGGGCCGGCTGCCATCCGGTGTGCCGGTACGATATTGGCCACCAGAAGCTGACGCCTCGCGAAACGGCTCGACGCGACGAACTTCGAGACTGCCCTTCGGGAAAACGTCGAACAGGTTCTTCGACAATTCCGATATTCGTTCGGCCATGTCGCGATAGCCCTGGATCAGTTCTTCCCCATTCATCGAAATAGAACTGTTCCTCGCTGTTCATGTAGTCAAAGAAGTCCGTAAGGTCGCCTTCGAAACCGACCTCGGCCATGACGGTACGCATTTCGTCGTGAATGCGCGCAACCTCGTTCAGGCCAATTTGATGGATCTCGTCGGGTGTCAGGTCGGTGGTCGTAATGCGCTTGACGTTGTAGGCGTACCAGTCTGCTCCGTCAGGCAATGCATACAGCCCAACCGTGTCCCGCGCCGCCGCCAGGTACTCGTCGCCGACAAAATTGGCAACCCGCTTGTAGGTGGGAATAACTTTGTTCTCGATAGCATCTTTGAATGCCACGGTGAGTCGTTGCCGATCTTCGTTACTGAAATCGTCGGGCAGGTTCTCGATTGGCGCCCAGAAGCCGCTTACTTCTGCCGAGTCGACAACCTGTGACTCGATTTGTGGCAGCGACTTGGCCATCAGGATGCGTGGTTGCACCACACCCTGGCGCACGCCTTCCTGCATGTTTGCGATCGCCTGGTCGGCGTATACAACGAAACCATCGATTCGTGACAGCCAGTCGTCGTAATCCTTCGCTGTCTTGAACGGGTGAACGCTCGTGCCGCTGCCGAGTTGCACAAAAGAATTCAGGGTGGAGTAGAACTGGTTGATCGGTTGCAGGTGGCCGGGAAATCTTTGACCCTCGAGAGAGAGCTCCCGATTGAGCTGGAACATGTCATAGCTTAACTGGTCCTGGCGTGACAGTTGCTCGCGATCGATCTCAAAAAGCCGCGCGAGGAATCCCTCGTCCAACTGGCGGCTGGCTTCGCGATGCTCCGGGACCGATCGAATTGGCGAACTGATCGTTGAAGCGGTAGTCGCCAATTGCGGAAGCTCGGGTCGGGTTGAGTTCAAGGCTGCGTTCGAAAAACTCGTCGAATATTGCGTGCAGAGACTCGGTCGGGTCAGCAACCTCGGCCGGTGGCTCGACTTGTTCATTGCCGCATGCTGCGACAAACAGGGCTACTGCCAGCATGGCAGCCGGTAGCACTTTCATTGTGGTCCCCCCACTAATCCTGGTTTAACAAATAATGAATTCTAATTAACAGTGACCCGATCAGGCCTCGCAGGGCCTTTGATCCACATGCCAGGACGCTCTCCGGTGAGGGCGCCTGATTTAATGACAAATCTGCCGTTGATCATGACGTGCTCGATCCCTGTCGGGTAACGGTGTGGATCGGTGTAAGTAGCATGGTCCTGTACCTTATCTGCATCGAACACTACCAGGTCGGCATAAGCGCCCTGCGACGATCCTGCCGCGATCATTCTGGTTGTATTGATCCGCTGGCATCGAGGTCATCTTCTTAACGGCCTCTTCAAGGGTGAGCACACCTAACTCCCGAACATATCGGGCGAGGACGCGCGGAAACGCACCATAGCTTCTTGGGATGCGGATAGCCATCGCCGTAGCTGACCGGGTCACCGTCCGTCTCTATCATCGCGAGTGGATGCTGCATGATGCGGATGACATCCTGCTCATCCATAGCGTGAAAGATGGCTGAGAATCCACCCTGCAGCTGTAACTCGATCACGAGATCGATGCCGGTTTCGACATTGTTCGGCAGACCCCGGTCTTCGGCCATATCGGCAATCGTCTTGCCGTTGTAAGACTCATCCGACGGCAATACCCTGATCTGCAACCTGCTCAGATCACCACCCGTCCGATCCTTCATGAAAATTTCGCGCATCTCCTCTTTGATGATGGGTAACTGCTCGGGATCAGTAACCCGCTTCGCGAATTCCTCGGGCCCGCCGGCCAGCACCCATTGCGGAAACAGGATTGCCGATCGGGTACTGGATGCGGTGTAAGGATACAGGTCATGCACGATGTCCAGCCCGCTTGCGCGCGCCGCGTCGATCAGTGCCAGGCTCTGCTCCGACCACCCCCATTGGCTGACACCTGCGGCCTTGTGATGATTGATGTGCACCGGTATGTCAGCCTCTTCCCCAATGCGGATCGTTTCGTTGATCGAATCCAGTAGTCCCGTCGCCTCGTTGCGCATGTGAGTTACGTAAATGCCGCCATAAGCTGCAGCAACTTTCGCCAGTTCGATTATTTCCTCTGTCTCGGCATAGTTGGCGGGAACATAGAGCAAGCCGGTCGACAGGCCGAGCGCTCCTTGCTTCATGGTCTCTTCAACGAGGTCGCGCATTGCCTGCAACTCGTCGTGATCCGGCGCGCGATTCTCCAGGCCGAGTACCTGCTTCCGCGTCCAGGTATGCCCGGCGAAGAAACCGACATTGGGCGCAACGTCGAGTGATGATGCGTACTCGTCCAGCGGCCACGGCTGGTCTCCGCTGTGCAGTCCGGCGATGATCGTGGTGATGCCCTGGCGCGTGAAGTTCTCCGCCAGCGGGTGTTCATGGATGGTCGTCTGAATATGGGCGTGATTGTCGATGAAGCCGGGCGAAACGATAAGCCCGCTGACATCGATAACCTCTTTCGCATCGACAGCCGCGAGCCCCGAGTCGGAAATTGCGACGATGCGCTCGTCCTTAATTCCAATACTTGCGCTGAAACGCGGGTTACCGAGCCCGTCGACGATTGTGCCGCCACTGAGAATAACGTCGAAAGCACTGTCGTCTGCCGGTTCGCTATCTACCGGTGTCGAGGCATCCTGGCATGCTGCCAGGAAACAGAGTGAAGCAAGGGCGATTAATTTGTGCATAGCTTTTCCACCCGAGGTACTGAAAGGAAAAAGGTGACTCTTTAACGGGAGGCTAGCATACGAACGTAATTAAGGGGACAGTGACCCTAACTGTATAACTTTATCAAGGCAGAAATCACCGCGTCTATTCTTAGTTCAGTCAGGGTCACTGTCCCCCTAATTCCACTCATGAAGCACGTACTGCGTTATCATCTGGCTGGCCAGTTTGTTAGTCAAAAGACGGAGTGATTACCATCGATATACAACTTCCCCAGTTAGAGCCGAAAACCCGCCGCATTGCCGAGCAACTTGCCAGGGAGGCGCTGGTTTCGGCGCAGGTGCTTTCGGACGAGTTACAACAGTATGTCGAAGAGCTCGACGCCCACTCAACAAGTGACGAGTTCTTCGATCGCGATGTTGCCAAACGCATTGCTGCGCTTTGCTGGAAACTTCTCGATGCGCTTCCCGCCGAAGCAGACGAGCGGCAGCACCAACTGACGCAACTTGCCATCAATTATTTCGTCCTTGCCGAAGACGCGCAGGATGACAATCACTCACTGGCAGGATTTCGAAGATGACCTGCAGGTTGTGACCGCGGTCATTCACGAATTAGGTCTCAGTCACCTGCTGGAAGAATGACCGAGTCGAACCGACGTTTCCAGAAACGCGAATCTCTATTAGTCTCATTCGATCCAAACGGCTGCAAGAAAAACGCGAATCAATCCACGGGCCTCGACCGGATGTTGCGTGTACAATCATTTCACAAAACTGCGGATCGTCCGCAAAACTGCGGATCATCCGCAACGTGATCCAGAAAAGGAGATTGACATGAAACTAGCGCGAACGGATTTGCCGACGCGGTTACAAGCCGGCGACTTGTGTATTCAAGGCGAGGACTGGGGTGACTTGAACGTTGCGCGCATTCGGTTCCCAAAAGGTGCGGACGCAACACCGCTATTGGAGGGATTACCAGATGATCTTTGCCAATGTCCCCATTGGGGAACCGTAGTGAAGGGTTCTATCCATGTGCGGTACGCGGACGGTCAGGAAGAAACGGTAAGCGCCGGTGACGTTTACTACTGGCCACCGGGTCACACGGTTTGGGTTGATGAAGATTATGAAGCTATTGAATTCAGTCCAAGCGACCAGATGGGCCACCTTATAGAGCATCTTAAGTCAAAGCTGGAAGGCTGAAGGGCACCAAGAGGGGACAGGCCTACTGCTGTCCCACTTAATAACTATTCGTTCGACAATCATTCGCAGGAGCGGTTTCCAGCCGCTCCTGCGAACGCAGCAATTCAAAGTCACAAAATTCGCAAATTGAGGACGCGAATTCTGACAAAGCATCGCCCGTCCTGACGGGCGATATCTTAAAACACATTTGAAGTTTGTGACCGGCACAAAATGACGAATTGAGGACACCCATCAATTTGCCCAGCTAGTTTCTGCAAGAAACCGTTGGAAACAGGACGCAGAAATTAATGGGGGTCCTGTTTTAACACCGTCTAGTCCTGTTTCTTGAACCATACGTTGAGCGTCCTTACGTTTGACGCCATCAGTCCGGTCAACTCTCCATTTTCGTTCCTGACAAATTTGACCTCGGAGATCGCGCCCGAGCCGTTGAATGTGTCCGTTACTTTGGGCGTCAGTTCGACGTCGTCTAACCGCCTGTGTCGCAGAACAAGACCATCATCTTCGACCTCGACGGTGTAAACCGTATCCAATTCCTCGCTGAAGTAACGCCCTGCGTACATCGCAAGGTCAGCGGTAGCGGGTGCCCAGTCCTCCAGCTTCGTTGCGGTCAGTTCGTTGCCGCCTTTGATCGTCAGGGATTCCACCACGCCGTTGTCGTCGACGTTGAATTCGAGGCTCTGATCTGCGCTCAGGCGAAGGCTTGTCGGGCTCAGTGGCGAGGCTGGTTGTTTGTCGCCGCCGGGACTCTGGACGAATACATTATCCCCATCCAGCGACACGATGATGACCACACCGGGATAGTCGTTGAATTCGTACTGCCCGACAAATCCTTCGAACGCGGCAGCGTCGATATCAGGAGCAGACGCCGTGTCTGTCGTTTCCGCAACGCTTGCGGCTGGCTCTTCGGCTTCCATGTCTGTCGCGAAAAACGCAGCGGCGACTTTTCGCGCCATCGATGAATCGAATGATCCGTTGTTGCTCATTGCGACGACGCCCGCATCGATCTCCGGGAAATAAAGCAGCTCCGCCCTGTGTGCCGTATCTGCGCCGTTGTGCCAGACGCGCGATAAGCCTCGCTGCTTGTCGATGACCAGCCCGAGGCCGTAAAACCGATCCGTGCCCGGCGTTTCAATTTGCGGCGTCATCATTTTCGCAATCACGTCGGCGCCGCCGACCTCGCCCGATTTAAAGTTGCCGATCCACCTCGCCAGGTCATCGATCGTCGTATAGATGCCACCCGGGCCCATCGTTGCGCCGCCGCCGCCACCCAGGTCAATACTGATCCGATACGGCGCTTCATCCGCAGAAACATAGCCCTCGGCCGCGTTGGGTACGATCTCGCCAGTGTGCGAACGAATTCGGGTATGGGTCATCCCCAACGGCGTGAAAACATTCTCCTTCATCCATACCTGGAAAGGCGTATCGGTGACCTTCTCGACCAGCAGGGCGGCCAGGGAGTAGGCCGTGTTGTTGTAGTTATACCGACTGCCGGGCTCGTCCTGCAGCGCTGGCTGTCGTTCGAGGATCCGCAATACCTCATCGCGGCTGATGAAATCGCCGTTGTCGAGACGCACGCCAGCCATGAAAAGGAGATTCAGGAACTCTCGATAGCCACTCGTGTGGTTGAGGATATTCCGGACTGTGACGACATGCCCGAGGTCCGGAATTTCCGGGAAGTACTCGCGTACATCATCGTCGAGAGACAACAGACCGTCTGCAGCGAGTTTGACCACCGCAAACGCGGTGAACTGCTTCGAGACGGAGCCGATATTGGATACTGTCTGCCGATCGAACGGAATGTCGAAGGTAAGATTTGCCATACCCACGGCCTGGTAATGGACGACCTCGCCGTCGCGAATGACTGCAACGATCGCGCCGGGCGTGCTATCACCGACGTATGCCGAGAGCAGCTGGTCCAGTCGTTCTTGCGGATCCGTTGCGACTGGCTCAGCGCGTTCCAATGCAATGCTGTAGCTGCCCGACTGGTCTTCAAAACCCTCAATCCGAATTGTGAAGCGACCTGCCGTTTTGCTCTCAAACTGGATCGGTTCGGCGCCTCGTGCCGATCCGTCAAATGTGCCGACGATGTTGCCGCTCGGATCCAGCACCGTGACTTTGACGTCGAAGTCGACCTGGTCGATCTCGCCGTACACGAAATTGTTGGCCTCGAGGTCGGTGGCGTAGTCCGCCTGGTCGTGTACCTCCAACATTGCGGAAACCGGCTGGCCCACTACAAGGACGGTCTCGGCGTCTGACCGTGCGCACCCGGTGACGGATAACAGTAGCAGTACGATCGTGGCGTATTTCATGGCATCCCTAAGGATTTATTAGTATTGGTTATGCGTTGCATCATAGCCAATTCTTAGCAATTGCGCCGAAAGGCAGAAGATGCAGATTGTCTCAATCGCCCGTGCCGATAGACCGATATTCTTGGCATTTGGGGCAATACATCTATCGTACGGCGGGCTCCTACAGGTTCTAATAAGAATTGTAGGAGCCCGCCCAGCGGGCGATGTCTCGAGCCTGCTAAATCCGCCGGAATATGTCACCAATACTTCGTCCCACAGCCAGAAAACTGGATTGTGTGGGACAGCACTGACCTGACACATTTATCATTTACTGCACATAGTGCACGCCTTGCGGGAAACGAGAGTGGTTGCATGCAACAATGGTCATCACTCAGGGTCTTCGGGGGAAATACAATGAGGTCGGTCATAACGAAATTCGCAAAGGGATTGGCACTGGCAGGCATCCTGTACAGCGCATCAATCGGTCTGTCGAACGCGCAGGAAACTGTAACCAGCCCGACAGAGCAATTTGGCCATCAGCTCGGTGACGATTACAAGCTGATCAATTACACACAGTTTGAGGCCTATATCAAAAAGCTCGAGAGCGAGTCCTCGCGCGTCAAACTTGTCGCGATGGGGCCGACTGCCGAAGGCCGCACCCAATGGATGACCGTCATCACCTCCCCGGCAAACCACGCGAAACTGGATCACTATAAATCCATCGCGGCAAAGCTCGCGCACGCCGAGGGCATTAATGAGGAAGAAGCGCGGGCGCTCGCGGAGGAAGGCAAGGCCATCGTGTGGATCGACGGCGGTCTGCATGCGACAGAAACGCTGGGTGCCCATCAATTGACCCGTACCATCCATATGCTTGCGAGTGCGACTGACCCTGAGACCATGCGCTTTCTGGATGACGTCATCGTTTTGCTTGTGCTCGCCAACCCGGATGGAATGGAACTGGTGTCCGACTGGTATATGCGCAAGCGCGACCCTGAGGAACGCGGCTATGACGATATTCCGCGTCTCTACCAGAAATATATCGGGCACGACAACAATCGCGACTCGTACATGGCGAACCAGCCGGAGACGGAGAACATGAACCGGATCATGTTCCATGAATGGTTTCCGCAGATGATGTACAACCATCATCAGACCGGTCCCGCGGACATTATTGTCTTCGTGCCGCCTTTTCGCGATCCACCAAACCTGAATTACGATCCGCTGGTGACACTCGGCAATTCCGCCCTTGGTCTGGCGATGAATTTGCGGCTGGTCGCCGAAGGCAAGCCGGGTAGCGGATCACGCGCTTACTCGAATTACTCCGCCTACTTCAACGGCAATATTCGCACTGTAGGCTACTTTCATAATCAGATCGGCATGTTGACAGAAATGAAGGGCCATCCAACCCCGATGGAACTCGCCTTTTACCCGGACAACCAGCTTGCTATGAATGATTTTGCGATGCCGCACATACCTGGAGAGTGGCACTTCGCGGATGCGATCGATTACTCGTTGACCCTCAACCGGGCGGTTCTCGATTATGCGTCGCGCAACCGTTCAACGCTGCTATTCAATCGCTGGCGTATGGGTATGAATGCAATTGAAGCAGGCAACGAGGACAGCTGGACCGTAAGGCCCCGCATGGTTGATAAAATCGAGAACATGATTCGCGAAGCAGGGGGAGAAGACGCGGCGAAGATTGAACATACATTTCGACGGCGCGGGGAGGGCGTTTCAAAAGATTATCTGGCGATGATGCGTCCGCCCGAGAATCGGGATCCGCGCGGCTTCATCCTGCCAGCGGATCAGAAAGATTTTCCGACCGCCGTTAAATTTTTAAACACGCTGGTAAAGAACGGCATAACGATTCACCAGGCCACGGAAGATTTCACCGTGCAGGGCAAGACCTGGCCGGCCGGTTCTTTTGTCGTCAAATCGGCGCAGGCGTTTGCGCCGCATATCATGGATATGTTCGAGCCACAGGATCATCCGGACGAGTTCCTTTATGCAGGTGGCCCGCCGGTTCCTCCCTATGACAGCGCCGGATATACGCTTGCCTTCCAGATGGGCGTCGAGTTCGATCGTATTCTGCAAGGATTTGACGGCCCGTTTGAGAAGGTAGAAGGATTCGCGATTCCCTTGCCGGGCCAAGTCCGATTTATGGACGGTGCCGTTGGCTATCTGCTTGATCACGGCGTCAACGATTCTGTTATTGCAGTCAATCGCCTGCTGGCGGCCGGTCACGATGTCTATTGGCTGGATGACTCCATCGAAACCAATGGAGAGCATTACCCGGTTGGCACGATTTATGTTCCAGCAAGCGACGGCGTTGGCGCAAAACTATCGGCAATGGCGGAAAGTTTGGGAATTCCCGTCGATGGCGTAGCGATTACGCCAAACTCCGCAGCTCGCAAGCTGGCACCCACGCGGGTGGGCCTTTGGGATCGCTATGGTGGCTCCATGCCCTCCGGCTGGACACGGTGGTTGTTTGAGCAGTTCGAGTTCCCCTATACACGGGTTTTTCCACAGGAACTGGACGAGGGCGAATTGGGCGACAAGTTCGACGCGCTGGTTTTCGTAACAGGTGCTATCCCGGCAGAAGATGTAGAACCGGAAGGTCGCGACATACAACCAGAAGCTCGCTCAATTCCAAAAGAGTATCGCGATCACCTGGGACGGGTAACGAACGAGAAGACCGTTCCGCTATTGGCCGATTACCTGCGAAACGGAAACACCGTCCTGACCATTGGAACCTCGACGATCCTGGCAGAAAACCTGGGACTTCCCGTTGCCAATCACCTGGTCAACAGTGCGGGCGTACCGTTGCAACCGGAAGAATTTTTCGCGCCGGGCTCCATCCTGCAGATCCGGGTCGACACATCGAACCCGCTCGCCTATGGCCTGAATGAACGCACCGACATCGCCTTTCAGCGCAACAGCCCGGTCCTGCGCCTGCGGCCCAACGCCGATAAAGAAGGCGTGACACAGATCGGCTGGTTTGATGATGATGACGCGCTCAGGTCCGGTTGGGCCTGGGGACAGGACAAGTTGTATGGCGGCACTGCAATTGCCAGCGCCAAAGTCGGTGACGGCGACTTACACATGTTTACCCCTGAAATCCTGTTCCGCGGCCAGTCGCACAGCACCTTCCAATTGCTCTTTAACGGCATCTACATGGCGAATGCGACTGAAGTCCAATTAGGCGAATAGTCATCGACAGGTTCATTGCTGCAATTGCGGCTTCGCCGGGGAGGCAGCCCAAGTTTGACAATTCCGGAAATCGCAAAGAAAGTTCAAAGCGTAGCGGCGAAAATTCCTACCGGGGAGACATTATGAGACGAACAGGTAGTTTGGAGGGCAAGCGTAAGGAGCGAATTCACGACGCCCAGCGGGCGATGAAGATCAATGAGTCGATCGGCTGAATCTGATGACAATCTGGCCCCCTTCAGGGGACGCAAGGGAGTGCGTAGCGGACCCGTTAAGCCGCTTTGAGCGGCTCACAAACTAAAGCCCCCGGTTTTGCCGGGGAATAATGACTGTGTGGGACAGCAGTGGCTCTGACCCCTTCCCCCCGAGATCGGGGAGAACGGAAGCTAGTTGCCTTACTCCTGCAAGGACGTCTCTACCTCATACAGTTCTTCCAACAGGCGATGCCATTCACGAGAACCGTTTTCCACCCAGCCGTTGAGTTCCGCAACCCGCTTTTCCATCGCGTCAACGGTGCTTGCGACTTCGGTGTTGAAGGCTACTGCAAGGCGATCCCGTTCCTGGGCCGTAATCCGATCGTACTTGTAGGCGTCGTAACGATGCTTGATCGATTCCCAGCTGCCGCGTTCGGCATTGCTCGCTTCGCCTTCCGCAAATTTGGTATTCCAGGCCTCGTAGTCGCCGACCTTGCGACGGTACTCCCGCCAAACCCGATAGGTACGCGTGAGGTCCGCATTAAATTCCCTGAACTTGGCATCCACCGTGTCTGTAATCAGGAACTCGGTATTGCGGATGGTTTCGATGCGAACAAGCATCGGATCTTCACGTGCCGGCAATCGCACCACACGCAACGTTCCATCGTCAGTTTCCTCGAGGTCTCCGCTGAACGCAGTGGGTGCAAGTTCGCTGGCGTAAAGCATCAGTGACGTGCTCTTGATGTTCGACACCGCTGCATCGCCGATACGATCACGCACTGCTGCAAGCTCGATAGCGATTTCCGCGTAGATCGCCTGAAACTCCGGCGTGCCTTTGTCACTCAGCTGAGTAACTGACTCATCATTCGCCTGGCTGGAAAAAACCTTGTCGAACCAGGTGTATCCTGCCGCGTCGACGGCGCGGATCCGCAGATCCAGCCACTCGCCGTCAGAGCGGACGATTGTTCCCAGCAGTTGCAATTCGGCTGCTGCCTCCGACTTCGTTGTCACCCTCACAGCACCCCATTGTTCCGACTCCACCAGGGTCTCGCGCAACAGAAACGGCATCAGCTTTGCTTCGATCTGCCGAATGCGTGGAAACACCTGCAGGTCACGAAACACCGAAGGATCGTCAGGTATGCCCGGATCAAAGACCGGGATCGTCACGTTCAACGCAGTACCGTCGCTGGTTGCGGCGACCAGCGTCGCGGCGGATTGAGCAAGCGTGGCGGGCGAGGTCGCTGCAATGACGAATGCCATAAGTGTTGCCATGGCCAGGCGATAATTGATGCGCACGTTCACAGCGCCAGCTCGCCGGTGCTGCAGACCCGTTTCATGCTAAGCGTCTCGATACATGCGAACTTGCCCGGGCGCTTCTCGACGCGCCAATAGTAGAGGCTCACCGTGAACGGCATCGGCGCCGTTTTCGATGTCGCGGTGGTGATGACGCGTAGTTGTTTTCGATCTGCGGATATCTGGAATTGATGGATAACGCGCAACCCGTCCGGGAATTCATTGACCGAGATAAGCCGGTCTTCATTCCAGCCACAGGTTTCTTTGCCGAAAGCGCTGTCGATCGGTTTCGCCACGCCGTCGAAAAACGCACACATGAGGGAGAAGTCATCCCTTCGTTCGACAAGAATCTCATGCTCCGTCTGCGAGATCGTCAGCTCGTCTGTTCTTGTAATGAGTTCGACCAGCCGGGCGAGCGGCAAGAGCCTCGACCTGTCTCTATCCGACGCCATTGGTATCCCGCCCTGGCTCGTTCTACTTCTTCGGCCCAGCTCGTAATAGGCATTCCGCAACACCTGATTGATGTTATCGCTGCTCGCGTAGTCACGTTGCCAGTAACCACTGAAGTCAGCTGGCATATCGCCCTCGAAATATTTCGTGTCTTCGATGAGGAGCGGTTTCTCGTGGGCACAGCCGGCCAGCCACAGCAATGCTGCGAGAAGGAGCGATGTGCAACAACGGGAACGTGGGTGGTTGGGGTTTCGCAAGATAGTCGGATAACGCACGGCTGTGGTGTCAGTAACAGGAAATTCTAACGCATTCGCGAGCACCGATGTGTCAAGAATGGTTATAAGAGAAAAGGGATTGAACCCGCTGCAGCCGGACATTGTCAATCGCGGCAGGATGCCCCTCCCACGTTACTATTGGCACAATCGTGGGAGCGGCAGTCTCAGTGGTTGTGCTATGTAGCAGTGTACAGATACGCACGAAGGCAAAGACGCCGCGATTTCTGAGTCTGCTCCCCAACATTGCTGCAATATATCCCTTCAATTAGAGTGTGCTCAACGAAGAAAGGGCGGGTGCGATGATTTGTCCGAAATGCGAAAGTGAAATGGAAACGCTCCAATACGAGGGCGTCGAAGTTGATCGGTGCAAAAACTGTAAAGGCATCTGGTTTGACGTCGGAGAACGCCATTCGCTACGCAAGGGAAACGCGGCAGCAGACATCGATACCGGCGATCCGCTAAAAGGCAAGCAAACCAACGAAATTGATCGTTATCGATGCCCCAGATGCGGTGGCGGTATGATGCGCGTCGTCGATCCACAGCGCGCGCACATCAAGTACGAGGAATGTACCTCCTGCAGGGGTTCGTTTTTCGATGCAGGAGAATTCGCTGACCGGGCAGAGGACGAAATTGCAGATCTGTTCAAGCGAATGAGCCACACGGGAAATAACAGGTAATTAGGTTCGACCCAATCCTGTTTGCACAGATATCGCCCGTCGGGACGGGCTCCTACAATACTTCTTAGCCTCTGTAGGAGCCCGTCCCGACGGGCGATTGCGCGGTGACAATAAGAAAGCCAATGCAATGCCCTGGATTTTTTTCCTATCGTGTGAGTCACCAAAAGCCCCCGTGATGGGTCCATTTCACTTCGGCACGCGCTCGCTCAAAGTCGTGTTTTTTGTTAGGGGGACAGTGACCCTAATTGGTTACGGGGACACTGACCCGGGTATTACTCGGGCCTAGCAGGTAAATCCTAAACCCAGCATATCCAGGAATTTTAGCCACAAGCCGCGTTTGCCGTCATTCTTGTCCGCTTTTATGAGTGCTTTTTGCGTAAGCTTCACGGCTAACCAACGAAAAGGCTCCGGGGCCCAGGGCAGGGTTTTTCGGGTTACAAACTGCATTTCGAGCACATCGGTTGGCGCGTAACCCAACAACTCAATACCGATACGAGCACCAAAACGTGAAGCACCAACGCCGTGGCCGGTATAACCCACCGACCAGGCCAATCGACCGTCATAGATCGCACCGGGTACCATGCAAAAGCGCGTAGACGTTGCAATAATTCCTCCCCACTGGTGAGAGAATTTCACATCATCCAACTGTGGAAACATCTCGAAAAACTCTTTCGCCAATTGCTCATAGCGGGCAGTGGCATCCATGTATCTTTCGTCGATTCCATTGTTAAAGTAATAACGAACAGCACCACCACCACCCCAGGTAATTCGATTATCTTTCGTCAGACGAAAGTAATGAAACATGTTGACGTAATCCGCCAGCGCGTGGCGTGATTTCTTACCCCATGCGATGCGGTCTAACTGCTCATCAGTCAGAGGCTCGGTTGCAATTTGATAGTCCCAGACAGGAAGAACCGAACGGCGAATTCTGCCAATCTTGCTGGTGTAAGCATTCGTCGCCAATAGAACCTTGTCGCTGTGGATAACACCACCTTCACAGGTGGCCCGCATCGCATTCTTGCCCAGTGGCGCAACGTCAAGCAGCTTGGTATTTTCAAAAATCCGAACCCCGAGCTGCCTGGCAAGCACATCTTTCAAGCCCCAACACAAGCGAGCGGGATCGATAACACCATCCTGACCATCCCGCTCCCACAAGCCGGCAAAAAATGTTGGCGAATTTACCTGTTCGCGTACAGCGTCCTTGTCGAACCAAACGACGTCTTCACCATTGCTGGTCGCTTCCTGGTACTCCGCGTGCATTCTCTTTGCTGATTCAGGGCTAAGGGCGACATACATTTCACCCGTCTTTTCATAACGAGCATCGATATCGTAGCGCTCGAGCGTATCGAGAAACTCTCGCATATTCTGGATGCCCAACTCTTCCAGACGCTCGGCTTCATCGGCAAAGCGAGCTTCGGTGTTGGTCTGCGTATGGGCCAAAGTCGAAGACAAGAAGCCACCACAACGCCCGGATGCTCCATCGCCAACAAAGGTCTGCTCGATAAGAATAATATCGGCCTCGGGCTTGCGTTCTTTTGCCTGCATCGCGGCCCAAAGACCCGTGAAGCCGCCGCCTACAATGAGCAGTTCACATTGCTGGTTCGACGTTAGCGGTGCCAGTGGCTCTGGCATGATGTCGGGATCATGCCAGAGCGGGCGGAGCACAGCGTCTTTTAGCGCATCGATATGTTGCATGTCAGAATCAATATTGCATCGCTTTCAGTTCGCAATACTCGTGCAATCCTTCAACACCAAATTCTCTGCCATTGCCGGACTCTTTGTAACCACCGAACGGCGCTTCATGGTTTGGCTCCCCACCATTGATGGCACATTGTCCCGCCCGAATTTTCCTGGCGATGGCTGTCGCTTTGTCTTTGTTGCCCGCCCATACTCCGGCGGCCAGGCCATAGGGGGTGTCGTTTGCGATTTCAATGGCCTGATCGATGTCAGAGTACTTGATCATCACTAACACCGGTCCAAAGACTTCTTCTTGCGCAATGCTCATGTCGTTCGTTACATCGGCAAAAATCGTCGGTGACACATAATTTCCGGTCGTTAGTCCAGCAGGCATATCGGTTCCGCCGGTGACCAAACGCGCCCCATCAGCGATGGCCTGGTCGATAAAATCGAGCACAGTCTGTTTTTGTCCGGCCGACGACATAGGCCCAACAAAAACACCGGGATCGGCAGGATCACCGACGACCAAACTCTCTGCTTTGGACTTCGCTAGTTCGACGGCCTCTTCATATCTCGATTCGTGAATAATCATTCGGGTCAGCGCATTGCAAGTCTGGCCGGTATTGACCATGACATCATCGACGCCAAAGTTAATTGCGGCGTTCAGATCCGCTTCTTCGGTGATGACAAATGGAGATTTACCACCCAATTCAAGACAAACCCTTTTTACATCGGGCGCTGCCATATTGGACACTTGTATTCCAGCCGCAGTTGATCCGGTAAACGTCACCAAATCAACTTCCGGGTGTGAGCTCAACGCTGCGCCAATTTCTTTGCCGCTGCCGTGCACCATGTTGAAGACACCGGGCGGCAATCCAACCGCGTCACAGATTTCTGCAAAGATGAACAGGTGGCTCGGAGTCTGGCTCGCTGCTTTCACCACCATGGTACATCCCGCCGCAATAGCTGGCGCAACCTTTCCTATCATCTGCCAGATGGGATAATTCCAGGGGTTAATCATCGCGCAAACGCCAATTGGCTCATTGACGACCAGCGAGTTGCCAACTTCTTTTTGCTCCTCCATAAGTTTGGCCTTATCAGCAAACGATTCGCAAATAATGGCTAAAGGATCCACCTGGAGCACGGCTGCATTTTGAATCGGCATTCCCAGCTCATCAATTATTGTCTCGGTCAAATCAGCGTTTCTTTTTTCACCTTCTACCGCGATCTTTCTCAGGAAATCTGCTCTTTCAGCGGCCGACGTTTGCGACCAGGAAGTAAATGCATTTCTGGCGGCAGTGACCGCGGCATCGACATCCTCGGCATTGCCGTAGGGCACAGTGGCAGATATCTCGCCAGTTGCAGGATTGATAACGTCGTTAGTTCCCTTTCCAATCGGCTCTACCCACTGACCGTTGATGTAGAATTTATCGTACGTTCTCATAATCTATCCTTCCCGTTTTATCGATAATTGAAAAGTCCTGATCCGATAAATTAGCAGACTCCGGAAGCCATGTTGATGGTCCCTATACGCACAAGCACCCGGGCCGCTTGTATTTGCTAGGATGAGCGACCGAAAAATCGCCCAGTTCCGGGGATCACCCGCAATGACTCGCGACCCACGTTACGACATCTTATTTGAATCTGTACGCATTGGACCAGTGGAGGCGCCGAATCGTTTCTACCAGGTACCGCATTGCAATGGCATGGGTCTCCTGCGCCCACGCATGGTGGCGGAAATGCGTGGCATCAAGGCCGAAGGCGGGTGGGGCGTAGTGTGTACGGAGTATTGCTCTATTCACCCGAGTTCCGATGATTTGCCGCAACCCTACGCCAGTTTGTGGAATCAGGCTGACATCAAGACGCAGGCATTAATGACCGAAAAGGTGCACGAGTATGGTGCCCTGGCGGGGGTGGAGTTATGGGCCGGCGGCGCTGGCAGCGCGAACTTGATGACGAGGGAGGTGGCGCTGGGCGTCGACAGTATGCCCAACGTGGGGGGCAATCCATTTCAGACCCGGGCCATGGACAGACAGGACATCCGAAATCTCCGCCGTTGGCATCGGGACGCAGCATTGCGTGCCCGGGATGCGGGGTTTGACATTGTGTACGTCTATGCCACGCACGCTTATCTCCTCGCCCATTTTCTTTCGCCCGTCCATAATCGGCGGACCGATGAATACGGCGGATCGGTGGAAAATCGTGTTCGCCTGGTACGCGAACTGATTGAAGAAACCAAGGATGCAGTGGGCGACACTTGTGCGGTCGCGGTGCGTATGGCAGCCGACGACGGTACCGGCACGGCTGAGCAGCCGGTGTCCGAGGATCGCCGGGAGATGTTCAATATTCTGGCTGAGTTACCTGATCTTTGGGACGTAAACGTATTCAATTATGCACACGAAATGGGTGTGTCGCGATTCGTTCAGGAAGGCTCGCTGGAAAAAACGATGCAATACGTCAAGTCCGTCACCAGTAAGCCGGTTGTAACCGTGGGGCGATTTACGTCTCCGGACACTATGGTCTCCCAGATACGCCGCGGCATCGTGGATTTTATTGGCGCGGCCCGTCCTTCCATTGCTGATCCGTTCCTGCCGCGCAAGATCGACGAAGGTCGTACGGAGGACATTCGGGAGTGTATCGGCTGCAACATCTGCTACAGCGGTGATAGCCTCGGTGTGCCCATTCGTTGTACGCAGAACCCGACCATGGGTGAGGAATGGCGCCGGGGATGGCATCCAGAACGCATTCAGCCCAAGAGCAGCGACGCCACGGTCCTCGTCGTCGGGGCAGGCCCGGCAGGTCTTGAGGCAACCCGGGCGCTCGGTCAGCGCGGTTACAAGCTTATGCTGGCTGAGGCTTCAACAGAGCTCGGTGGGCGTGTCGCCCAGGAATGTCGATTGCCAGGCCTGGCTGAATGGGGGCGCGTAATTGACTATCGAGTGCAACAGATTCAGACCATGCCCAATGTCGATATATTCCTGGACAACCATCTGGATGCAGAAGACGCGCTGAGCATCGGTGCAGATCATATTGTTATCGCAACCGGATCCAAATGGCGTGCCGATGGCTTTGGCCGTTACCACGCCAAGCCGTGTCCGGACCTGGGGCCCGCTGAACAGGTCTTCACACCCAACGACATTTTCATGGGCCGTCTGCCAGAGGGCAGGGCGATAGTATTTGACGATGATCACTACTATATGGGCCCTGTACTGGCTGAGGCATTAGTGGCACAGGGTGTTGAAGTCTGTTTCGTCACGCCGGAAAACCTGGTGTCGGCCTGGGGAGTGATGACGGATGAGCAATATCAGACCCAACAACGCCTTGTGCAATTGGGAGTACAGATAATTACCGCGCATGGTCTGGATGAATTCGACGGCGGCAAAGCGCGTTTGAGCTGCGTCTACAGTGATCGAAGCCGCGTGGTCAAGGCGGATGCCGTAGTGTTGGTTACTGCGCGGACCCCCGTGGATGGTCTCTACAGGGAGATTTCCGGGCAGCTGGAATCAGCAGACGCGGAATCTGTCCCAACACTGCGCAAAATCGGCGACTGCGATGCACCGGCCATTATCGCCGCAGCCGTCTACGCGGGACATCGTTACGCCCGGGAGCTGGAAACGGATGTGGCGCAAACGGTTGATGTCCGCCACGACAAGCTGTCTGATCCTGACTAGTAGTCCAACCAGGTAGGTTTGATGGGTTCAGCGAGTTGTGAAGCGGTTGACCGCAAGGCGCGTCTCGCCGGGTCACGATTCTCACCGTTTCCATTGGTACAGCACGCCGTACGATATTGGGTCGGCGAGTCCTTGCCAAGGGGCGCAACACCGCGGACGACCGCTTCACGACTCGCCCGAAGGGAGCCACCCGGATAATCCAATACGGCGTTGCAGCCCTTGCAAAGGACACGCCGACCCGAGATTGCGCTGTGCTACGTCATTTGGTAATGCTGAAAACAACGCCACTGCAGACTGCGCCTTGTCTTGAATCATCCGGGTGGCTCTGAACCCATCAAACCTACCTGGTTGGACTACTAGATTTTCATGCGACTGGATGAAGGGTCATAAAAGGCGCGCAGTGAGGCTTGTGCGCTGAAGCGGTCTTTAGCGACCTCTATCTCAAAAGATGCTTCGCCTATGCGCTCCGCATTCAAATCGGGTGCTTCGACATAGCCCATTCCAACTGCCGCCCCCAGTGTATGGCCGTACATGCCAGAGCTCAGGTAGCCCACAATCTTCCCGTCCATGACTATCGGTTCATTGTGGTAGAGCAGGGGCTCCGGGTCGTCCAGTTTGAATTGCACCAGGCGCCGGCCCGGCAAGCCTGCTGCTTTCTCCTGCAAAAATACAGCACGTCCAATAAAGTCCCCAGCATCGGGTTTGGCCGCGAAACCGAGTCCGGCCTGGATCAGGTTGTCCCCGGAACTGATATCGTGGCCCCAGTGACGGAAGCCTTTTTCCAGGCGCAGGCTGTTGACCGCGTGCAATCCCACGTTCCGAATATCAAACTCCGCACCGGCCTGTTGCAGTGCGGCGAAAACCTTGCATGTCTCGCCAGCCGGTATAAAAATTTCCCAGCCCAGTTCACCGACATAGGAAAGACGCTGTAACCACACTTCTACACCCGCGACGTTGGTGTATCGCCCGCTGGCAAAAGCAAAACCCTCGGCAGTGACATCGGTTTCAGCGATCTTTTCCAACACGGCTCGTGCATTGGGCCCCTGCAGTGCCAGACAGGCGAAGTCGGCACTGATATCGCGCAACTGCACATCCCCATGCAGATGTTTTTTCATGTGCCACCAGTCCTTGTATACAGAACCAATTCCCGAGATAACCATAAAGCGATCCGGGCCAGTCCTGGAGACAGTCAGATCCGCCTCGATTCCACCTCGCTCGTTCAGCCACTGGGTGTAGACGAGGGCGCCAGGTTCTGCCGCCACATCCCCTGAACAGAGCCACTGTAGTGCCTTTTCAGCATCCGGCCCGGACACCTCAAATTTTCCAAACGAGGAAATGTCGTAGATACCCACGTTCTCACGCATCGCCCTGTGTTCACCGGCATAGAATTCAAACCAGTTCTGCCGTTTGTAGCTGTATTCGTATTCGGCTTTGGCACCGCCCTGGGCAAACCAGTTAGGGCGCTCGTAGCCAGCGACCTCACCAAAACAGGCACCCTGATCCTTGAGTACCTGGTGCAGCGGCGATTGAATCCGGTCGCGAGCAGTCTTGTATTGATAGAAGGGCCAATGCATCGCATAGGTGTGCCCGAGGGCCTCCGGAATACGTGCCTCGATATGGGATTGCTCGCGTTGTACCGGGTGGTGTCGGCGCACATCGCACTCCCAGATATCGCCGGATGGATGGCCGTCGATGATCCAGTCCGCCATCACTTTTCCTATACCGCCGCCGGCGCCAATGCCCTTGGAATTAAGGCCGCAGGCAACAAAAAAGTTATCCACCTCGGGCGTTGGTCCCAGCAGATGCAGATTGTCGGGTGTGAAACTCTCGGGGCCATTAAAGAAAGTGCGTATTCCCGTATCTTCAAGAGCCGGCAGGGTTCCCATCGCCCGCATCAGGTACTCTTCGACATCATCAATGCCACAGGGGAATTCGTCGAAACAGAAATCCTCGGCGATGCGATCCATGGAGCAACCGCGGGCATTGTGCTCGAACCAGCCTACGATCATCTTACCGGTGTCTTCCTTAAAGTAGACACCCTTGTCGAAATCGCGCAGCACCGGACACGGCTGCAGACCGTCCATGGTATCAGTGACCACATAGAAATGTTCGCACGCGTAGAGCGGCAGATTGACGCCAATTTTTGCGGCGATATCCCGTGACCAGAGTCCCCCGGCCAGTACGACATTATCGGCCGCTATCGAACCCTGCTCGGTCTTGACTCCCACCGCCCGACCATCCGCAACCAGGATTTCGTCCACCTTGACCTTCTGGAACACCTGCGCTCCGTGCATGCGGGCCCCTTTCGCCATTGCCATAGTGGTATCGACCGGGCTGGTCTGACCATCTTTCTCTATATAAAGGGTCCCTAAAACTCCATCGACATTGATACCCGGATAAAGCTCGGTCAGGCGTTCGTTGTCGATCATCTCAGACTCAACCCCAAAGACACTGGCCAAGGAGGAGGTCCGGAGCAACTCTTCCAGGCGCTCGGGTGTGCGGGCCAAAGAGAGGCTGCCGATGCGCCGGTAACCCGTGGCCTGCCCGGTCTCCTCTTCCAGGGACGCATAGAGTTCGTGGCTGTATTTGGCCAGGCTGGTCAGATAGGGAGTAGGCCAAAGCATGCTGACAAGACCCGCTGCATGCCAGGTGGTGCCGCCGGTAAGCTGCTGTCGCTCGAGCAGCACCACATCGCTCATACCGCGCTTTGCCAGATGATAGGCGATGGAACAGCCGATGATGCCACCGCCTATCACAACGACTTGCGCTCTGGAGGGGAGTTCTTTTGATTTTGCCATACCCGACATTCCTTCAGGTCTTTGTAAGCAGTAAATTCCCGTCCGCCGCCAAATGCCACCTTCCCTATATGGCGGTAACACCCGTCCTGTCCGCTCGTTGTGAGAACGAGTAACGAGTCCGGTTTACGAAATTGCGAGATTTGCGATTATGGACGCCTATTGGGTGAAAGGGACGCCGGCAATGAATATTCTTAAGCCGGGTAATGGAAATCAAATAGTAAAATAAGTTCAAAGCGTAGCGGCGAAAATTTGTGCCCGGGAGAAATTATGAGACGAACAATCGCCCAGCGGGCGATGAAGATCAAAGAGTCGATCGGCTGAATCTGCTGACAATCTGGTCCCCTTCACGGGACGCAAGGGAGCGCGCAGCGGTCCCGTTAAGCCGTTTTGAGCGGCTCACAAACTAAAGCGCCAGGCATTGCCTGGGGATACTTACACCCGCTGCCCCAGCCCCAACGACCACTACGTCAGGGTTGGCCGTTTCCCTAGCAAAAAGCGAGCATGGCACCGTTGCCGCTGTAATAGCACGAAGTATCTCTCGTCGACGAATTCTCAAGTCAATACCTGGATGATCATCGGGTCTTTTCTGGTTCAATCATTGCGATGTTCTTGTCCGTTTTCGGCCATGAGCGAGCGTCGACGACTACCTGTTAGTTTTGACCCTACTGATCCGGAGCAACAGGATCTTCTTCAATCGATGCCAGGTGATCTTCTACAACTTGCCATAAAGGAGTGTCTACCCAGGTGTCATCGAGATAGAATTTTTCAGGCTCTTCTTCTTTGGGATCTACGATCAGATTATAGATTGATGGATACGCCATGTTTAGGACTGCATAGCTGTCTTCATCAATTTCCTTGATCAGCATTTTCCAGTTGCGCCATTTCACACCAAAGAGTTCATTGCCGATGTAAATGACGATGGATTCTCGAGCGGATTTCTCAGACTTACCCATCAGGAAGCCAGATTGGTCAACTCCATCCAATACACGATCTTGCGGGATTTCGCCGCCGACGAAATTCGCCAATGTGGGAAACACATCTACCAGATGGAGCATGTCGTTTGAGACTTGCCTGGCAGGAATTTTCCCAGGATAGCGGATCAGAAAAGGAACACGTAAGGAGCCTTCATAGGGAGAAAACATAGTTCCTCGCCAGGGCCCGGTGAACCCAAATGATCTCTTTATGCCTTCTCGACCATTGTCCGATGTAAAGATAAAGATGGTGTTGTCTTTGAGCCCCAGTTCATCGATCGTATCGAGAAGCTCACCTACGTAAGCATCCGTTTGTGCAAGAACGTCAGCAAAACTTCCGTTTCCGGTCGACCCTTTAAAGTCGGGATGGGCGTCGACCGGTTCATGGGTTTGCGTATACGGGAGATAGGCGAAAAAAGGCTGCTCGGTTTTAGCCTTGCGTTTGATGAAATCGATGGCGTAGTCGGTGATTTCCCGATCGATCGTTTTGCGCTTCTCGCGGCCGTACACTTCCAGTTTCTTAGGCGTTTCACCTCGCTTTGACGACACCACGTAGGTGAATTCGAGATCCGGGTGGGCCCCTTCGACCCAACTATCGCTATCTGGCCAAAAGGCTCTATCCGATGAATTGGGTATGCCATACCACTCATCGAATCCCTGGTCTGTGGGAAAACGGCCCTCGGTGTCACCCAAGTGCCATTTTCCGAACATGCCGGTTGCATAACCGGTATCGGACAGCATCTCCGCCAGTGTAATTTCCCACTGGGTGATGCCCCACCATATGCCCCGCGGAGGACCGTCAGGCCGCTGCCGGGCACGAATCCCGTAACGACCCGTCATTAGCGAGGTACGCGAGGGCGTACACTCCGCTTCGACATTGAAGTTAGTTAGCTGGAATCCCTCAGCGGCAATGCTGTCAATTCTGGGCGTTGCTGCCCCGCGCAAAACACCGCCCCCGTAAACGCCAATCTCGCCGTAACCAAAATTATCCATCACGACAAGGACAATATTGGGTTTGTCATCGCTTCCTGGCGCAGCCACGGCCAGTGGAACGGACGCAATAAGGACTAACAGGAATAAAGGGATTCTCACGGTTCGAAGGTACTCTGGCATTGTGGCCTCCTGTAATGTTGCTTTCGACGTAGCAGGTGCAAAAAAATATGCACGAATAGTTATTCACGCAATTCAGTGGTTAATCGCGAACTTCCGCATCCGTCATTAGCGGTCGTTCATGACTCTACCATCCGAACGCCTGCTTTTGCGTGCAACGGGGGCATCGAGTGACCCATTGGTGGGCACAAAAAAACCAGTACGTGGCCGGGTTTTCGGTTTCTCGGTAGCAGGGGCCTGATTGCCCTCGCGGCAAGCCAGATCGTTGCAGCAATGACATTGAGAATTCTCAATACTGTACAGGCATGTCTGGCGAGACCGAAAGGTCAAGCTTTGAGTAGACATGGAAATCTGCCCTGGTCAGGCGGTCCCAGTCCACGCTAATACCCAGACCGGGTCCCTCCGCTGCCACCACCCGCCCCCGGTCCAGTAAGTTGCCGTTCTTCATCCCAAACTCGAAGGCCTCCTTGGGCATCGGCGCTTCGAAGTACCGGGTCCGCTCATTGGCAAGCATCAGGTGGAGGTTGGCCGCCTGGGCCAGCGAGTGGCCCCAACTTTGGATATCGATCGGCATTTCGGCATCATTGGCAATCATCAGGAGCTCGAGCGCCTTCGAGATTCCACCGACCACTGTGGCGTCGAACCTGCCTGCATCCCAGGAACCGGCCTCGATCCCCTGCCTGATGAACTCGGGAGAATAGATGTTGTAGCCGGCCGGAATGATATTCGTCGCGAGCTTGGCTCTGAGCTCTGCATATTGCTCCAGAAGCTCGTCGTCTATGGGCGCCTCGAGCCAGACAAACAGTCCCTCATCCATTTGCCCACCCAACCTGAGTGCGTCCTCGATGTCGTACGCTCCCTCGAGATCGATCATGAACTGATACTGAGAGCCTGCAAAGGTCTGTTGGACCAATTCCACAAGCCGGACGTCCTCTTCGATCGAACCCCAAACGTGAAATTTGAAGGTCGTGTAACCGAGCTTTGCATATTGGTAGACCGCTTCGACGTACTCTGGATGCGAATCGTAGAAAGGGAGGCTCGCGTAGGGCTCCATCGAATCGCGCTTCGCTCCCAGCAGTTCGTATAGAGGACGATCTGCCTTTCGTGCCGCGAGGTCCCAAAGTGCGATATCGATACTCGAGCGAACCTCGTCGCTCAAGTCTGGCCGAGTTCTTGCAAGCATCGACGCAACTTTGACCGGGTCCAGAGACTGAAGAGCGACGAGATCGGCGGCGACGCCCTGCAATTCCAGCATGTGCTCATCGCTGAACTTGCCTTGATAATACGAATCCACACCGGATATGCCCTCGAATCCATCCGCGGTCGTGATGCGCAGGATATTATTGACCTCATTCCAGGCCCCCTCCTGACCGGAATACTGCGCTGTCGTACTCTCCATTCCGACGGCGTGAATCTCGACAGCGACGATTCTGGCATCCTCCGAGAATTGGAAGAACGGCTCGTACTGCGTTGCGCTCTCACCTGAAAACGCCGTCAAGAGCTCAACCGCATTCATATAAGGATCGCCCGATAAAGTCGAAGAGGAAGACTCAGCGTTTGCAACCAGCAAGCACAGCAGCGCTGCGACCGTCCGAGTGTAGCCTGACATTTGTAATTCGCATGACAAAAACATCATATCAATCCATTAAGACCAGCTGTTGGTCGGTGGTGTCATACCAGTTCGCTGACCGCGCGGTGCGCCTGGTCGATGGCGACGTTGATCAACGAGCTCGATCCCGAATCGGAGTTTGCGATGGCGATTCGACCGAATGGCTTGCGACCGCGGACAAAGGGATAGCGCTCGTCGTTACGGTCTTCGTAAATATCGTCGTAGAGCGGGTTAGCCCTGTTTATGTAGGCGTGTGCCCAGCGGTTGACCGTGATGCCCTCGATGTCCCGCGCCGGATCGAAACCTCCCTCGGACAGGCTGCCGGCTAGCTGGCGGCGAATGTTGCGCTCGATGGTTTCGTACGAGGTGGCGAACAATTCGTGGCGTCCGGCTCGCTTTTGCTCGCTCGGCGTCAATCCGGCATTCGATTGATGCGGAAAACGGACCATGTGAACGACGGCAGGTTCGTCGGGGCCTCTGGGATAGCTATGGCCGCCGAAGTCCACCGGGTAGTCGAGATGGGCCACGACGTGATAACTCCCCGGATTCAATAGTGCGCCGACGCCCAATTTCTTCCACGGCTGCCAGTTTCGCAGGGCGACATTGGAATAAAGAATGGGCGACTTCACCATCGTCGTGAGGGCTTCTCGCTGGGGATCGGGCAGCTCAGGGCAAAGGTGCGGAATTAACTGGTTATAGCAAGCGAGGACGCAGTTTCGGGCCCATACACGGCTCGTCTGCCCCGCACGAACATAGGTGACTCCCACACGGCTTGACGACCGATGGCTACCATCGTGCTCTACATGAACCGCTGTGCTCTGCAGGCGGATGCGAACGTTCGAGTCCGCTCTATCGAGTTTTGAATAATCAAAAGGAGCCAGCACCAGGTCTTCAATTGTAGTTCCCGGAGCGACATCGGGAATCATGTCACGCACAAGCATGCGAGCCACTGAGGCATTGCCATCCGGAAAATGGTAGATGGAGGGCTCCTGGGAGCCAGACCCGAACCAGCGACTCAGCCGCTCCTTATCGTCGCCGCGACTGGTGGCATTGACTCCTGGCAGGCCCCAGTAAAGCGCCTCGATGGCCGGAACAGCTTCGATTCCCACGCACCAGTCCGACGTCAGGTTTTCGAAGATCACATAGATCTCCGGTTCCCGAATGTTCAGGTGTCGGCTGAGAAATTCCCGATAGCTGATGCTGTTCAGATAGTCGTCTTCCTCCGAGTTCGAATAATCAGGGATCGCATTTTTGCGTGTGGTCAGCAGTCGCAGCATCTCGCGCCTGGCGGCATCCGAGATTGGCATTTGCTGAACTGCTTCTTCATGTGACAGCGATGACTCTGCAACGGGGATCCATCCCTGATAATGAAGACTGTTCACAAGCGGGTACGCGAGCGTACGATCGACGCCGAAGGTCTCACGATCGAAATACAGGCCGGCCGTTAGCCCATTCCGTCTATAGAAGTCGACATCAAAGGCCTCACCCAGACGCTTCGGTTGAATACCAAGGTCATGAAAAAGGCCTTTCGCAACATCGCTGAAGTCTTCCGGTCCTTCCAGAAGCTCGCTTCCTCCGTGAGTCAGGAGGGTGCGGCCCGCAGCGTGAAACTCATTGCGTTTGGCGTGGCCGCCAAAATCGTCGTGGTTGTCAAGGATCAGGATTCGCGCGTCTGGGTGTTCCTGGCGATAGAAATACGCGGCCGAGAGTCCGCTGGCGCCGCCACCGACGACGACAAGGTCGTAGAGATCGGCATCGGGCTCCTGCACAGAGCCCCAATCGCGCCGGCCCTCCCGCGCGAGTTGATGGGCGACCTCGAACGAACCGACGTGACTGCCGCGCAACCCTGTGAGGCCGGGTGGATAGTAAGGCCCGCTGGTGCCTTCGAGCCGCAGCATCTCGTCCGCGAATGCCTGGCCGGGCACGAAGGCGCTTGCCGCGGAGGCACCCATTCCCAGCAGAAGATCTCTTCGCGAGATCGGGCGATCCATTCCAAGATTGCGGTCAGACGGCTTCATGGTCTTTTCCTTTCGGAGAATCCGAGTGGAATGATACCTTCTGCTCAGTGACAAAATACACTCAGAATATCGTTGTCATCGGCGCCGGTATCAGTGGCTGAGAACAATCCAGCTGCCAAAGAAAAACCGGCGGTGAGAAAACCCACCGCCGGCTTCTTATTCGTTATGCAGAATTTATCTTACCAATTCTTACGGTAGGTGATAGTGAAATTCCGTGGACGTGCGCTATATTGCCGGCCATCGGTCCAACGGGTCGGCACGTAGGTGACAGCACGCTCATCCGTAAGGTTATTCACCGCAAACCTCACGTTCCAGGATTCATTCCCAATGCCCGCTATCAAATTCGTAATCGAATAGGATGGCATCGTCGTAATGGTCCCACGTAGAAAGTCACTACTGGTTAACAAGGAAGACCCTTCAGTTGCGTTCGATTGTTCGTCTACATAGCTGTAATCAAGACGCACATAACCATCGTTGTTGCCTATCGGGAAGCCGTATTCGGCACCTAGGGTATATTTAATTTCTGGTGACAAAGGTAGTTGCTCACCAACCGAGACAAGATCGATGGGTTCGCCATCAGTGTCAGTCAATTGCGCACCCTCAGTCACCTCAGATGTATTGTAGGTAAATGCACCGTTAATTGTCAGTCGCTCGGTGGCTGCGAGCGCAAAGTTTGTTTCAACGCCTTCGAGCTCGGCTTCACCAACGTTCACCGTGACCTGGCCCCAACCAAATTCAATGGTCGGATCAGCAGCAACCATCTGCATGTCTTCCCATGTCATCTTATAGGCAGCTATATTCCAGACAAAGCGACCGTCCCAGAGGGTTGATTTAAAACCGATCTCATTGTTGATGATTTTATCGGGATTGTATTTATTGCTCGCTGCACTGGTAGCACGAATGATATTCGTTCCACCTACCCGGAAGCCCTCAGAATATGTGGCATAGGTGTTGATGTTGTCACCGAACGCATAGCTGATTGTCAGTAACGGCAACGTATCACTGTTTTCAGCTGAGTTAGTTGCCGGAGCAGTACCAATCCTGTTATCTAGCGTCACATTGGCGGGCAGACGTGATACATTCACCCAAAAATTCCCCTGGGTTATCTGGGTCGGGAACGAGCTCCTCAAGACAGTTTTGCGATTGTGTACCATCAGCATTCAGGGTCTGATTTGTACCTTTTGTGTCGGCTTCAAAGTATCGAGCACCGACAAGAATATTGAGGTTGTCGGTGATATTAAAGCCAACCTCAGCAAAAACCGACCATTCTGTATCGTCTGAAGTACCCGTGCCATACCAGGATTGACCAGGGCTGCGGATCATAAATCCGTCTCTCCTTTCGATGACTTTGGCCGGCGATACTATCGCCATAACCATCAGCGAGTCCTCTGAAGACGTAGGTCACTGTCATACTTCTCGTAGAAACCTCCGACCATCCATTGAAAACGCGCATCCGGATCATTGGACGTCAAACGCAGTTCCTGGGTGAAGCGCTGAGTCGTCGAGTCTATCGAACATACGTGAGGTATGAGTCGGTGAGTGCCGTAATGTAATAGGTAGGCGCGCCATATTCAGGCGCGCCTGGACCTGGAGCCCACCCGCTGATCGACCCGTTATAGGCGGGAATACTATAGGTGTAGGCGCTGTACGCCACGCCGGGAGTCCACCCTACCGAAATAGGCGATATCGAGCATATTATAATAGCGCCGCCAATGCCCATGGAACTGGTGGAGATAGGTCGATGTATCGAGGTCATAAACGACCTCCCGATCCATGTAGCCTGTTGCCGACGTGAAGTCGGCAATACCCAGATCGCCCTCGATGACCAACGTGCTATATACCATTCGTCATCATTGATTTCTTTGTTAAAGCGAATCTGCTTGAGATCGCCGAGCTCCGGGTTCCAGCTTGCAATACCGTCCACGTGGGTATTCTGGTAGTTATACATGCCGGTGACCAACCAGGCATCATTCGGTTGCCATGCCGCCGTGAGACGCAAAACGTTCGTTTCAATATCCCCAATATTGTCTTCCGCCACATCGTGATTCGTTTTAATCACATGGCCTAGAGCCGGGCGGACGAGGCCAACTTGATTCCCGTCTTCATCGAACACTGTATTTGGCCCGTCAAAACCGCCAGGGTAAGAAGCCGCTGCAGGATCTGCGTTCCAGACAGAATCCCAGTCATGGGTTTGCGAGCTGTCACCGACTATATTGTCAACATAACCACCAACTTTGGACTGCTTAGCAGCAATACGAAGCGCCAGTTTATCGTCAACAAGTGGAATGTTCACCGCGCCTTGTAAATCGTAACCGGAATCGCCCTCTTCCATGAAAGAGCCCGCGACTTCCACGAAGCCGCCAAATTCCCCAAGATCCGGCTTCGCCGTGACAAATTTCAAGACACCGGACTGCGCACTCGAACCGTAGGTCGTTGGTTGCGGACCGGACACGGCTTCAATACGCTCCATGTCGACCGTCGCCACTGCAGGGTTCTGACCTTGAGACGTGATTGGCATTTCATTAAAAAAGGTTGCCGCAGAGGAGGTGCCGCTGAAGGCGTCCGCAGTGACGGTTACACCCCTGAATACCACTATGGAACTGCTGGGGAGCCAGGATGAATAGGTCAGGCTTGGAATAAGGCGGGCGTAATCTTCAAGACCCTTAATGCCTTGTTTCTGAATTGTTTCCGTACCGAACGCCAAAACGCTTACAGGAACGTCTTGCAGATTTTCAGACCGCTTCCGAGCTGTGACGATGATTTCTTCAAGCGCTGCAACTTCCTGCGCCATTACGATAGGAGCAGCTCCAACCGCTAGTGATGCTCCACAAGCCATCAGCACCGCGCGCCTGACCGGTGTCAAATTAAAAAATTTCTGCGCTTTGTTGGATGTCTGAGTGCGATCTGAATTCATTCCGACCTGCTCGTTCTTGGCTGCCATGGTGCCCCCCGGCGTAGTCCCCTGTCTCGCGAATTGCCCGACTGGGCTAATTCAATGCTGCGGCTTGAGATTAGCCCCGCCGCATCTGTTTGCAATCCGTGCCTATAGGCCCAAAAATAAACCTGCGAGCTAGATTCTATCTAAAGATCATCGAATGGCACACTCTGCTGCACAAGCGTATCCCGTATGGGCTCCAACTGCGACTCGTACCGCCGCGATCCGCCGATGAATCGAGTGTGGCAGGCTGCCGGACCTGTGCGGCGAAGGAGATAAAACCTGGGAAAAAGAACAAATCCTGAGTCATAATCAGGTCGTCCGGGTGGCTCAGTTTTCAGTGCAAACCAACAACATGGGGCCGTAGGAGAAAATTAGGAATAAAAAATGGATATTGGAATACCTATCAAGGACTGGGGTGAGGTGGACACAACACTCTTGCGCGAGGCCATCCTGGACCAGGACGATCTTGCGTGGGAGGAAGACGACCAACGACAGGATGACTATGACGTCCACAGGCAGACAAAATCGATAGTCATGCTGTTCGCCTCTTTGTCATGGCCGCGGGTAACCATCAGCCGGGAAAAGGGCTGGGACCGTATTGCAGAGGTTGCCAACCCCATTATGGCTGACATTCTTGAACGATTTTATCCGCCGGGGGGAACAATTATCCGCGCCGTCGCGGCAAAGCTCGTCGCTGGGGGAAGTATTACGCCACACATTGACTCACTAAAATCGTTTGCCTACGGCCACCGCATTCACATCCCCATTACCACCAACAAGCTTGTAAGGTTCATGATTGATGGGCGTCCCTATCGCTTTGAGCTAGGGCATGTCTATGAGATTAACAATCTAAAAACTCATAGCGTCGTGAATGCCGGCAAAGAGGACCGCATCAACTTCATCTTTGATTATGTCCCGGCCGATGCCGCCAAAGAGCAGAATGCAGTATTTGTGAATGGTTAAACTTGTCGCCACCTCTGTAGTCAGAGGCAGCCACCAGGGTGAAAGTCATGGTGGTATCTATATCGTCGATTTTGAAGAAGAAAGAATCTATCAACCCGTCGACTGGAACACGATGGATATTGACTGGCAAGGCCGCGGTTGGGATCGGGGTCTCAGGGGTATCGCATTTCATAATGATCGAGTTTTTGTTGTCGCCAGTGACGAATTGTTTGAATACAACCCAAACTTTGAACTCGTTGCATCGCACCGCAATCCTTACCTCAAACATTGCCATGAAATCTGTGTCCATGAGCAGCACCTCTTCATTACCTCCACCGCTTTTGACACAATTCTCGCATTTAACCTGAGAACTAATTCCTTCGACAAAGCCTTCATGGTGAGAACTGACGGTCAAAGCCTCTCTATGGCACGGTACAATCCGAACAGTGACGATGGCCCACTACCCATGAACAAATTGCATATCAACAATATTTATTGCGAAAAAGGTGGCATGTATATCTCGGGCCTCAGGACAGAAGGATTGCTGCTTTACAATGGCAAGCGCATCGGCATTAGCACCACATTGCCGACGGGGACGCATAATGCGCGCCCCTTCCGGGAGGGCATCCTTTTTAATGATACTCAAAGCAACAAACTGCGTTATGCCACACGCAGCGGGGATGATGATTGTGCTTTTAATGTGCCGCTGTATGCGAAAGCAGATCTCCTGAAAACCGAGATGGGTGATTCACGCCTCGCCCGCCAGGGATTTGGCCGCGGGTTATGCGCCATAGGCGATAATTTGATCGCTGCAGGTTCATCGCCCTCAACTATTGCGCTTTATGATCTCGAGCTGAAGAAAATGGTAAAGACCGTCAATATTTCGATGGATATTCGCAATTCTATCCATGGCCTTGAAGTATGGCCATACTATTAAGAGGGCATCTTCGGCCGCTCGAGATGGTCCGGAAGTTTTGCTAAGACATCTTCTAAAAGTAGTATCAGATCTGCCAGCTCTGTTTCATAGCGCTTCCACGAGTTCACTGATTTATTGTAGATCGGTTGACGTACTTGTTCAGAACTTGCCGTCTTCACAGCACGCTCAGTTTCGTAGAAACGCAAAACCTGATCTTCCCACTCAAGTCCGCAATGTTCGATCATCCGCCGCGCCTGAGTCTCTTGATCGGCCACATTATCTTCATACTGAACTCGCAGGACTTTCCCGGGCAGCACATGATCCCAATGCTCCATCAACTGAATGTAATTTTTGTAATACTGACCCAGTTCAAAAAGATCATAGGAAAACGGCTGTCCCTTCGCAAAAAGTTGCTTGAAGGTGCCAAAACAGGAATCCAGTGGATGGCGACGAGCATCAATCACTTTGGCATTTGGCAAGATGAGGTGAAGAAACCCGATATGCGGAAAATTGTTGGGCATTTTATCAGTAAAGTAAGGTGCGCCCTGACGGTGGTGAAAGGTTCTCTCGATATACTCTTTACCTAAATGCTCTATATTGTCAGCATCCCATATCAATTAAAGACTCCGGGTATTTCAGTTTATCAAATCTATTCTGTCCGGTTTGATGCCCTAGTTTCACGAGATCTGACAATTCCGCAGTGCCATCGACCTGGGAGTGGCTGGAAAGAATTTGTTCGATCAACGTTGATCCAGAGCGCGGCAACCCCACAATGAGGATCGGTGCAGGGTCAGAATACCCAAACGATGCCCGCTCTTCGAAAAACTCCGGTGTAAACACTTCGATCATCTTGTTTGTTTGATGATCAAATTCGACGGGGTCAAAACGAACACTCTTGCGTTTTAGTGCACCTCCTTGCGTGTAATATTCAAACGCTTTTGCGTAGTCTTTTTGATCTTCGAAATTCTTGCCTAAGGAGTAACAAAAGTGAAACTCCGATTGGTCAGTGAGCTTCCCTGTAGCAAGTTGAGTCTGCATTGCTGCGACTTCATCAGGATCAAAGCGAAAGGTCTTTAAATTCGCAAGACTCCAATATATTTCCCCAAGATCAGGGCGCGCCTTAGCGGCTGCCCGATACG
>PVMK01143717.1_pt1 | contig 33369 bp, 33 predicted proteins | sample 1853481 | NCBI WGS metagenome assembly PVMK01 (sample SAMN08533507, study PRJNA380276) | Marine sediment metagenome, whole genome shotgun sequencing project.
ATTTCTACCAGCAAAAACGGGATTTGTTCTGCGATTTAATGGCTGCGTCACAGTTCAAGCTGGCGCCATCGGCTGGAACATACTTTCAGCTCGCCGAGTACAGCGCGATCAGCGATGAACCCGATACGGAATTCACCGCACGGCTGACACGGGAAAATAAGGTGGCAGCAATCCCGATCTCGGTATTTTACAAGGATGCACCGAAACAGCAGGTTGTACGTTTTTGCTTTGCCAAGCACGATGACACGCTACGCGAAGCTGCTGGCAAGCTAGTTGACTTATAAACTTAAGGGTATCTAATACCTAATTCTGATAAGCAACCGCTTTCTATAAATATTTTATACAATAATTTGGTATCGTACGGCTTGCGCAAAGCCCCGCTTATGCGTACTCTTCTGTTTGGGGAACCCAGTTTATGGTCACCTTTTGATCTAAGGATGGAACAGCAAGGCGTTCAAGTCACCAATAAGAGGTGTCGGGGAGAGCGGACTTGCAGGAGACTGCCAGCATGAAATCAGAAACAAGCAGCATCCTCGGCTACCTGGTCGAGATCACCGGCGAATATTTCGTTGCCCAATTAGATGATGACCTGGAAGGCCTTTCTTCCGACAAGATGATCGGTATGGACAAGGTCCGAATCGGACAGGTTGGCTCTTATCTGATTGTCAAACAATCCGACACCAAGATTCTGTGCATGGTCGAAAGCATGTGGACTGAAACGGTAGCAGGCAGTCGCGAAACACACAAACTTCGTCTCACCCCGATCGGAGAGTTCAACAGTAAAGGTGACTTTGATCGTGGCATCCATCATTACCCAACTGTCGGCGCGACCCTGCACGTTGTTTCCAGTTGGAACCTTGAAAGGATATTTTCAGACTACAGTGAGGTCTACTATAAGGTTGGCAAGCTAAGCGCTTTTGATTCAATAGACGTTTATCTTGATCCTTCAACTTTTTTCGGTCGGCACTCGGCGATTCTCGGCCAGACCGGTTCGGGTAAATCCTGGACCGTGACCAGCATGATCCAGGCGGCCCTGCGTTACATGCCTAATGCACACATCATTATCATGGACTTGCATGGCGAATACGGCAATAAAAAAACCGACTCTTCTATAACTTCGCCCTTTCCAGCCAGCAAAGTGCGTTGCCTGGACGCTCTTGACCTGGAGATGCCCTACTGGTTATTGACCTACTCAAACCTGGCGGAGGTATTCATCAGCCCTGATGATATCCATGCCTCGGTACAGCTTGCGTTTTTGCGCGGGGCGCTGAACGAGTTGAGAATAGAATCCAACCAGGGCTCCGGCCTGGGCCATATCACGGTTGATTCACCAGTCTACTTCTCGCTGGATGAATTGCGTGAAAAATTCGAAGAAGCTAACCAGGAAACCTCTGATTTTGGTCGTGCCCAGGGCCCGCTGTACGGAAAGTTTGATCAGCTTCTGGTACGTATGAACAGCCTGATGAATGACGGTCGTTATGATTTTATGCTCAAACCGAAAATCCGTACGTCTACCGAATCCCTGGTGGGCCTGATGCGGGACTTTGTCGGACTGGGTGACCCGAAAGCCAACGTGACAGTGCTGAATCTCAGTGCGGTACCCTATGACGTGGCCCCCACGGTTACCGCATTGATTGGCCGCCTGGCTTTTGAGTTCAACTTCTGGAATCCCGATTGCCTGGAATTCCCGATCTGGCTGGTATGTGAAGAGGCACAGGAATATATTCCGCGCGCGAGCGATACACGTTACAAGGAAGCCCGTCGTACCATGGAGCTAATCGCCAAGGCCGGGCGCAAATACGGTGTTGGCCTGTGCGTGGTCAGCCAGCGTCCGAAGGAAGTTTCCGAAACGGTACTGGCACAATGCGGTACTTTTTTGTGTATGCGCATTTCCAACCCCGATGATCAGGAATACTTACGTTCTATGGTACCGGATGCGGCACGGGGCACATTTTCAGCACTCACCTCGCTGAGTCGTGGTGAGGTGATTGCCATGGGTGCAGCGGTTCCCATGCCGGTGCGTTTCCAGGTCAATCTGCCCAATCCGCCACCGAATTCACAGGATGTCGACTTTGCCGAGAAATGGAGCAAAGGCGGTAAAGAAATCGATGTTGAACAACTGGTCAGTAACTGGCACAGGCAAATACGCTAAACCGCACTACCAAGCGCAACCGTGATCGACTGACCGCTAACACCGCTTGATTCCTCTGAGGCCAGAAAAGCAATCATCTCGGCCACTTCGCTAGGTGTCGCGACCCGGCCTGGCGGATACAAGACAGCACGCTCCTGCCACACTTCTTCAACCGTGATACTACGGTCTTCGGCCTCGGCCCTGGCCGAGCGCTCAGCCATCTCAGTACGCACCCAGCCGGGCAATACCGCATTTGATGTCACTCCATATGCTCCACCGTCCTGCGATACCGACCGCATTAAACCCAACAGACCGCTTTTGGAACTGTTATATGCACATCCGGCATGCTCAGCGGTTTTGGCAGCAGTCGAGCTTGTATACACAACGCGTCCATAACCGTGTTTAACCATGCTCTTCACCACCCGTTGCGACAGGTGGAACGGTCCATCCAGGTTGATCCGCATGGTTTCTTCCCAGGTCCGGATGTCCTGTTCCCATATCACTTTCTCATGCGCTGAACCGATGCCATGATTACATACAAAAATTTCAATCGGTCCAAGCCGTGACTCGGTTTCTGAAACAGCCCGGTCACAACCATCGATTGTACCCAGGTCAGCAACAGTGAATTCGAGGCCAACTTCCTCCAACTCTTTTTCACTGCGTGCAACACACATCACGTGTGCACCCCGTGATGCCAGCAACTTTGCAGTTTCGCGCCCTATTCCGCGACCGGCGCCCGTTACCAGCGCAACCCTGCCTTCAACTCCAGCCATGATCATTCCTTGTAGTAAACAGAAACATTTTAGCAAGTGTATTATCGGACATTGTTAATATTTTTTTCTGAGACAAGGAGTGTGCGAAGAAATACACAATAAACCATTGAAAAACCACCTCCGAGTACGTATTTATTAGTTTGTGCGAATGCCGGATTAATTGACTAAAATCAAGTTGCAACAGTAGCTCATGTCCTACTATGCACCCCGAACCATCCATGTGTGACATTAATATCTTCACCTGGAAGATGAATGAGCTTTTTTTTTCGATTTTCCAGGTACTGGGAGTAAGTAGAATTGAATCAGACTGTCAAAAGTAAAATGACGATCACCGCAGTTTCTGAGCATACTGTCGAAATCATCACCAACTCAGGTGAAGGTGCGCAAAAATGTGCCACGATCTTCGGACAAACATGCGCCAAGATGGGCAATGGCGTTTGGACGGTAGAGATTATCCCTGCAGAAATCGAACCCCCGCACCATACCGTTACCAGCACGTCCGGGAACATTGTCCGTTTCGGAACGGAAAAGGTAACCAACTGGGGTGACCGCTCCAAACTGGCTATCGCATTTAATGACCAGGTATGTCTTTCACGCCACCGGCTTGATTCTTTTGATGACGACTGCATCATTCTTCAGGAAAGCGCCTGGGAAAACCACGAAGATGAGGCTATCCGCACGATGTACGCGGAAGCCATGGAAGAAATGTCTTCCAAAAACTACCGTTTTATCCAGGTCCCCATCGAGGAAGAAACACTTAAAGTTGTAGACAACCCGCAGCATGGCAAGAACATGTTCGCGCTCGGCATGTTGGCGGAGATTTACCAACGCGATCTGTCCATTATAGAAAAGCAGATTGCACACATCTTCCACAAGAAACCGGCCAAGGTGACCGAGCTCAATATTCAGCTGGTTAAAAATGGCATGGAATGGGCACGTGAAAACCTGGACTTCCAGTTTCACATTGAAACCATTAAGTCAGAAGAATCCCGGGTTGTAATGAACGGCAACCAGGCCTGTGCACTGGGGGCGGTAGCTGCCGGTATGGAAATGTGCGCCATGTACCCGATTACACCGGCTACATCGGTTTCACATGAGCTTGCAGCCATCATTGAAAATTATGGCGGTATCGTCCACCAGGCAGAGGATGAGATCGCTGCCGCCGGTGTAGCGCTGGGCGCCTCTTATGGCGGCAAGGTTGCGTTGACGGTGACCTCCGGTCCGGGACTTGCACTCAAGACAGAATTCCTGGCGCTGGCAATCATGACCGAGATGCCACTGGTTGTGCTGGATGTCCAGCGTGGCGGACCTTCAACCGGTCTGCCAACCAAGGTGGAACAGTCGGATTTGCTGGCTGCGATTTATGGCCAACATGGTGACGCACCGCGCGTTGTGATCGCGCCACGCTCAATCGAAGAATGTTTTCATAGCATGATTACCGCACGCCGTATCGCCGAGACTTTCCGTTGCGTGGTGATCATCCTGACTGACGCCAACCTGGCAACGGGTGTGCAGCAGTTCACACGCCCCGAGTTTGATGTACGCTGGCAGCAGGACCCCGTTGATTTCTCCCCATTACCGGAAGGATTACGTCCTTACGACTGGGATCCTGAGACTGGCATGTCCAGACGTATCGTACCCGGCACTCCGGGCGGAGCACACACCGTGACAGGGCTGGCGCATGACGAAGAAAGCCATGTTTCATATGATCCCGAGAGTAATGAGCGCGGTTGCAAAATGCGTAGCCGCAAACTGGCTGTTTTCCAGTCCACACTTATGCCACCTGAAGTTTATGGTGATCAGGAAGGTGATCTGCTGGTGGTTGGCTGGGGATCGACCCAGGGCGCCATTGAAGAAGCCGTTGACCGTGCCCGTGCGCAAGGCCATAAAGTTTCAACCTGTCAGTTGACATTCATGTCGCCGCTGGAGCCGGGTCTTAAAGAAATCTTCAGTCGTTTCAAGCAAGTCATGACAGTGGAGATTAATTACTCCGATACCGTAGGCGACCCCTACATCACCGAAGAGACGCGCCGCTATGGCCAGCTTGCCTTCCTGCTGCGCGCACAAACCCTGGTTGATGTTGATTGTTGGACGAGTTGTCCGGGACAGCCGCTCCGGCCCAATGATATTTATAATTCTCTTATTGCTAAAAATGAGCAAGGAGCGTCCAAATGAGCAGTATTCCAATTTCCCTGCTGGATCTTGAAGGCGACGCCTCGTCATGCCTGGTGGCAGAAGACTATCAAAAACGTGAAGCCAAGTGGTGCGCTGGTTGTGGCGACTTCGGTGCTTTGAACGCAGTAAAACGCCTGCTGGCAAAAGAACAACTGAAACCTGAAAAAATGGCATTTGTCTCAGGTATCGGCTGCTCAAGCCGCTTCCCTCATTATGTCAATGCTTATGGATTCCATGGTATTCATGGTCGCGCCCTACCCATTGCAACGGGCCTCAAACTGGCACGGCCGGAACTGGATGTTTTTGTTGTCATGGGTGATGGCGATTGCACCTCCATTGGTGCCGGACACTGGATTCATGCTACGCGTTATAACGCAAACATGACCGTGTTATTGCTTGATAACAACATCTATGGTTTGACCAAAAACCAGACCTCACCGACCACTCCACAGGGTTATGCCTCAAATACATCGCCACGTGGCTCAGTATTACCCGCACTTGATCCATTGCAGACAACGCTGGGTGTATCGAATGCATCATTCGTGGCCCAAACGGCTGACTGGGTACCGGCACATATGTATGCCACCCTGCAGGCAGCCTATGAGCACCCCGGGTTTTCCTTTATCCGCATCCTGCAACGTTGTCCCAAGTTCACGGCGGATGTTTTTCAGGATCAGATTAAGAACCCCGATCTGACCGAATTGCTGGTGCACGAAAATGGCGTAATGGCACCGGGACTGGACAAGCTTTTCAAATCGCAGCGTGTACATGATCCCAAGGATTTGGATGAAGCACGGGAACTGGCGGGGCGTAAAGACATGCTGCGACTGGGCATCTTCTTCCGGGATGGCAGCTTCCCTGTCTACGATGAAGTCCGGGCCGTGCCCCCCGTTACCCCTGAAGAAAAGATACAAAGACTTGAAAAGGAGTTTGACCGCTATGCCGTCTGAAGAAAGAAAGGCCAGCGCCCTGGATGCGGCTCGCTCTCGTATTGAACAGTTTCATTCCGCCTTGATTGTTACCTCGGACCAGGTACGCGGTTTATTGGCTGGTTCCGGTTATACCCAGGAAGACCAGAATGAATCCCTGGGTTACTTTGCCAAGGGAAAAATGAATATGGAACGCTTTGCGTCCTTCGCTCCCAAGGCAGCCCGAATTGAGGCCGATGCCGAGGCGCCCGTCAGGGCGGCACAGGAAGTCCTGAAGTCCCTGCTGGCGGAAGGCGATGACCTCTTTATTATCCAAACAGAGGGAGGCAGAGGACTGGGGCATCAGTTGAGTGTCAGGCTAGCCAAAATCGGTCGCGCCTTTGCGGCTGCCCGTGTGGTTGATCTGGCCAAAAACGGTGCTTATAAAGAAGACAAACACGCAGCGACCCTGGAACGTTTCCCCTACGCTCAGTGGAATAGCTCGGAACGGGCCCTGGCGCCAGCGCTGGTGGTCGAGGTGTCCGGCGAAGACTTCAAGCCATCTGCGATTGTTCCCTTACTTGATACCAATATGAAGATCATCTTCAATGTTACCGGCGATGCGCCGGCGGCAGCCCTGTCACGCGCCGTATCCCCTGGGGTATTTGTGCAGCAGGAAACCGGTGATGCGGATCTGGAGGCATTCAAGGCCTTTAAAGGTATAGCAGTAGCGGCATTTTTGCCGGAAACCGCTGTCAGTTTTGTACACGATCCATCGGCAGGCTCAACCACATACGAACGGTTTGTTTCCGTGACCTTCCCGAAAGAGGTCAAGAAGCGTCATATCGGTGGTATCAGTCCGGCACAGCAGGCAGAAGACTACACCTTGCTGGAATCACTTTCAGTACCGCCTGAAATTGCAGGAGAGGCCGCTTCAGACCCAGCTGGCAAACTTTCAGCCTGGTTACTGAGTCAAACAAACCTGTCCGATTTGTCCGCATCGTAGGTTCAGTTGATGACCGGAAACCCCATTTTAGACTCAGCATTGGTTCTGGGCGGTGTAGGACTTTTCTTCGGCTTCCTGATCGCGATGGCGAACAAGAAGTTTCACGTCTGGGAAGACCCGCGCATCGATGATGTGGAAGAGTTGTTGCCAAGCACCAACTGCGGTGCCTGCGGTATGCCCGGTTGCCGGGCATTTGCCGAGGCAGTTGTTGCAGGAACCGAACAGCCATCCGGTTGTACCGTGATGGGACCTGACGACCGGGAAGACATCGCCAACTACCTGGGCGTTGATGCCGGTGCGGCCAATAAGCGCGTGGCCAGGTTACTTTGTGCTGGCGGCAAAAACGAAGCGGTGCAAAACTCCGATTACTCAGGTATGGAGACTTGCAAGGCTGCCGCTGCTGTAGCAGGCGGCGGAAAGGGTTGCGCCTGGGGTTGTTTAGGCCTGGCAGATTGCGAGGTATCCTGCCTGCTTGATGCCATATATATGAACGAAAACAACCTTCCCGTTGTGATACCGGAACTTTGTACGGCCTGTAACGATTGTGTCGAGTCCTGTCCCAAGGACCTGTTTGTGCTGATGCCCATCGAGCAGAAGCTCATCGTACAGTGTAAGAATTTGTTAAAAGGTGATGCTGCCGAAGACCTCTGCAGCGTGGCCTGTAATACCTGCAACAGATGTGTTGCCGATTCGGAGCCGGGGGTGATCGAAATGATCGACAACCTGGCTGTTATTAATTATGAAATGAACGAACTGGCTGATCCAAAAGCAACTTTGCGATGCCCGACAGATGCAATCGTATGGGTTGAAGGACAGCAGTTTAAAGAAAGCTCAACCGAGCTGGAGAAGAAAGTCGTATGAGCCAGGTAAATAACGAGGCCAAATATCCCGGAATTTTTAAAACCGATGATGGCAGTGCTGCGGTCGTATCAATGGAGACCGCTGCAAGCGAGGCAGCAGGTGCTTATCCGATCACACCGTCCACGCAGATGGGAGAAGGCTGGGCGTCAGCCGTTGCAAAAGGCGAAAAGAATGTAAACGGTCGCAACCTGATTTTCTTTGAACCTGAAGGTGAACATGCTGCCGCAGGCGTAACCGCCGGTATGAGTATGGTGGGCCTGCGCTCTACCAACTTCTCAAGTGGCCAGGGTATCGCTTATATGCACGAGTCGCTGTATGCGGCAGTGGGCAAACGGTTGACCTACGTCCTGAATGTGGCTTGCCGTGCGATGACCAAGCACTCGTTAAATGTGCACGCCGGTCATGATGATTACCATTCCATTGATGATACTGGCTTTTTTCAGTTATTCGCGAAAGATGTGCAAAGCGTTGCCGACTTGAACCTGATAGCTCACCGCATCGCGGAGCTTTCACTTAACCCGGGTATCTGTGCACAGGATGGTTTCCTGACCTCCCACGTTATCGAGTCATTCATGCAACCGGAACGCGAGTTGATTCGCGAGTATCTGGGTGACCCGGCAGATATGATTGATTCGCCTACCGGGGCGCAGCGGGCTGTGTTCGGCGACCGTCGTCGTCGCATCCCTGAGCTTTACAATTTTGATTACCCCGCGATGCTGGGTACTGTCCAGAATCAGGAAGCGTACGCACAGGGTGTGGCAGCGCAACGGCCTTTCTATTTTGATCATATTGCAGACCTGACAGACCAGGCTTTAGAAGAGTATGAAGCACTCTCCGGTCGCAAATACAGCCGTGTTATGGGTTACCGGTTGGAAGATGCCGAGTATGTCATCCTTGGACAGGGCTCGGTGATTTGTAATGCCGAGGTTGTTGTAGATTACCTGCGTAAAGAACGCGGCATGAAGATCGGCGTGGTCGATATGGTGATGTTCCGTCCATTCCCGGCCGATATGGTTTCCAGCATGCTGGCGGGCAAAAAAGGTGTGGTCGTGATGGAACGTACCGATCAGCCTTTGGCGGTTGAATTGCCGATGATTCGGGAAATTCGTTCAGCCATGGCCCAGGCTGTCGAAAACGGCCGTACAGGAAATGGTTCCACCGCTCTTCCGTATCCAGGCCTGGCCGCGATAAGTGCCGATCAGGTTCCTGACTTTTACTCCGCTTGTTTTGGCCTCGGAAGCCGGGACCTGCAACCCGGAGACCTTATTGCAGCTGTTGATAACATGTTTGAAGGCGGACGTAAGCAACGCCAGTTCTATCTTGGTATTGAGTTTATCCAGAAAGATACACCGCTTCCCAAAATGCAGATCTGGCAGGAAAAAATCCTTGCCGATTACCCGCATGTAGCAGATCTGGCGCTGCCTTCGGCCGGTGACCTGAACCTCTTCCCGGAAGATTCGGTAGAACTCCGCATTCACTCGGTAGGTGGCTGGGGCGCCATCACCATGGGTAAAAACCTTGCGATGACTGCCGCGCAGTTACTCGATCTGAACATCAAGGCCAACCCCAAGTATGGTTCGGAAAAGAAAGGCCAGCCGACAACATTTTATGCGATGTGTCAAAAGATCCTTTACGCCTGAACTGCGAACTTAAACACGTCAGCGTGGTGCTTTCCCCCGATCCCGAACGTCTTTTTGCATTCAAACCCCCTGGCGGGTCTGTGTGATGAGGGTGTGTTTATCATCCAGAGCGAGCTTTCCGGTGAAGAGCTCTGGAACAGCTTCCCGAAAACAGCACAGCGCACGATCCGTGCCCAGAAAATAAAAGGTCTTTGCTGTAGACGGCTCAACATCGCACTTTCAGAAGCATCCAACCCGGAACTACGCTTCCGGATGCAGGGCGTGGCCTTTCATGGGCGCCTTCTTTAAGGCAGCTCCCATGATGGAAACACACGGCCTGTCAAAAGACCGTTTATTTGAAGGCATTCTGAAGCAGACAGCGAAGAAATTCGGTCACCTGGGCGAGCGTGTCATTGAAGACAATATGCGTGTTATCACGCGTGGTTTTGACGAAGTTCAGGCGCTTGACCTTGAAGAAATGGGCGATGCAGGGCATGAAGAGTTGCTGCCCCTGATTCCCACACGCCATGGCAGGCATTGAAGCCGCTGGCGGAATTGGCAACCAGAGTGATTTCTGGAACCAGGTCTGTGTTCAATACAAGACTGGCAAAGATATTATCGCTGACCCGTTCACGGCCATCAGTGCTATTCCCTGCAGCGACATCAAGCATGCGCGATATGTCGGCGGTGCGCTTCAATGTACCTGAATTTATAGCAGAAAAATGCACGGGTTGCGCCAAGTGCTGGACCCAGTGTCCAGACTCCGCCATACCCGGGTGTGGTCAACACAGTGGAAGAAATTCTCGAAACCGCTGTTGCCACCGTTTATTCCGTGCAAAAACCCATGACGCGATTTTCCCAGATCATTAAACATCTAGGCAAAGAATCGCGCAAGATCATCTCCAGCGGTACTTTCAAGACCTACGGGGCGGTATTGGCCCAAGCCTACGAGACGGTTGCCGGAAAATCCAACTGGGATGCTGAGCGGCGTGCCGAGGTTGACGAGCAGTACAACCGCGTGTATGCGGCACTGGTGGACTTCCCGCTGGCCAAGACAGTGCCCTTCTTTGATTTACCGGAAAGCAAAAAGAAAGGCTCCGGTGGCTTGCTTTCAATCACCATCAATCCCGAAACCTGCAAGGGCTGCGATATTTGTGTGGCCGTTTGCACAGATGGCGCCCTTGTAAGTGTGCGCCAGACGGAAGATTTCCAGGAAACGCTTGAATCGAACTGGAAGCTGTGGCGGAACCTGCCGGAAACCGATGACCAGTACATCAAGATTTCCAGTTTGGACGAAGGCATTGGCGTCATGTCATCGCTTTTATTGAAACAAAGCAACTACCTGTCGATGGCCGGTGGTGATGGCGCGTGCATGGGTTGTGGTGAGAAAACCACGATCCACCTGCTGTTATCGACGGTGAACGCCTTCATGGCGCCGCGTGTAGAAGAACACGTGAAAACCCTGGGCCGTTTGATTGATGAACTGGATGAACAAGCCCACACGTTGTTGGTATCTGAAACCGACCTGGCAGATGTATCTGCTGATTCGGATGATATTGCGGTAAGCCTGAGCGGTGACAAGAAAGAAAGAGTGCTGCTGATTCGTAAATCCATTGAGGAATTAAAAGACCTCAAATGGCGTTACGAGGAAGGTCCGAGTGGCCGTGGTCGCGCGCATCTTGGCTTTACAAACGCCACCGGTTGTAGCTCGGTCTGGGGCTCGTCATACCCTTACAACCCCTACCCCTTCCCATGGGTGAATCACCTGTTCCAGGATGCGCCCTCGGTGGCTGTGGGTATTTTTGAAGGGCATATGCGCAAAATGGCGGACGGCTTTGTTAACGTACGCCGGGCTGAGAAGTTGCTTTCCGAATCCTACAATGCCATTGACGATGAGGCATTTTTCGCGGAATTCGATTGGGAACAGTTCACGGATGATGAATTCACCCTGTGCCCGCCGTTATTTGCAGTAGGCGGTGACGGCGCCATGATGGATATCGGCTTCCAGAACCTGTCCCGGGTGATGGCTTCAAACAAACCGATCCGGGTCGTGGTGGTTGATACACAGGTTTATTCCAACACGGGTGGCCAGGCGTGTACTTCCGGTTTCACCGGGCAGGTATCTGATATGGCCGAATATGGTGCCGATCAACGCGGTAAGGAAGAGGTTCGCAAGGAATTAGCCCTGATCGCCATGGCCCACCGCGGTGTTTTCGTGATGCAGTCTTCACAGGCAACACCCTCACACCTGATCCAGAATGTGTTGAAGGGCTTGCAGGCAAGACGGCCTGCCCTGTTTATCTTCAATACGCCGTGTCCTCCCGAGTGGGGCATTGCAGATGACGCGGCACCTGATGCAGCACGACTCGCACTGGAAAGCCGTGCGGTACCCAATATTGTCTTCGACCCGGATGAAGGCACGACCTTCTCCGAATGTATCGACCTGGAAAGCAACCCATCTCCGCTGGATACATGGACCAGCTATGAATTGAGCTATGTTGATGAGGAAGGCGAAGAGCAGAAAATGACCTTGCCGGTCACGATTGCTGACTGGGCCATGGGTGAAGCGCGCTTCCGCAAACACTTCAAGAAGGCAAAAGACGGCGATGAATTGATTCCTTTCCATGAGTACCTGGAGATGGATAAGGACGAGCGTGAAGATGAAACAGCTTTCATTTACACGGTTGATGCCGACAGACGTCTGGGCAAGGTGACGGTTTCGAAGGAAATTGCACAACTCGCTGACGAACGTTTGGCTCATTGGGCCCAGCTTAAGGAAATGGCCGGTCTTGATGTTTCAGAAAATATGCGGGATTCGGTAACCGAAGGCATGGCAGACGAACTGGACGCCAAGCTGACAGCGCTCACGGCCGAGTACGAAGCAAAAATCACCAAGCTGACGACCCAGTATCCATTATTAATTGCCCGACGGCTTGCAGAAGGACTGTTAAAAGGCAGTGCCAACGATACCGTCGCACAACTGCTTGAAAAAGCAGAGAGTTGGGATGGTCCTGCATTTAAAGCACCTGCTGACTTCAGTATTTCAGCGCCAACGGTGGATGCATCTGCACCTGCTGCGGCGGTTACAGCGACTCCTGCAGCTGCGGCGGTTGCAGCTCCGGTGGCGGACGATGACGATATTATGGGCAATGAGCCTTATATTGACACCCTGCGCTGTACATCCTGTGATGATTGCCTGAAGATTAACCCGAAAGTTTTTGTTTACGATGATGAGCAACAAGCCTACATCGCCGATGCCAAAGCGGGTACCTTCAAACAGATGGTGATGGCAGCCGAGGCCTGTCCGGCAGAGTGCATACATCCGGGTGATCCGCTGAATCCAAAAGAGAAAGGCCTGGATAAGATGATTAAACGTGCCGAACCCTTTAACTGAGCGCCCATACGAGTATTTCACAAATGAAAGGTTTGCTTAGTTTCAAGCACGGTGTTCATCCTCCGGAAAACAAGGACATTACTTCGGGAATAGCCTCGAAGCGGTTCCCGTTTCCCAAGGAAGTCATTCTGCCCTTGTCTCAACACATTGGTACGCCGGCGAAAGCCCTGGTTCAAGCTGGCGACCATGTTGAGAGGGGCGACGTGATCGCTGAGGCGGCTGGTTTTATTTCTTCAGCCGTGCATGCGACCGCTGCCGGCACCGTAAAGTCGATAGAACTCTGGCCACACCCCAATGGCAACATGGTTCCGTCAATACGCATCGATGTGGATCCAAACTCGTCACAGATGCGCAGGAGCCGTATTGTTCCGCGCTGGCAAGATGTAAAAGATGAAGATCTTTCCAAGGAAATTGCCAAGGCGGGAATTGTAGGTCTTGGTGGTGCTGCGTTTCCTTCCCACGTCAAGCTGTGTCCACCAAAAGATCAGCCTGTTGAATTATTGTTGATCAATGGATGTGAATGTGAGCCCTATCTCACCTCGGATCACCGGGTGATGCTGGAACAACCGGATAAGGTTTACACCGGCATTCGTATTGCTCTGAAAGCACTGGGTATCACCCGCGCGGTGATTGGCATCGAGGCCAACAAGCCTGACGCAATCGAAATAATGCGCAAAACCAAACCTGACAATCTCGATGTCACCATTCAGCCATTGACGGTCAAGTATCCCCAGGGTGCTGAGAAGATGTTAATCAAGGCCGTCATGGGCCGGGAAGTCCCGTCCGGTGCCCTGCCAAGTGCAATCGGCGCCATGGTGCAGAATGTAGCAACTGCGGCAAATGTAGCCGCAGTGTTTGAGACCGGACATCCTTTGATTGAACGCATTATTACGGTGTCAGGTCGCGGTATTCGCAGGCCTGGTAACTGGAAAATACCCTTTGGAACAAAATTGCGCGATGTGATCGAACATTGTGGTGGTTTTACCGAAGATGCAGCCGAAATCGTTTTTGGCGGCCCGATGATGGGTCTGGGTCAGGCCAATCTGGACGTGCCTATTCTAAAAGCCAACGGTGGCATCCTGATTCTTTCAAAGGATGAGTGCAAACGACAGGATATAATGCCCTGCATACGTTGCGGGAAATGCCTGGATGCTTGCCCCGTGTTCCTGAACCCGCAATTGATGGGGCGTTTTGGCAAAAGCCGAGCACTACGAGGAACTTGAAACAGAAGCCAATCTTAAAGATTGCATGTTATGCGGTAGTTGCTCGTTTGTCTGCCCTTCCAATATCCCATTGTCACAACTATTTGCTATGGCAAGAACCCAAATTAGAAGACTCGCCTCATCATGACCGAATCCAAAATAAAAATTTCAGCTTCACCACACGTTCGATCAGTTGATTCGACCATCAAAATCATGTGGTCGGTGGTGATAAGCCTGGTTCCTGTGATTGTTGCCTCGATCTATTTCTTTGGTCCAAGCGCCCTGCTCGTCATCCTTGCAAGTGTTGCCGGTTGCCTGATTACAGAACGGTTGTTCGGTTCCACCCCCGGTTCGCTGGCCGACGGGTCCGCAATGATTACCGGTTTATTGCTGGGTTTGACTCTACCGCCAGGCTTTCCCCTGTGGATGGCATTCCTGGGCGGTTTTTTCGGTATGGCTTTTGGCAAGATTATTTTCGGTGGCCTGGGTCAGAATATTTTTAACCCGGCCCTGGTCGGACGTGCTTTTCTGCAAGCGGCTTTCCCCGTCGCGATTACCACCTGGCCGGCGAAATCGACACAATGGTGGTCGCTGCAAGGCGATAATTTCGCCCTGCCCTTCATGAGTCCGGTCGTAGATGCAGCAACAAGCGCAACCCCGTTGGGAAACCTCAAGTTTGGCGATGACCCGGTGATTACACCGGTGCTCGATTTGTTCCTTGGAACAACCGGGGGTTCTGTGGGGGAAACTTCAGCACTGTTTATTTTGATCGGCGGTCTCTACCTGGCCTGGCGGGGGCATTTGAACTGGCATATTCCGCTCAGCATATTTGTTTCCACCTTCGTCGTATCAGGTCTGTTTTATGCGCTGGGTATTTCTCAATTCCCACCGCTGTTCATGCTCTTTTCCGGCGGCATGATGCTGGGTGCCTTCTACATGGCAACTGACATGGTGACTTCACCGATTACCAACAAGGGTTGTTGGTTGTTCGGCTTCGGAATTGGTTTTCTGGTGGTAGTAATCCGAATTTGGGGCGGTCTGCCGGAAGGTGTGATGTACTCCATCCTGCTGATGAACGCCCTGGTTCCATTTATAAACCGTGCAACGCAGCCACGCCTGTTTGGGACCTCCGGAAAGAAAAAGAAGGAGGGCGAATCATGAGCGAAGACAGCAAAAACATCGACATCAAAATCGAGGATTCAGCTACGCCCGAGTCTCAAGAGATTCCACCTAAAAAGGAAGTTTCTACCTTCCGCCTGGTAGCTACTCTGGCCGTAGCGGGTGCGCTGGCAGGTTTGTTGATCGTAACGGTTAACCAGCACACCAAACCCATTATTGACAAGTACAAGGCTGAACAGCTTCAAATAGCAGTCTACGAAGTACTGCCCGGGGTTGAGCGTTATAGCACCTTTTACCTGGTTGACAACGAACTTGCATTGACCCTTCCTGAAGGCGCAAAAGAAAGTGAATATAAACGGGCATATGTTGGCTACGATGCCTCCGGCCAGGTCAGCGGCGTGGCTATTTCACGTGGCGAGCCCGGTTTTCAGGATATTATTCAGGTCATCTTCGGCTTTGACCCCGCAACTGGCAAGCTTTCAGGAATGAAGATTCTGGACAGTAAGGAAACGCCGGGGCTTGGTGACAAGATCTTTAAGGACATGGCTTTTGTTGACCAGTTTTTCGCCGGACCGGAAACCCCGCTCCTGGGTGTAAAAATCGGTGCAGGCAAGGGAGCACCAAACGAGATTGATATGATTACCGGCGCCACTATTTCCTCTAAGGTCGTGATCCGTATCATCAACAATGCACTGGCAGAATGGAATCCGGTGCTGGACAAAGGTATCCCACCAGCACCTCCGGCAACAGAGGAAACTTTGGCAGACAAGGAGGCACCGCAGTGAGAACAACGACAGCGTCTCAAGATTTCATCCGCGGTATCTGGAACGAAAACCCGGTCCTGCTCCAGATGCTCGGCCTGTGCCCGGCGCTGGCCGTAACCAACAGTGTCGCGAACGCTTTGGCAATGAGCGCGGCAACCTTTTTCGTAATTTGCTGCTCTTCAATACTGATATCGGCATTCAAAAACTTCATACCCCACGAAGTCCGAATCTCAGCGTACATCCTGGTAATCGCAACCTTCGTAACGCTGGCTGACATGCTTTTACAAGCCTACGCACCTGCACAACATAAAGAGCTTGGCGCATTTATAGCCCTGATTGTTGTTAACTGCATGATCCTGGGGCGCCAGGAGGCTTTCTCTGCCAAGAACAATGTTTTCCGCTCCTTGCTCGATGCCATGGGAACCGGTATTGGTTTCACCATCGCACTGGTTATGATGGGCGCTTTCCGCGAGATGCTGGGAACCGGCAGCTTCCTGGGATTTTCATTGTTTGGTCCGAACTTTGAGCCATGGGTCATCATGGTTCTTCCGGCGGGCGGATTCCTGACCCTCGGCTTTATTTTGCTGGCGATGGGATACTTCGAGCAACGTAAGAAAGCGAAAGAAGCACTGACAGCGGAGGTTTCATCATGAATGACCAGTCGCTGTTCTCAATCTTATTTTCTGCCATGGTGGTCAACAACTTCACCCTTGCCATGTTCTTAGGGCTTTGTCCTTTCATGGGCGTATCCGCGCGGGTAGAAACAGCGCTGCGTATGGGGCTGGGTAATATTTTTGTACTGGTGCTGACTGCAATCAGTGCATGGGTCCTTAATACTTACATCCTCGAAACGGCGCCCTACCTGCGCATCATCTCCTTTATTATCGTCATTGCATCACTGGTGCAGATCGTAGAGATGGCTATCAAGAAACTTTCACCCACCCTGTTCCGACAGTTGGGGATTTTCCTGCCACTGATGACAACCAACTGTGCCATTCTGGGCCTGGCGATATTCCAGACCAACCGTGGTTATGATTTCTTACAGGGGCTGACCTTTGCAATCGGCGCAGGACTCGGCCTGACACTGGCACTGGTGCTGATGGCCTCCATTCGTGAAACCATAGAGTTTTCAGATGTGCCCAATATAGCCAAGGGTACCGGCCTGGTACTGATCATCGCGGGCACGCTTTCTATGGCATTCATGGGCTTTGCTGGGTTATTGTAGGAACAATGGAAAACTTCATTGCACCATTGCTTCTTTTCATTGTGCTGTTTGTAGGCTTTGGCCTTTCGCAACGTGGCAAGCAAAGTTCTGGTGGCTGTGGAAATTGCTCAGGCAGTTGTTCCGGTGAATCCGAATCCGAATGCTCAACCAGGGATAAACCCGACCATTAATATTAGGGGACAAATCAAAGACCTCGATTCCCGGAAGGATGAAAGCCTTCCTTATCGGCATAGGGTTTTTAGACTGTCCTCAAATATCATCTTAATCATCATTTGCCTGATCCTGTTGACTGCCTGCCAACGGGACCAGGAGCAAAGTGCCGAATTATTCGTTTTTGGCACAATCATCGAGATAAAACTCTGGGGTGCTTCACCCGAAGAGGCAGGTCATGCATTCTCGGAACTACAACAAATGTTCCAGGGCATGCACCGGGACTGGCATGCCTGGGAGCCTGGCCGGCTAACAAACATAAACAAAGCTTTCTCCGAGGGACGTTCTGCAATCGCTGATAAGGATATCGTTGAGATGGTTCGGCGCTCGCAACAGATCGAAGTAAGCACTGGCGGTCGCTTTAACCCCGCAATTGGAGCGCTGATCCAGTTATGGGGTTTCCATACCTCCGATTACCCGATTACAGGCCCTCCCCCCTTACAGCTTCGAATCAGTGAAATTCTGGAACAAAAGCCTTCCAGCACTGACATTCGCATTAACGGTATTGAGTTGAGCTCCGACAACCCTGCTGTACAACTGGATTTTGGTGGCATCGCCAAGGGTTACGCCGTGGATCTGACTATCGCCCGTCTACGTGATTTAGGTATCGGTAATGCGATTGTGAACGCTGGCGGCGACTTGCGCGCCATGGGCAGTCACGGCGACCGTCCCTGGCGTGTAGCCATCAGAAAACCCGGTGGCGGCAATATTGGATCTATACAGGTGCACGGAGATGAAGCAATTTTCACTTCGGGTAACTACGAGCGCTTCCGCCAGGACCAGACAGAGCGTTATCCGCACATCCTTAATCCCAACACTGGCTGGCCTGCCAAAGACATTTCATCGGTCACAGTCGTCACCGATGAAGGTTTACTGGCAGATGCTGCAGCAACAGCCCTGATCGTGGCTGGCCTGGAACATTGGTCTGAAGTGGCCCATGCGCTGGACCTGGACCAGGTAGCGGTGGTGGATGAGTCCGGCACAGTCTATCTGACACCGGAAATGGAGAAGAGAATACAATTTTCCGGTGATGCGGATCAGGTGATTGTCGAGGTCAATTAATTACATTTATTCCAGTCCATAATGGTGATTTGAAACCATCCTGAATCCCATCCAATCACTGCAATTTCTTTGTCAAAAGAATCGAAATAAATAGTGATCCAGGTCAGTTAAACGGCCCGGATTACATGTTTTACTCGACCCATATTATATTCATTCCAATTCCATCAAACACACCAGTAGGGATGCCGAAAATGAGAGGATATAGTTGGTGCAGCAGTGTGATTTTTCATGATTCAGAGTGTATGCGCCATGAAAAATATTGAACATTTCATAGGCGATCTATTAGCAAATACTGGCGACTCCCCGGACCAGTTACTACAACATCTTTGTAAAATTCAAAGCCACTATTCCCATATACCTGAAGAGGCTTTGCAATTACTGGCCGACAGATTGCATATACCACCGGTACAGATCATATCAGTCGTTTATTTCTACTCTTTTCTGCACATGAAGGCCCGTGGTGAATACGACATTCGTTTCAGCGATAACATCACTGACCGGATGCTTGGCAACCTGCCCCTGCTCGAAAGCCTGTGCAAAAAACTGGGTGTCAAACCCGGTGTGCCCAGGGCTGACGGACGGGTAACAGTTGCCCTGACCTCCTGTACGGGGATATGCGATCAAGGCCCGGCTTTACTGGTCAATGGCATGGTGATCTCCCATTTGAACGAGGAGCGAATTCACAAAATTGTTGGCCTGATCGAAGCCGCCAGCCCCATAACGAGCTGGCCAAAGTCGTTCTTTGTTGTGGAAGACAATATTCAACGTCAGGACATGCTGCTTTCACAGGGCATCATGAACGGCAGCGCCATTGGCTCCCTGGTCGTCAAGGGTGGTGACGCCATGCTTGACTGGCTGGACAGTTCCGGCTTGCGTGGCCGCGGTGGAGCCGGGTTCAAGACCGCGACCAAGTGGCGCATGTGTCGTGATGCAAGCGCTGATGAACACTACGTTGTCTGTAATGCCGACGAGGGTGAACCGGGAACATTCAAGGACAGAATTCTGCTCAACAGTTTTGCCAAATGTGTATTTGAAGGCATGACTTTATGCGCGGGTATCATCGGCGCAAAAAAAGGCTTTCTTTATCTTCGTGGTGAATACCTTTACATGCGCGATGCCCTTGAAAAGGAACTACAGGAAAGACGCGAAGCGAACTGCCTTGGCGATAACATTCTTGGCAAGCCGGGTTTTGACTTTGATATTGAGATCCATATGGGTGCCGGCGCTTATATATGTGGCGAGGAATCCGCCCTTATTGAGTCACTGGAAGGTAAACGTGGCATACCACGCAACCGGCCGCCCTTCCCTGTCACCTGCGGTTACCAAAACCAACCCACGGTGGTGAATAATGTTGAGACTTTTGTCGCAGCGGCGAGGATTGCAGTATTCGGGGCCGATTGGTTCCGCTCCGTAGGCACCGAAGAATCCACCGGGACCAAGCTGCTGAGTGTCAGCGGTGATTGTGAGCGACCAGGTATTTATGAATACCCGTATGGCATTACCATCCGGCAGGTTCTCGAGGATTGCGGTGCAAAAGACACACAGGCCGTGCAGATCTCCGGTGCCGCAGGTTCGACGATTCCACCGCAGGAGTTTTACCGTCAAATCGCCTTTGAAGATGTACCGACAGGTGGCTCGTTCATGATTTTTAACCAGAAACGTGACCTGTTGGAGATGGTGGATAACTTCATCCGGTTTTTCGCTCACGAGAGTTGTGGTTTCTGTACGCCCTGTCGCATTGGCGGCACGCTGATGAAAAACCTGGTTAACAAAGTCATTGTGGGTCATGCCACCAGCTACGATATTGCTGAAATGGAGAACATTGGGCTGGTCATGCAGAAAACTGCGCATTGCGGACTGGGATCTACGGCACCAAATCCGGTGCTCGATACCCTGCACAAATTTCCCGGCATCTATTCGAAACGCCTGCTTAACAGGAGTTATGAGCCGGCATTTGATCTGGATGCCGCTCTTGATGTCTCCAGGCATATCACCGGTCGTGATGATGAAGCCGCTCACATTAGGTACGAAAAATGAGCAACGTAAAAACATTCAAACTGGATGGCATAGACATACCCTTTGAAGACGGCGAAACCGTCATGGACGCAGCCTTGAGGGCCGGCGAATACATCCCGCACCTGTGTCATAACCCGGATTTTCCGCCGCATGGCAGTTGCCGTGTTTGCGTCGTTGATGTGAATGGCCGACACGTATGCTCATGCACCCTTCCAGCTACTGAAAACATGGACGTGGATAACAGTTCAGATGCCATTATGGATAAGCGGCGAACCCTTTTGCAGATGTTGTTTGTCGAAGGCAATCACACCTGCCCTGCCTGTGAAAAAAGTGGCGCCTGCCAGTTGCAGGCCGTGGCCTACAACACAGGCATGATGAGCCCGCACTTCCCACACTTTTTTCCCAAGCGGTCCATTGATGCATCGCACCCGGATCTGGTTTTCTATTTCAACCGCTGCATATTGTGTGGCTTATGTGTGCGTGTCAGCCATGATGTTGACAAGAAGTCCGTGTTCTCAATCAGCGGACGGGGCATCAGCACCAAGATGATTTTCAACTCGCCCACTGGCAAGGCCGGTGACAGTGAACTGGCAATAACCGACAAGGCGGTGTCCGTGTGTCCGGTGGGTGCCATATTGCCCAAACATCTTGGTTACGAAGTTCCCATTGGTGAGCGTTTATATGACACCAAACCCATTAGCGTTGTGGGCGATGTGGCTTCACATATTTCTGCAAAAAAATCCCTTATGAGCGATGGCCCCAATGATTGATGCCAACATGAAAGAAACCGTAAAAAAAGATAAGCTGATCGTTGCCACCGCAGCATTGTGCGGCTGCTTTGGTTGTCACATGTCCTTGCTGGATATCGACGAACGTATCCTCACACTGGTAGAGCTGATCGAGTTCGACCGGTCACCACTGACCGACATCAAGACCGTGGGCAAATGCGACATCGGATTGATAGAAGGCGGTGTTGCAAATGCCGAAAATGTGGAAGTTCTACGCGATTTCCGCAACAACTGCGACATCCTGGTAGCGGTTGGTGCCTGCGCGGTAAACGGTGGCATCCCCGCCATGCGCAACCAGTTTGATTTGAAGGAATGCCTTGAGGAAGTTTATATCCACGGTATCGGTGTGGAAAACCCACATATCCCCAATGACATAGAAATCCCGTTATTGCTCGACAAGGTCCACCCGATACATGAGGTGGTCAGGGTGGATTATTTCCTGCCCGGTTGCCCGCCTTCGGCAGATACGTTCTGGACATTTCTTACCGAACTGATTGCGGGTAATGAAATAACTTTTCCTTACTCATTGATTCATTACGACTAGACCAGCAAAGAGAAAACAAGATGTCGTCAGCACTGGAAACAGCAAAACACCCTGAAGAAATGACACGTATCGTCATTGACCCCCTGACACGTGTCGAAGGACATGGCAAGGTCACTCTATTGCAGGGCAAAAACCGAAACATCCGACAGGCACGCCTGCACATTACCGAATTCCGTGGCTTTGAAAAATTCATCCAGGGAAGACCGTACTGGGAGTTGCCGGTACTGGTGCAGCGTTTGTGCGGTATTTGTCCGGTAAGCCATCACCTGGCTGCTGCAAAAGCCACAGATATGATCGTGGGTGCGAGTGAACTTACACCAACCGCAGAAAAAATTCGTCGCCTGATGCATTTCGGCCAGACACTGCAATCCCACGCCCTGCACTTCTTCCACCTGTGCTCCCCCGACCTGTTGTTTGGCTTTGATGATGATGTACGCCACCGCAACATTGTGGGTGTGATTGAAGACAGCCCGGAGATCGCAGTACAAGGGGTTATGTTGCGCAAATACGGGCAGGAAGTCATTCGTATCACCTCGGGCAAACGCATTCACGGTACCGGTGCCATTCCCGGTGGTATTAACAAGTCTTTAAGCAAAAGTGAAATCCACTACCTGCAGGACGATGTCGCGAAGATGATCGGCTGGGCGCAGGAGGCCGTCGAACTGGTCAAAAAGATCTTTTTTGAACAATATGAGTACCACCTGGCGTTTGGGAGTATTGAAAGCAACATGATGAGTGTGGTGCGCGAAGACGGTGCATTCGAACTCTATCACGGTGGCCTGCGGGCAAGGGATCAAAAGGGCAATTCCATTTTCGATCATGTCGATTACCGAAATTACGAAGACTATATACGTGAAAGTGTAAAAGACTGGAGCTATATGAAATTCCCGTTTATCACCTCCCTGGGAGAGGAGAACGGCTGGTATCGTGTCGGCCCGCTGGCTCGGATTAATAACTGTGATTTCATCTCAACGCCGTTAGCGGAAGCTGAACGAATCGAATTCATGGCGATTGGCAATGGTCTGCCCATACAGTCAACCCTGGCCTATCACTGGGCACGGCTGATCGAGCTTTTACACTGTACTGAAGCCATCGCCGAGTTATTATGCGACCCCGATCTCATGGGCAAAGATTTGCGCAACATGGGTGAATTACAACGTTACGGCACCGGCGTTATCGAAGCACCCCGTGGCACCCTGTTCCATCATTATGAAATTGATGATCAGGGCATCGTGACGAAAGCCAGCCTGATTGTATCCACCACCAATAACAACCAGGCGATGAATGAGTCGATCCGCAAGGTGGCTAACCAGTACCTTGATGGAAACCGGCTGACCGAAGCACTGCTTAACCAGGTCGAGGTCGCCATACGTGCTTACGACCCGTGCCTGTCATGTGCGACACATGCGATAGGCAAGATGCCAATGGAACTGAACCTTCTCAATGAAAAGGATGAATTGATAGATCGCCTTGAGAAAAGAGTAACCGGCCAGATCAACAGAACCATTTAACAGTACGCCATGCCTGCTCCTGTTCTGATATTGACCTATGGCAACCCGTCACGCGGTGATGATGCGCTCGGTCCTGAAATGTTCAATTTGCTTGAACAATACAAGCTGGAAACAGGCCAGTTGGATATAGTTGATCTGTATACCGATTTCCAGCTACAGATTGAACATGCCGTCGACCTCGAAGACCGTCAATACGTGCTATTCATCGATGCCAGCGTATCCTGCGCAGAACCCTTTGAATGTCACCCCTTGCATGCAGACCGGGATGACAGCTTTACCACCCATGCCATGAGCCCGGCCTCTGTACTGGCTGTGTACAAACAAATCAATCACTGCGAACCACCGCCCGCCTACCTGCTCACGATCCGGGCTTACGAATTTGGTCTTGGCAAAGCAATGAGTGCGCAGGCAAAAGCAAATCTGCAAAAGGCCTACCGGTATATCATAGAAAAAAACCGTTTGGATGCGGTGACGGGACTAATGTTGCCAACCGTGCAATGAATTCACGCTGAGGGCAATTCCACAACAATAATCCGATAATTATGCTGCCCGCCTTTAGTACATGCTCAAGAAAATTGACCTTAAGCCCGCTATTTACGAACAACATGTGATATAAATAAAGCCATACTTATGAACCGTGGGAAGGATCAGTAAGTCTGTCCTCTTCCTGCCCAAACCAGGAGGAAAACTTTATGGCTCACGTCGCAATCATAGGTGCCAACATTGGCGGACTGCCTGCCGCTTACGAAATTCAGGAAATATTGCAAAAAGATACACCGGGAGAGCATAAAGTTACCGTGTTATCGAACACACCTGACTTCAGTTTTGTACCATCTAACCCCTGGATTGGAGTGGGCTGGCGCAAGCGTGCGGATACCGGTTTCTCGCTTGAGGGCCTTTGCAAAACAAGGGCATCAACTTTATTCACAGCGCAGTAACTGAAATCAAACCTGATGACAATAAGTTGAAACTGGAAAACGGTGAAACTGTTGACTACGACTACCTGGTCATTGCAACCGGCCCTGCCCTCGCATTCCACGAAGTGGAAGGTCTGGGCCCTGAAGGCTATACACAGTCCATCTGCACCGTAGCCCATGCTGAAAAAGCCTGGGAAGCCTGGCAGGAGTTCACCAAAAACCCCGGCCCTATCGTAGTCGGTGCGGTCCAGGGTGCATCCTGTTTCGGTCCTGCCTACGAATACGCAATGATCATGGATACTGACCTGCGCAAGCGCAAACTCCGTGACCGTGTACCCATAACCTATGTAACCTCTGAACCCTATGTCGGCCATCTTGGTCTGGGCGGCGTCGGTAACTCCAAGGGTCTGTTGGAATCGGAATTTCGTCAACGGCATATCAACTGGATTACCAATGCGAAGGTAGACCGTGTTGAAAAAGGCAAAATGTTTGTCCTTGAGCACAATAACGAGGGTGAGGTTATCAAGGAGCACGAACTCGCCTTCAACTATTCGATGATGCTGCCCGCTTTCCTCGGTGTCGACGCTATCAACAACGTCGGTGAAGACCTGGTAAACCCGCGCGGTTTCGTCAAGGTTGACGATTACCAGCGCAACCCCAAGTGGAACAACATTTATTCCCTGGGTGTTTGCATCGCGATACCACCCGTGGAGGCAACCCGGTTGCTACCGGCACACCGAAAACCGGCTACATGATCGAATCCATGGTTGCTGCCACTGCGCACAACATATCCAATGACATCAAGGGCAATACACCGGAAACAGTGGCCACCTGGAATGCCTTCTGCCTGGCAGATATGGGCGACACTGGCGCTGCGTTTATTGCCGTGCCACAGATCCCGCCACGCAATCTCACCTGGGCCAAGAAAGGCAAGTGGGTCCACTGGTCGAAGGTGGCATTTGAGAAGTACTTCATTTACAACATGAAACGAGGTTCCACCGAACCTCTGTTCCAGAAGTTGGCGCTGAAGATAATGGGGCTTAATCGCCTTAAAGATTAGTTTACAAGTCTTAATAAAGGGGTCAGGTATCAGTGCCTGACCCCTTTTCTGGTATCACATCCTGGAGTATGTTGACGGTTTCTGAAAAAAAGAACCATGCTTTATATCAATGACAAGATTAGTATTGCCGATGATGAGATCGAACTCAGTGCTATTCGTGCACAAGGTGCGGGCGGGCAAAACGTCAATAAGGTGTCCTCGGCAATCCACCTGCGCTTTGACATAGAAGCGTCCTCATTGCCCGATGCCGTTAAACGGCGCCTGTTGCAGACACATGACCGGCGTATCACCGCCGATGGCGTGGTCATTATCAAAGCACAGAATCACCGCACACAGGACAAAAACCGTGTTGAAGCACTTTCAAGATTGACCGACCTGGTAAAAAGCGCACTGCGGGTACCGCGCAAACGCATTCCAACACGTCCCGGCCGTGCTGCTAAAGAGAGACGATTGGATTCAAAGAAGAAACGCGGTTCGTTGAAAAAACTGCGTGGTAAACCATACGACTGACATTTTTGGTCGGTTTTTCTGACATATTTGGACAATTATGAAAAATTCCAGTTAAAGTCTATTTTTCATAAAATACCCTATCATATTGATTTTATAAATTATTAATTATTAATTTATGTTTTTTTGATTTAAAATACCATTTCGGTGCGATTCTTGCATGTACATACAGTACCTGATAACTGTAATGAAAAAATCAGATTGTTAATGAGCCAGAAACTCATACGGACAAAAGGTAGATATAAAACGATAGATTTTAAATGACGAAGTTAACCTGAAACCAGGGAGGGTAATCATGTTAATACTTACAAGACGGATAGGGGAAAAACTCGTGATTAACGAGAATGTGATCATCACGATACTGGCCGCAAAAGGCAGTCAAATTCGAATTGGTATTGAAGCACCACGCGAAGTACAAGTACACCGCGAAGAGATTTTCCAAAGAATACTGGAAGAACGGAAGGCGTTAAACGGTACTCACCATAGTTAAGCCCTTCACTTCACATAACGCCCTGGTTTTCCAGGGTGCATTTTCTCCAGCCGAACCATTCTGCCACTGACGAATAAGCGGACAAAGGCTAAACATAAAATCTCAGCTTCTACGCTTCCAGTAACGGCGGTGTTGCTCTACTGCCTGCGCCTTTAGCAAGGGACCATGAACCTGTGGTGGGTTAATTGAATTCTGATAAACCTGCTCCGTGTGGCAATGCAGACTTTCGCCCGCTATCTCTTCCAGGGCTGAAACCGGACACGCGAATACAACGGACTTGATCCCTGACCAATAAACGGCCCCGAGACACATCGCACATGGCTCTGTAGAAGTGAAAAGAACTGATTTTGCAATTTCCTCAGCAGACATGGTTCTACATGCAGCACTGACCAGGTTCATTTCGGCGTGTCGTGTCGGGTCTTTCTCGGTAAGGACGGAATTCTCTGCCTCTAAAACAATGTGACCATCAATGACAAGAATGGCACCAAACGGGTGGTTGCCTGCTTTTACAGATGACGCCGCAAGCTCAATTGCCCGACTCATTAATGCTATGTTTTCTGTGGTATCCAGTTTCACTGTTTCATTGACCTACGATAGTGCGCACTTAACGTGGTGCTTATTGTGATGAATTCTCGCCCATTGCTTTAAAGGAAAACCGTTACCACGTTTAGGATTAAGGCTGATTACAAATTATAGTCAGAAAGGGTTCAGCTTTCCGAGTGTATAATTAGTATGTTATGAACACAGGTCGCATAACAAAAGTTATCACGTTGGCTTTACTGGTCGCTATTGCCAGTACAACTATTGCAGCGACCGAAATCTATCACTGGGTTGATGAAAATGGCGTTCCGCACTACAGCCAGTACAGGCCAGGCGACGATACTCCGAATGTCAGCACGAAGAAACTGGAGGACACAACTCCTGATCAGGTAGACGACGTCTACAATTTAGAAGCGCATGAAAAACGTATGACTGCGTGGCGGGAAGAACGGGAAAAGGAACGTAAAGAAACACGCGAGCGTAACAAACAAGCTGCACAGCAACAGCCGATAAAACATTCAGAACCGTACAGAGACTATTCACGCTCGTTCTGGTATCCACCGATCTATAACAGGCCACCACACAGGCCACCAAACAGGCCACCGCACAGACCTCAACCTCCGGTTTTAAATCCTCGCCCACCCTCCCCTTTTTTACCGAGTCGCGGTTAGTACCAAGCGTAAGATACTTGGTTGTCTGACACCACTTGAGCTTGAAAACTTTATTCAACAAATCGCCCTGGCGGTTGAAAACCCAAGCGATACTCCCCTTTGCGAGCTGTAACCTGATTGATTATCAATCGGGCCCTTCTACAACGATATCGTAACGTTCACGCAGGTTTTGATACATGGCCTCATTCAAGGATTGGCGTTGTTCGGCGATCCATTCATTGCGTACATGATCGCGCACCAATGCCAACTCAGGTTCAAGGGCTTCAATCTTGTTTTTGATTAAGACCAGGTGCAAGCCATGACCGGAATGAACAGGTCCCTGCCAGGCTCCGACCGGCAAGGAAAATAGCTTGTCCGCGAAGGCATCTCCGAACAAACGCGCCACGCCATGATGACTCAATTGCGCATGCTGTTGGCCAAACATAAAAGAATCTCCAGCTTTGGCAATGTCCACTTCTGATTCCGCCTGTGTTAGCTGATTTAACAACTCCTGCGCATCTTTCTCCGTATTCTCGCCGCGCCGGTCAGTATTCAGATAAATCTGTATAAAACTGATACGACCCGGCACCTCGAACTTATCAGGGTTCGCAGTAAGGTATTCAGCCAGATCGGAATCCTTCGATTCAATCTCGACGGCGAGATCATATGATATAAACTCGACTTTTTGTGCCAACCGACGACGGACGACGCCGTCGTTCTGATCCAGGCCCATGACCAGTGCCTCGCGATACAGGACTTCTTCCCGAATCTGCTGTTCGACCATTCCTTCCAGTTCAGACTGGGTCGGGGATCGCTGCCATTTCTTTTCCCAAAGCATCACCAGTCTGTTCATATCGGATTTGCTGATGACAATGCGGTTTTCCTGATCGACATAACCATCACTTTGATATCCGTAAAAAAGAAACAATGCGGCACCTATCAACAGGAAATGCAGCAACGGCTCACGTAGCCATTTTTTCACTTGTGCCTCCTAATCACTTAGCGTGTCGCACGCATTATCATCCGATCAACAAGACCGGCACAATAAATCCATAAACGCAGAGATCATAATAACCTGCCAGCGATGCTTTCGCTGTGGGTTTCATGGAAATGGTCTCTTTTTATCCATATACTCGGCTTTAAGGAAGAAGAAGAGAATATGATGCAAAGATTCCTGCGTTATTGCGCAATCCTCGTTGGGCTGCTTGGCTACGCCATCATCGCCGACGCACACCGCTCGCTGCCTATAAGTGGCCGCGTTGTCGATACCAATGGTCATCCAGTAGAGAAAATATCTGTTTCAGTATTCACTTTTGCCGATCATGGCGCCGAAATCATTACAGTTTTTACCGATAAACTGGGTGCCTTCGCCATGCCAGGACCAATTTCTCTCAATAATTTCGAGAAACCTCCGGTTGTGGCGAGAAAACTTGGCTACGAGCAAGTCAATCGGAGCTCTGAATTCGTCGGCGATTATGAAGCCATATTCGTTACCCTGACAGTGAGCACCACATCAAATCAGGCAGCAGTGGCGCCGGCATCGGCATGGCTGGCATCCATGAATGAAGAAAAACGAGTACCGTTGATCCAGAAATGTGCAGCTTGCCATCAAATGCCCGCACCAGCCGTGCGTAATTATGCCCGGTTGATTGCAGACAGCGCAGCAAAGATCCAAAGCACGGATTTACATCAGGCCCGCGTGCAGAGTTGGGACATGATTCAGAAATATATGAATTCTCTTGTGGCAGAAGAAGCCGTTCGAAATACGCAAAAGCCAATACTATCAGCCTCGCTGGATAATGTTCACAATTTGCCGGTTGATAACGTTGATTCTCAAATATCAGAAATCCTTAGCGACCATTTTATTGGGCCTATGGACAGCATAACATCCTATGTTTATGGTGCGCCCTTGCTTCCCACGCCGCAAACAATAATTCGGGAATATAGAACGAATCATACTGACGCCGGAAGCGAAACCTTGCTGCTGGGCTCACCGCCCAGGCTCTGGGTATCTGTTGGCGGTAGCGGCGAAACCATCTTCGCCATTGACCTTGAGACAGGACAGCCGCGCATGTTTGAGGCACCAATAACGGAGCCTGTATCAATGACCGCACATACACTACAGCGCGGTACGGTTGGCAACCTGTGGATCACCCCACATCTGAAAGGGTTTGTTGGCCTTTTTGATCCGGACAAAGAAGAATGGATCAGGAAGTGGTACTTAAAGAACGAAATGGGTAACCCCATTGGCATCAAAAGCTTGAGTGTTAACTATAAGCATGAAGTATCGGCAGATGATCAAGGGCGCATCTGGTATTACGATATCAATAGCAACTCACTGGGTTCTTTTTTGCCGGAGACCGGTGATGCAGCGCTTTTTCCCATGCCTGAAGTTACCGGGCAGCAACCAATTCAGGGTATCAAGAGCAGTGCTCTGGTCATGAGTTCCGATGGGAAACAGGTCTGGCATAATCAACTGGAGAAAGGTGTTCTGGTCATGATTGATACCAAAACCCATAAATATAAAACCGTGCCGTTGCCGGGCGCAGCTTCAGGATTCAACCAAATTACAATAAGCGATGAAGATGTTCTCTTTGCCCCGCTGTTCGGAACTGGCCAGCTGCTTGAATATGATACCCGGACGGGTAAGCAAACAATTCATGACTTGCCAGATCGTGCCAGTGCGCCTCAAGCGACAACCTTTGACCCGGTCCGCAAGGTCGTATGGATCACTACCGCAAACGGGGACCTCCTCTACCGCTTTGATCCCCATACCAGGGAATTCGCCGTGCTACCACTGCCACGCCAGGCAACTCGGCTAAGAACGATTGCGGTTGACCCTGTCAGCGGTATGCTGATTGCCACATATGCTGATGCAAGGGCAACGATACCGGCACCGAGCATGGCATTGACCATTGACCTTGGAGAAACCGCCCTTCAGGCCGGCCCGACACATAAAGCAGAAGAAAAGACAGATGCGAAATAATCAAAACACACTGTGCGCACCAAAAATCTCTCTGCTGATATCAGTGGCGCTTGCCCTGTTCTGCACCGCGTGTGAATCCGAAGCACCTCCGCAACAATCGGGCCTGATATTCGGGAAACCAACAGCGTACAAAAACCCGGTCAAGCCAGCACCCGTTGACGTACGGGCGCTGCTCCGGAAGAAACGGTGCCATATTTGTCATGCCGAATCGAAGCAACTCCTGGGGCCCTCATACGAGGAAATAGGACTGGCATACAGGGCGCGCAAAGACATGACGGCCAAGGAGTTGGCACAAAAAGTCATCAACGGTGGTGGTGGAAACTGGAGTGTTGTGCCGATGGTTGCCAACGAACACGTTAAAAAGAACGAGGCCTTGACCATGGCGAACTGGATTCTGGAGTTCACGCCATAACATGCCGGAGAAAATCGTTGAATTTACCGCATATCTATTGTTTTATCCCAATATTCCCCTCTGGCACTTCCAATCTTTCCACTTGACTACACGATCATAAATTGGGACTATTGTGCCGGGCAGTTGCATCAATTGTCGATTCACACATATAAGTGTCGCTTACTATGTATTTAATCCACCGGGTGGGAGAGGCTAAATATCATGAAAATTAATAAAATGCGGTTCGGAGCAATCGCTAGTTTGTTGTTGCTATTTGGACTGGTACAAAATGTATCTGCGCAGACTATCCATATTGGCCTGCTGACTGAGGGCGGTACCAATCTGGCCACAAACAACATCGCTTTCTTTGTATCAGAGCACCCTGAATACACCTGGGAGGATGTCAGCAGTAACGCAGCTCTCAATGCCATGTCTGTCGCTGACCTGATTACCACCTACGACATTCTGGTCGTACCCTGGCAAATAAGTTCCTCGGCAAACCTGGATTGGGATTCGCGAATTCTTCCCTTTATTGCAGCCGGTGGTGGCGTTTTGTGGGAGGATCCGACTAACGTAAGCGATGGCGATCTGGCTGCTTCCGGTGTTGGACTTGTCAATAGCAACATATACCCGGGTATCGGCTTTGGTGACATTTCATTGGTACCGCCTTTTGACAGTAACGGTGCCATTGGGGTATATCACATTCACTACGGTATTACCGGTCATAATATTGACTGGTTCCCCTTTAGCACCGACATTGATGGCGGAATACATGGGGTTGGAGGAGAATTTGGAGCAGGCAGAATGCTTATTGGCGTGAGTGACAATTTATACCACCCCAGGATGTTCGATCCTAGTAGTGATTCAACTTATGACGCTGTAGGCGCCTATAACCTGTTAGTCAACGAGATCTTCTGGTTACGTACCGGCTCAGTTCATGGCACAGTCGTTCCAGAAGTTCATATTCCCGTTCCAACGCTTAGCCAATGGAGTTTCATACTCCTGCTTGTCCTGCTGGCTTTCGTAGGCGCCACGAGACTGCGGCGCACCAGGAACTGATAAGAGGAGTCATTATGGCCCTTCTTCATGGCCTTGTTCCAGACCTGCCTTGGCAGGTCTGGTTCGTTAAGGAACGATGAAAGCTATTGCATATTGCAAGCAATCCACAGTTATCACTCTTGGCTTTATCCTGGCTCTGCTTCAACTTGCCTGGCTATCACGAGCCAGGCTTTGCTCCACTTCATCGCGCAGGTCCCTACCCTTCAAAGCTTCAATAATCGCCAGTGCAAAGTCCATGACGGTTCCAGCAGAGCGGGAAGTAATGACTTTGCCGTCAAGCGTCACGGCATTCGCACTTATGTTTGGATGTAACTCTGCCTGCAAAACACCAGGATAGGCAGTGGCCTGTTTGCCATCCAGAATGCCATTGCGCACCAGGACTTTCGGGGCAGCACAAACAGCACCAACAAAGCGGCCCGATTCACTCATCTTCTTCAATACGCTGTTTACGCGTTCATCTGCAGCGAGCGTGTCGCTGCCGGGTAAGCCACCGGGCAGTGCGACCATGTCATAGTCCCCTGCCAGGGCTTCATCGAGCGACATGTCGGGCAGAATGCGAACACCACGACTGGCGGTAACCGGGCCATCGTGCAGACCTGCTGCAACCACTTCAATATCGGCCCTTCGCAGCAGGTCGATTATCGTAACGGCTTCGAGTTCTTCACAGCCATCGGCCAAAGGTACAAGTACACGTGTCATGTTCAATTCTCCTTTTTCACTTGCCTGTCATTGAGTGTCCGGTCAACGATATTTTCGCAGGTACGCCCATTCAAAGTAGCGCTTGGCCCAATGCAGGGGCAGCATGGGTGGCAATATGAAATTGCGTTTTTCAGTACGTAAAACCAGCATACCCTTGTCACGACTGTCAATAATGCATAGCAGTTCGGCTTTGAAGGACTGGCTGGCGGGCTTGCCGGCCAGTTCTGCCACCAGGTTGGCAACAGCCGCTTCGGCCTGCAGGTCTGCCATATGCGCCTGCTTGGGCATCCAGTCCGGGCCGGGGAAACTGCCGGAATCACCGGCCACGTAAACCTTGTCCATTCCTTCGGCCTGGCAATAGGCATTGGCCTTGATCAAGCCGCCCTCTGAACGGGGCAACTCGGTGTTATCGAACCACTGGTTGCCGGTCATGCCGGGCATGAAGAGGATCATGTCAGCCTCAAACTCGGCACCCTCGGTCATTACCTTGTTGACCTCGAAGCCTTTCATCTTGTGGCCCAAATAGGTTTTGACATCGCGCTTTGCCATTTCAGACATGATGCCATCGACCGCTTTAGGGCCAAGACGGACACCCGGCTTTGGTGCCGGTGAAAAGAACACCAGTTTGAACTTATTCCGACGACCTTGTTTTTTCAGCCAGCTATCAATGCCAAACAGGAATTCAAACATCGGCCCGCCACGCATTGCCGAAGGCTCTTTCGGATTGCTGGCAAAACCGAACGCAATCGTGCCACCATCCAT
>PVMK01128463.1_pt1 | contig 33358 bp, 29 predicted proteins | sample 1853481 | NCBI WGS metagenome assembly PVMK01 (sample SAMN08533507, study PRJNA380276) | Marine sediment metagenome, whole genome shotgun sequencing project.
GAGCAGTGGATGAACGATCTCGGTATTCCGGCGGCCGCCGATCCGAGATCGTTCATCCACTGCTCACCCAGATGGAGAAGGTAGCCCGGAACGGGTCATAACCGGGGCCAGGGGCCAGGATCACGATCTCCGGAACCTTGGTCCCGTTTGGCATGGTCAGCCCAACGCCGGCGGTAGTGACCGGGTCCGCGTTCTCCGGATCGATGATCGGCTCCGCGTCCCAGGTGTAACCGGCGTCCTTGAGGATCTGGACGGCCGTCAGGAAGCGGTCGGCCTCACTCAATGGTCCGTCATCACCCCATCCAGCCTTCGGCACGTTTGTGTTGTAGAACACGCTCAGGCTCGGGTGGATGATGGTGTAACCGGGGAACACCGCACCGGCAAGGACGGTGTCAGCCACCAGTTCCTTGTTGATCACAGTGGCTACCGCCTGACGGAATGCCAGGTCTGACATCGGTGCCTTACGCACATTGAATGCCAGATAACGGAAGCCTTCGGTCTGGTTGACCGAGAAGTTGAGATCCGGGTTGTTGGCCAACTCGTTGCGAAGACCGCTGGTGATACCAGTCGGGTCGTACACGTAGTCGATCTCGCCGGCCGCAAGCTTCTCATATGCCGCGTCCTTGGTACCGTGCTCGATCCAGAGAATCTCCGAAACGAACGGGCCCTCGACGTAGGAGTCGACGGCGCCACCGGTGCCATCTCCACCGTAGAAAGCATCTTCGCCGCGATCGCTGTTGACGATCTGGAAGGAACCATCCGCGAAGAGAGTGTTCACGGTGCCACGGTCATTGTACGTCGGGTTGGACACGGTGGCCGCGAAAGCACCCGTCTCCCACTGGTCGTATATCTGCGATCCAGCCGACGGCTCCATGGGAGCAGCAACCGCGTAGAGAACCGTCAAGCCCTCATTGGCGACCGAATCGGCGATCCAGGCGTCGATGTCCTCCTGAGTGACGTCCTCTTCGGCGATGTCGGTCTCAGGATCTTCATCCTCGAGCGACGCGGCGACGATTGCCTCTACGGCTTCCTCGTCTGTGACGGTCGAGGCCAACTCTGCCGCGGCAGCGCGCGCATCTGCGACATGTGGTTCCCAGAAGTGGGACGGAACGAAGCTGGCGAAGCCAACACCGTTCTGCCACGTCGCCAGCCCGGGTTCGCCGTCGAACTCGATGCGAACCACATCATCCGAGGGTGCGGTGACGCTGAGGACCGTCGGATTAAAGTTGGCGGCGTGGTTGCTGCCAAGGTTGAACTCGCGTGTCACGTCAAAGTAGAACGCAAGATCGTTGGCAGTGACCGTTACACCGTCCGACCAGACCATGTCGGTCTTAATGGGCTGTTCGACAACCCAGACATCACCTTCCTCGACCGCCGTCACCGCCTCCGAAGTGCTGGCGATGCCCGGTACGTAGACGAAGCCGGGGTTGGTCAATGCGAACAATTGCACCTTGGAATTACCCAGGTACGCCTGGTTGTAGGTCGAGCTCAGTGTGTCGAGAGCTGCCCACCAGTTGTCGGTGGTGATGTTGGAGATGAATCCGATGCTGAACGCTCCGCCCTCTACCGGGGGCGTTGTCTCACCGTCATCCTCAGTCGTATCGGTCGTATCGCCGCCGTCACCTTCGGTGGTGACTGCTCCTCCGCCGTCGTCACCTTCGGTCGTGTCGGTCGTGTCACTACTGGTGCACGCCGCTACAACGAGGGCAAATACGGCAAGGAGGGCAAACAACCTAAGCCCAAAGGGCTTTGTTGCTTTCACTAGAATTTCCTCCGAACTAGGGGTTTTTGGGCGTACCTGTCGAAAAGACAGGTGCGCGAAGGAAACAGGTTAAACAGATTGGGTCTGATATGCCCACAGCGATTCGAGGAAGTGTCTAGTCCCCCGGCTCCGGCTCCGGCTCAGCTTCGACATCATCGAGGATCACGTCGTGACGTTTGGAAGACTCCGAGATGATCGCCTGGATGATCCCCGTCATGGGCAGGGCGAGGACCACCCCGATCCCACCCATCAGCTTGCCGCCGATGATGATGGCGGCTATCGAAACTGCGGGATGGATCTCCATCGTTCGTTTGGTGATGCGGGGGGAGAAGATGTAGTTCTCCACTTGTTGATACGCGGTGAAGAACACGATCACCCAGATCATTGTGGAGGTGCCGTTGGACGAGAGGGCGACGATCGCCGGCAGAATCATCGCGAGATACGTGCCGATCACCGGGATGAACTGGCTGAGCACACCGACCCAGATCCCCAACGACAGCGCAAACGGGACGTCGAGAAAAGTCAGAAACATGGTCGAGAAGGCAGCGCTGATAATGGCAAGGATCAGCCGGGAGTAGATGTATCCACCCATCTTCTCCACCGCGATGTCCCAGATGTGAAGAGACCGGCGTTGCTGATGTTCGGGCATGAACTGAAGGACTGTTCGCTGCAATTGGGGCAGTTCGGCGATCATGTAGAAGGTGAACAGCGCCACCGTGGTGACAAAGATCAGAAACCCGAAAACCGAAGCCGTCAGTCCCACAATCCCGCTAACCAGGAAGCCCCCAACGGATTGAATGCTGTCGGCGATGTCGGTACCGGTCGACTCGAGATCGAACTCGGAAAGATCGAATCCGAAGGTGCCCTCCAAAAAGGACAGCAGCGAATTGACGAGACCGGGGATGGCATCGATCAACTGATTGATCTGATCGATGAACAGCGGGGCCAATGCCCAGGTAAACCCGATGATCATGAGGAACACAACGAGGAACACAACACCTGTCGCCGATCCCCTTCGCCACCCTCTCTTGACCAGCACGTGCACGGGAGGGACAAGGGCAACAGCGAGGAATATCGACACGAAGACCATGAAGACGATGTCGCTCAACGTGAAAATGAGCCAGATGACAACCGCAAGCCCCAGAAGGACGAAAGCGACAGAAAGTGTCCGTCGCTGGAACAGTTTCCGATCGGCGATTTCCTCTTGAGTAACCATGAGGCAGGACACTAGGAATGGAGAAACGGACTCCCCGGTATCTTGGTTAGCCTCGTTCGATCACCATGAGGGCCCATGGACAGTTTTGAAATCGCCTGGAGACCCGATGAAGAACGCGCCAGGGGCACCAACACGGCCCGATTCATGGCCGAACACCGGATCGACACCTACGGCGAGTTGGTGCATCGATCGACATCAGACCCGGAGTGGTTCTGGCCGGAGGTGATCGAGTTCATCGGGCTCCCCTTTGAAAGGCCATGGTCTGTCGTCCGCGACACATCGAGGGGGCACCCCTGGGCGACCTGGTTCGGCGGCGGCGCATTCAATCTGTCCGTGGCGTGTGTCGACCGGTGGGAGGCCGAAGATCCGACCCGAATTGCGGTTCGATCGAAGAAGGAATCAGGCGAGACGACCGAGCTGACGTATGGCGAACTGAAGAACGAGATGAGTCGGCTTGCGGGCGCGCTCCGGTCTTTGGGTGTCGTCCGGGGAGACGCAGTGGCTGTCTATCTTCCGATGTCCTCGTTTGCAGTCGTATCGCTGCTGGCAATCGCCCGGATTGGCGCTGTGTTCATCCCGGTCTTCTCCGGTTACGGAGCCGATGCCGTTGCCACCAGACTCGAGGACCCAAAGCCGAAGGTGATCATCACCGCCAACGGGTTCCAGCGGCGCGGCAAACCGATGAGAATGAAAGAGATCGTCGACCAATCCATCGAACTCGTCGGTGGAATAAAACATACGATCGTCGTCGACTACACACCCCGATCCGACACACCGATCAGCCAGGGTCGCGATCTCTGGTGGCACGACCTGGTGCCAGAGATCGAACCGGTCGAAGCGGTGCCTACCCGCTCAGAGGACCCGGTGCTGATTGCATACACCTCCGGAACCACCGGGCGTCCCAAGGGGGCTGTTCATGTGCAAGCGGGGCTCACGGTCAAGATCGCCGCCGAAGGAGCTTTCCAGCTCGATGTCCAAAAGGACGACGTTCTGATGTGGGTCACCGACATGGGTTGGATCATGGGACCGTGGATGGTGATTGCCGGGTTGGCCAATGGCGCTGCCATCGCCACCTTCGACGGAGTTCCCAACTACCCGGGGCCCGATCGCATCTGGGAGGTGGTCTCACAACTCGGTGTGACCATCCTCGGGCTCTCCCCGACGTTGGTGCGTGCCCTCCAGCCTCATGGAGCCGAAGAAGCGGATCGTTACGACTTGTCCAAGCTGAAGACATTCGGCAGCACCGGAGAGCCCTGGAATCCCGAGCCGTGGTGGTGGTTGTTCCGCGACGTCGGACACGAGAGGATTCCCATCGTGAACATCTCGGGGGGCACCGAGATCGGGGCATGCATCCTTTCGGTCAATCTCCTCCAGGGAATCAAGCCGACATCGGTTGGCGGCCCTGCGCTGGGAGTCGACGCCGACGTGTACGACGATGCGGGTGTTCCGGTCCGTGGAATGGTCGGAGAGCTTGTGATGAGGGGATCCTGGCCGGGGATGACAAGGGGGTTCTGGGGCGAGCCGGACAGATACATCGCCACCTACTGGTCGCGTTTCGACGACACCTGGGTCCACGGCGACTGGGCATCCATTGACGAAGACGGGTTCTGGTATCTGCACGGGCGCTCTGACGACACCTTGAACATCGCCGGAAAGAGAATCGGGCCTGCCGAGATCGAGTCGGTCGCGGTGTCGCTGGACGAGGTCGTCATGGCTGCCGCCATAGGGGTTCCCGACAAATTGAAGGGCGAATCGATTGCCCTCTTCCTCGTACCGGCGCCCGGGGTGACTCCCGATGACACGCTGACCGCAAAGGTCGAGGCCAGGACGGACGAGACACTCGGCAAGGCTTTCCGCCCCAAAACCATCCGGTGGGTGGATGACCTGCCCCGGACCCGGTCGCAGAAGATCATGCGCCGGGTGATCAAGGCGGTGGCGCTCGGCACCGATCCGGGGGATCTGACCGGTCTGGAGAACCCGGAGAGTTTGAGCGGCTTGCAGCCCCTCTAGACCGGTGGCGCCGGGTCGTACTGGATGTCCCGCTTGACCTGACGGGCGCGTTCGGTGGAGTGAAGCCGGGCAACCAGATGTAAGGCCATGTCGATACCCGCGGAGACACCCGACGCGGTGATGACCTCCCCACTATCGACAAATCGGTCCTCGGGTCGGACCTCGATCGTCTCGTCCAAGCTCGCCAGGAGGTCGAGCGACCCCCAGTGTGTCGTCGCCGGACGCTGATTTAGCAGACCCGCAGCCGCAAACACCAGCGAGCCGGTGCAGACAGAGGTCATCAACGTCCCCGCCGCCGCCTGCTCGGAGAGAAACAATTTCACCTGTGCGTCGTCGAGATGGCGTCTGGTCCCACGGCCTCCCGGATAGACGATCACGTCAACCCTCCCGATATCCTTGACAGAGGTGTCGGCGGTGATTCTCATTCCTTTCGCACAGGTAACGGTCCGGCCATCCATCGAAGCGGTGAATACGTCCACGTCGTCTTCCGGATGAGTCAGTTGCCACATGCGTAACACCTCCCAGGGGCCGACCAGATCCAACTCCTCCATGTCGTCAAAACAGATGAGGGCGATCCTGGTGGTCATCTCGGGATCACTTCGGAGGCATTCGCGCCGCGGCATCGAGTCGAATCACCTCACCGTTGATCATCTCATTCTCGATGACCGCCTGAACGAGATGAGAGAAGTCTTCGGCGGTACCAAGCCTTTGAGGAAAGACATGAAGTTTGGCCAGCGAGTCACGCAACTCCTGAGGAGCGCCGGCGAGAAGAGGGGTGTCCATGATGCCCGGCGCAATCGTGACCACGCGGATGCCGGCCCCGGCCAGATCGCGGGCGATTGGAAGCGTCATCGCAACCACGCCGCCCTTCGAGGCGGAATATGCGGCCTGGCCGACCTGACCCTCAAACGCAGCTATCGAAGCAACATTGACTATGACCCCTCTCTCCCCCGTTTCGCCAGGGTCGTTTGCCGCCATGACCGCGGCGACGTTTCTGATCATGTCGAACATCCCGACGAGATTGACTCCGATGGTGAATTTGAACAGATCGAGATCGAACAACACCCCATCGCGGGAGACAACGCGCTGTGCGGGCGCCACACCTGCCGCATTCACCAGCACATCTATAGAGCCAAAGGCCTCGTGCGCACCGGACACGGCCGCACTGACGTCTTCAGCGTTGGACACGTCACAGTGGATGAACCGGGATTTCTCACCGAGATCTTCCATCGCCTCCTTTCCACGCTCTTCGTTTATGTCGAGCATTACCACCGATGCCCCTCGACGGACCATTCTTTGAGCTGCACCTAGCCCAAGACCGGAGACACCGCCAGTGACTACCGCAACCGAACCTTCAATGTCCAACCTGAACCTCCTTCGACTAACAGTCGACGGTAACCCATGATCGGTGTCTTCGACTCAGGACTCGGTGGACTTTCAGTTCTCATCGCAATCAAGGCGCTGGCACCCAACGCCGACCTTCTCTACGTTGCCGACCGGGCCAGGGCGCCGTACGGAAACAGGAGCCTCGACGAGGTCCGCTCGATTTCTCACGAAGTGGCCACCTGGCTCATCCAGCAGGGGGCGGAGACACTGGTGGTCGCCTGCAACACGGCGTCCGCTGCTGCCCTGGACTCGCTGCGAGAGTCGTGCGAGGAGATCCCGATAATCGGCATGGAGCCCGCTGTGAAACCTGCCGCCGCCGCCTCTGAGACAGGAGTAATCGGTGTGTTCGCCACCGAGGCCACATTTCAGGGTCGTCTCTTCGAGTCCGTGGTGAGTGACCACGCGAGAAGTGCCCAAGTGGTCACTCGAGCCTGTCCGGAGTGGGTCGAAATGGTCGAGCGAGGAGAGTTCGCCGGCCCCGATGTCGACGCGACTGTCGCCGCCGCGCTGGTTCCAGTAATCGATGAGGGGGCAGACGTCCTCGTCCTCGGGTGCACCCACTTCTCCTTCCTTCGACCGACCATCGAAAAGATCGCCGGCCCCGGGATCGCCGTCATCGACCCGGCACCTGCCGTGGCGGCCCAGACGATTCGAGTGGCAGGTGTCATCGGAGGCGAAGGCCGGGTGCGGCTGGCAGCGTCAGGTGACCCGTCCGTCTTCGCCCGACTGGCAAGTGGCGTTGGCATCGTCGACTCGTCCGGGGAGGTTCTACCCTTCCCGGAGTGACCGAGGCCGTTCAACCCAATCTGGCATGGATTCGCCACGGCCGTGCCCTTATCGGTCGGGGCCCGTCTCGAGGCTTCGATCCGGGAACCGGGCCTCTTCGCTACCAGCGAGCTCTGACGGCTCTCCGGAAGAGTGGGAGACAGTTCGCCATGGCATCGTTCACTTTCGACCCCGACGAGAGAGGTTCGGTCATAGAGATGACGGGGGATGTCGTCGATATGGATGTGGAGGAGGTTTCCCCACCCGACCGTGCCCTACCCGATGGCCGAATCGTCTCCGACGGGGCTGCCGGATGGAAGACAGCGATGTCGGCGGCACTGGAATCGATCGAAGCCGGGACGATCCAAAAGGTGGTGATCGCCCGTCAGGTCGATATCGAGTTCGATTCGGAGGTCCCCATCGACGTTGTTGTTGACCGTCTCCGGGCGAGCGAATCGGATAGTTACACCTTTCAGGTCAAAGGTCTGGTGGGAGCCAGTCCCGAACTTCTAGTCTCCCTTCAGGATGGGCGGATCTCGTCACTGGCACTCGCCGGCACGGCGTCGGAAGCAGAAAACCTCGACTCGGACAAGATGGACCGAGAACACGCTCTCTCATCGTCGTCCGTCGAGGAAAGGATCAAGGCTCACACGACGTCGCTCGACGTGCAGCAGCGAACGGTGCTCCGGTTCGGCGACATAAATCATCTGGCGACCAGATTCGTGGGACCGGCAACCACCGGCACCACCGTCATGGACGTGCTGGGGTCCCTTCATCCAACGGCGGCCGTTTCTGGAAAGCCACCAGACGCCTCGACAAGGATGATCAGGGATGTCGAGCCAAGATCTCGGGGCAGGTACGGGGGACCCGTCGGCTGGTTCAACGCCGACGGAGACGGTGAGTTCGCCATCGCCCTTCGTTGCGGTCTGTTCGCCGACAGGACGGTCACTCTCTATGCCGGGGGCGGGATCGTGGCCGGCTCGAACGTCGACTTCGAGTTTGCCGAGACCGAGTTGAAGCTTCGCCCGATGCTCAAGGCACTAGGGCTCCAATAGAGACACAACCTCGCGGCTCACCTCTTCGAGCATCTGGCGGGTCTCCAGATCGGCCCGGCGTTCGATCGGCACGTGGATCAGATGCCGCCCGCCTCGATCGAGTCTCTCCATAGAGGCGAAGGTTGCCTGTTCGGGTGTCTCGACTGTGATGAACCCGAGGTTGTGGAATCGCGCCAGTTGCCCGAGGTCCCGGTCGTGCGGAGTCACAAAGAGCCTCTCGTAGGAGGGCGCATGGGCCGCCGGTGGGAGATCGTCGAACAGCCCGCCCCCATTGTTATCGAGCACGACCATCACGAGATCGTCGACTACATCACAGAGAAAGCCATTCGAGTCGTGGAGCAGTGACAGATCGCCCGATATCGCCAATGTGCGCGATGTCGCCGAAGCAACTCCGAGGGCTGTGGACACAAATCCATCGATTCCCGAGGCGCCCCTATTGGCGATCACGGTGCCCTGGCGGGTGAGATGGCTGTCGACCTCACGAACTGGGAGGGACGAGGCAACCACCAGCCTTTCCCATGAGACGTCGTTGAGAGAACGAGCGATCGAAGCGCCGGACGGAACGGTGACTTCGTCGAGACTCCGGTCGATGGTCTCCCGGAGCTGTCGGTCGGCCTCCAACCACGCTTCGACCCAATAGGGAGCCGTCTTGGTGGTGGCCGCGCTCCTGAGGGTGGCCACAGGCTCGGCGTGGAGAACATGGGTGGCGTTCCGTCGTGGATCGATTCTCCTCCCCCAGGCGTCCACCCGGATTCGCTGGCCCACCGCCGACTCGATCAGGTCCTCGAGACGCTGACTCGGTCCGACCGCCCCGACCACGAAGACCGTCTCGGGAGTCAGATGCTGAGGAACACCACCGATGAGTAAATGGTGATAGGTGCTCACCACCGACTCGCCACGCATGCCGGACAAAGCCGTCGCCAGAACAGGCCACCCGAGAGCCTCGGCCACCTCCATCAGACCGCCGCGGTCGTAGTCGCCCTCGCCGGCGATGACCAGTCCTTGCGACGAGCCGGCTAAACGCAGATCCGCGGACGGTGGCACCGGAATCACCGGATTGATCCACGGCGCATCTTCCTGCCGACCGCCGATGGAGAACGGATATCCGAGGCCTTGAGTCCGCCCGTCATGTGTGACCGGAACCGTCGGCTCGCGGAATGCCAGGTTGATGTGCACCGGACCCGGTCGGCCTCCTTGCCCGAGTGCGGCGGCAACAGCCTCCGAGACGGTCGAGCGCCACGATTCGTTGAGATTCGCATCCGACCCCGGAGCCTCCACGTCGCCGAAGAACCGCACTCTGTCGCCATAGAGTCGTATCTGGTCGATCGTCTGGTTTGCTCCGACACCGCGTAGCTCCACGGGGCGATCCGCCGAGAGCACAACGAGAGGGGTCAGCGACATGTCCGCCTCAACGACAGCGGGGAAGTAGTTGGCAGGAGCCGTCCCCGATGTTGACAGCACCGCAGCCGGAAACCCGGTCGCCTTGGCTCGCCCCAACGCGTGAAAGCCAGCCGATCGCTCATCCATCACGACCCTGGTCTCGAGGTCAGGGTGCTCCGCAGCGGCTATCGCCAGAGCCGCCGAGCGAGACCCCGGCGAGATCACCACAAGACCGATCCCATTTCTCCACAGCTCATCCACCGTGGCCCGCGCCATTGCCGTGCTCGGGTTGGGCTGACTCAAGGGAGCACCTCGGCCGCGGCTCGCAGTCTGCGGAGTAACTCGTCCGATCGTGAGGGCTTCGGTCGCCACCGCTCTAGAAGATCCGGGTCCGGCTCGGGGCGCCGAACTTCGAGCATGCCGTTTCTGGGAATGAGTGGGCTCAGAGTCGGGTCGCCTTCGATGAGAGCAACGGTCCCCAGACCACATGCGTAAGGCAGCTCATCGAGCAGCGAGGCTGCAAGCAACCCGGCGTACATGCCTACCGAGGTCTCCAGCGCCGACGAAATGACGACAGGGACTGTGGATCGCCTGGCAAGGTCGAGCACCCGCACTACCCCACCCATGGGCTGGGACTTCAGAATCAGCACGTCGGCCGCGCCTTCCTCGATAACTCGCAAGGGATGGCGGCTCTCCCGGACGAGCTCGTCGGCCGCGAGGGGAACGTCGGTGCGTCTCCGCAGTTCTGACATGTCCTCGATGGTGGCGACCGGCTGTTCGGCGTACTGGAGGTTGAATCGCGAGAGCGACTCGAGGCGCCTGCTGGCCGTTTCGAGATCCCAGGCGGCATTCACGTCGATGCGGATGTGGCCGGAAGCGCCCAATGCATCTCGCACAGCAGCCAACCTCTCCTCGTCGTCTGTCTCGGTATCGCCCGGGTTCCCGATCTTCACCTTCGCGGTGCTGGCGCCCGACTCCGTCACCAGGGATGCCGCAGTATCCGGAGCGACCGCGGGAACCGTCACGTTCACCTGGATCGCCGACCGCCCGGCGTCGGGGATGCTCCCACAGGCGAGCTCCAGGGCAGCTGCCAGCCATCTTGCGGTGACGACGGGCGGATAGTCGGGAAAGGGCGAGAACTCCCCCCAGCCCGATGGGCCCTTCATGAGCACAGCCTCCCGGTGATCGACACGACGAAAGGGATGACGCATGGGGATGCGGACCGGGTAGAGCTCCAGCGATTCGAGTACCGGGGTCATCCTTTCTGCTCCTCCCGGAGGTAATCGACCAGCCGATCGAGCTGGTGTTCGTCCAATGAGGAGGAGAAAGACGGCATGCTTCCCAGTCCCATCATGATGGCGAATTCGAGGAACTCGTCTGGCTGACGTGCCGCGTTGGAACCAGGGCCGAGCGGAGGCCCGATACCGCCACTGAGGTCGGCGCCATGACAACTGACACACAGCTGTCGATAGATCTCATCGCCGTCGGCGTCATCTGCGGGGCGGCCGACCGAACATGCCGAGATGACCAGGAACATCACGACAGCGAAACGTCGCACAACGTCGATGGTCTGAGGGCTTCGGGGCCTCAATCAGGCTCAACACGCTCGGCGAGATCCCTAACCATTTGTGACTGGTTGCGCGCCACGACGAGAACCGCATCTGGTGTCTCGACGACGACAACATCACTGATACCGGCGACTGCCACCGTTCGGGATGTGGCCTTCACGAGAGAGCCCTCGACATCGATGAGAACGGTGTCACCTGACGTGACGTTTCCCCGATCATCCTTTTCCGAGACCGACCAGAGTGCTTCGAAAGATCCCACGTCATCCCAGCCAACATCGATTGGCATAACTACGGCCTCCTCAGTTTTCTCCAAGATTGCGTGATCCAGAGAGATCTTCTCGACCTCCAGAAACTCGGCGCCCAACTCCACTGTCCGATCAACCGGTGCCCGCATTGCCGCTGCAACACCTTCGAGAATCTCCGGACAATACCGCCGGGCTTCCGTGAGTAGGCCACCAGCGGAGACAACGAACATTCCCGAATTCCAGACGTGGCTTCCGTCCGAGGTCAGCCGTTCGGCCTCATCCCGGTCGGGCTTCTCCTTGAAGCGACGCACTCTGAAGACGCCGGTCAGCGGTTCTCCCAATTCGATGTGCCCGTAACCGGTCTCGACTCGCGAGGGCACTATCCCGAAAGTCACCAGGGAGCCCTCCACCGCATGTTCGACTGACCGGATCACGGCGGCGGCGAAGCCTTCTTCATCTCGAATCAGATGATCGGAGGGGAGAACCACCAATACATCGGCCGGATCTGACGACAGCGCGGCCGCCAGTGCCGCCGGAGCGGTGTTCCTGCCCTCCGGCTCCACGAGAAGCAGGTGGATGCTGACACCGGAGTCGGCGGCCGCCGCCTCGACGAGGTGGGTGTGGGCCGATCCGGTCACGACGATCGGCGGCGACACGCCCGGTTGGCCGGCAAGACGCTGCAGAGCTTGGACGAACAACGAGTCTTCGCCAACCAATGGCGCAAACTGTTTGGGGAGATCAGGTGTGGAGAGCGGCCACAGACGGGTTCCGGCCCCGCCGGAAAGAATGACTGGTCGGATCAATGCCACCAACTGAGCGTACCGGCGATGCCGGGCGCAGGTGCTTCAGTCGGACGACGAGATCGAGACGTAGCCACACTCCTCGCATATGGAACGACCTATGCCAATTCCACCTGGCGCCTCCACGAGGTCATGAACGTGATTGCGCCCACTGCGGCTGAAGGCACTTTTGACGGCACCCATGATTCCCGACTTCTCGCGGGGCGCGCCGGCGAGAGCAGGCTCGGGCTGAGAATCTCTGTCGGAGTCGGAGTCGGAGTCGGAGTCGGAGTCGGAGTCGGAGTCGGAGTCGGAGTCGGAATCGGGCTCCGGCTCTGCGGCAGGTTCCTCGAACTCTCCGAGATCGACAACCAACTGCTTGGAAGCCTCAGGATCATCGCTGTCGCCTGAAGTCGAGAGAATCTCCTTGGCCAGCTCGGGCTGTGTCTCCTCGACAGCGTCCTCATCCTGCGCCTTCTCTGCCTCGAGACGCTCCTCAGTGACCCTCTCCACCTCAGCCAGTTCGGCTGCGGCCTTCTCTGCCTCGAGACGCTCCTCAGTGACCCTCTCCACCTCGGCCTGTTCGGCTGCGGCCTTCTTTGCTGCAACTCGTTCCTGCTCCAGTTTCTCGGCTTCCAAGCGCTCGATCTCGGCCCGCTCGGCCTCCAGACGCTGATCCTCGGCGCGCTGGGACTCGAGTCGTTGCATCTCGACCTGGATGGCGTCCAGGCGCTCGGCGTCCTGTCTCTCCTGCTCGGCGCGCTCCGACTCGAGTTGCTCGATCTCCTTGCGTTTCTTCTCGATACTCTCCAGCTCTCTGCGCACAGATTCGGCGCGTTCCGCATCGAGACGTTTCTGCTCATCACGCTCGGCATCGAGACGCTCCATCTCGGCGCGCTCGGCTTGAAGTCTCTCCATCTCGATACGGGCAGCCTCGGATCTCTCGGCTTCGAGACGTTTCTGATCATCACGCTCGTTCTCGAGACGCTCCATCTCGAGACGGAAGGCCTCGACGCGGTCGGCTTCCATCTGCTCGGCCTTGAGACGCTCAGCCTCCAGACCCTTCTTCTCTGCATCGAGTCTCGCCCGCTCTTCCTCTATCGCCCGCTTGTCAGCCTCGAGACGCTCCGATTCAACACGCTGTTGCTCGGCACGCTCCGCTTCGACGCGTTGTGCTTCGAGATGGTCCCCCTCATCACCGGTGGTATCGCCAAGGACCGGTATCCGGGTCTCGGTTGCGGGTTCGGCCGGCTCGACGCTCCTGGCATCGTCAGACAGCGACTCGATCTCCTGCGCCACCGACTCCGCCGTGATGTCATCCTGATGGACAGGCTCTCTCTCAGTGAGAAATCCACTGCGGTCCGATTGAAGATTCTCCACCATTGCTTCACGAAGCTCCGAGATCTTCGATGCCGTGGTGCCTCTGCGTGATCGACGGACTGCGATCGGCCGTCGGGCCACGTTCATCGACTTGAATCGGGCCCAAACCTCCGCCATGTGCTCCACACCGCGATAGGCGAAGTCGATGGGATCGTCAGCGAGGAAAGTTACTTCTTCGTCAGCCAACTCCACCTGAAAAGCACTCGAAACAAGACGAGTCGCATGGACGTCATAAAGAGACCACCGACCGAGAGATTCACCGTCGAGGACCACCTCAGCCTGAACGTCGTCGATCAGGAACGTGGCCGGAACCCCCGGGTGGTCGATCTCTGGTACCCGGATTTTACCGGTGAATTTCACCGCATTACCTACCCATCAGCCGCAGCCAACTGGATTCTCGCAGATAACGATCCCATTGCTTGGAAAAATGTCAAGAGACGGCTAGCGGTAGGCGTCCAACGGAGGACAAGCACAGATCAGATTGCGGTCGCCGCCCACACCGTCGATCCGGCCTACCGGCGACCAATACTTGTCGATCCTGAGACTCTCGAGCGGGAAGGCTGCCTGCTCTCTCGTATAGGCACGATCCCACTCGTCGGCCGCGACATCCGCCACGGTATGTGGAGCGAGAACCAGTGGATTGTCGTCCAGTGGCCACTCCCCCGAACCAACCCGATCCGCTTCGGCGCGGATTGCGATCATCGCCTCGCAGAATCTGTCGAGTTCGAGAAGACTCTCCGATTCCGTGGGCTCGACCATCAATGTCCCTGCCACCGGAAATGAGAGGGTGGGGGCATGGAATCCGTAGTCGGCGAGACGTTTGGCCACGTCCTCGGCGGTTATGCCCGTCTCCTTGGTGAGAGGACGAAGGTCGAGGATGCATTCGTGGGCAACCCGGCCACCCTCCCCCGAGTAGAGGACCGGAAAGTGGGGGTCGAGTCGTCGAGCAACGTAGTTGGCCGACAGGATCGCCACCCGAGTCGCCTGTCGCAGTCCGGATGCTCCCATGAGACGGAGATAGGCGTATGGAATAGCCAGAATTCCGGCCGATCCGAAAGGAGCGCCTGACACAGGACCAATCCCTGACTCCGGACCCGCTTCTTCCAGAAGAGGATGGTTCGGAAGGAACGGCGCCAGGTGGGCCGCAGCCCCGACCGGCCCAACCCCGGGGCCACCGCCGCCATGGGGGATGGTGAAGGTCTTGTGAAGATTGAGATGACCGATATCGGCGCCAAACTCGGCCGGGCGCGCCAGCCCCACCAACGCATTGAGATTGGCGCCATCGATATAGACCTGGCCCCCATGGGAGTGAACTGCCTCCGTCAACCGCTTGATCCCCTCCTCGAAGACACCATGCGTGGACGGATAGGTCACCATCGCCGCCGCCAGCTCGTCGGCATGCTCTGCGAGCTTGACATCGAGATCGGCGAGGTCGATGTTGCCTCCCTCGTCGGTGGCGACGACGACGACTCGCATACCGGCCATTACTGCCGATGCGGCATTGGTCCCATGGGCTGATGCTGGGATCAGGCAAACATCACGATGCTCCTCACCTCTCGACCGGTGATAAGCGGAGATGGCGAGAAGACCGGCCAGTTCTCCCTGAGATCCCGCGTTGGGATGCAAGGAGACAGCGTGGTAACCGGTGATGTCGGCGAGATAGCCCTCCAGCTCTCTGATCAGCTCCAGATACCCTGCAGCCTGATCGAGCGGAACATACGGGTGAAGGTCGGCAAATCCCGACCAGGTGATCGGGATCATCTCCGTTGTCGCGTTCAATTTCATGGTGCACGAACCAAGCGGAATCATGCTGCGGTCCAACGCCAGGTCCCTGTCGGCCAGTCTTCGCAGATAACGAAGCATCTCATGCTCCGACTGGTAGAGGCCGAACACGGGATGGGTCATGAATGGAGATTTTCTCGCCGCTTCGACCGGGATGCCACCGACACCGGTGGAACGAGGCTTCTCCGCCCCAAATGCCGCCAGGACCTTCAGAACGATCTCCTCGGTGGTCTTTTCATCGAGTGAGACCCGAACATGGTCGTCGTCGACAAGACCCAGGTTGATGTCTGTTTTCAAGGCGCCGGCCAGAATCTCCTTGGCCCTCCCCGGTGCCCGAACCGTGATGGTGTCAAACCACGTCTCGCTCGTGAGTTGATAGTCCGATTCAGCCAAACCCTTCGCCAGAAGAGTCGTGAGCCGATTCACTTCGCCGGCAATCGCCTTGAGACCATCGGGTCCGTGCCAGCACCCGTAGAGACCGGCGATCACCGCCAGTAGAACCTGGGCAGTGCAGACGTTGGAAGTCGCCTTCTCGCGGCGGATGTGCTGTTCCCTCGTTTGAAGCGCAAGCCGATAGGCGGGGCGACCAGCGCGGTCCTTGGAGACACCAACCAGACGTCCCGGCAGACCTCTGACCAACTTCTCACTGGTGGAAATGAACCCCGCGTGGGGTCCTCCATATCCAAGAGGCACCCCAAATCGTTGTGCGGAGCCGACCGCGATGTCGGCTCCCCACTCCCCCGGCGGCGTCAGCATCGTCAATGAGAGAAGGTCGGCGGCGACCACGACGAGAGCATCAGCCTCGCCAAAAGAAGCTGTCAGGTCCCGGTGATCCCCAATCGCGCCGCTCGAACCCGGATACTGGAGAAGTACACCAAAAGCTACGGACGGGTCTGCGTCATCGTCCAACTCACGGACTTCGATTCCCGCGGCTTCTGCCCTGGTAGCGACCACGGCCTTCGTGGGCTCGTGACAATCTGGATCGACGTAGAAGATCTTGCCGCCGCCTCGATGAAGACGACGGCACATTGCCATGGCCTCGGCGGCTGCGGTCGGTTCATCGAGAAGCGAGGCATTTGCGATGCTCAGACCGGTGAGATCGGAGACCATCGTTTGGAAATTGAGGAGCGCCTCGAGGCGACCCTGGGAGATCTCGGGCTGATAGGGGGTATAGGAGGTGTACCACGCCGGATTCTCGAGGACATTCCTCTGAATCACCGGAGGCATGATCGTGTCGTGATAACCAAGCCCGATGAGAGAGGTGAGCACCTTGTTCAGCCCGGCGAGCTCGGAGAGCCTCACCACAACCTCGGGTTCAGTGAGGGCGTCGGGAAGATCCAACTGTGTGTCGAGAATGGACTCGGGAACCGTTTGACCTATCAGGTCATCGAGCGTCGTTGCCCCGATGGTGGCAAGCATCTTCTCGACGTCGGCACTGCGTGGTCCAATATGTCGGTCTGCGAACCTCTCGGTGGGATGGGGCATTGGTGTCTCCTAAACGACTTTGCCCTTCCCACTGTCGTGACCTTCAGCGCTGTCTCGACCGACGGTCCTTCTGGCCTGAGAGATTCCGGGAAGGAGTTGCCCCTTCGGCGCCCCTTGGTCGGGGCTCTCCCGTCGACTTCTTTGACAGCTACATCATAAGGCGAATCCGAGCACAGCGGGCGGAGCCACCGGGCGCCGGTTCAGATATTGAATCGGAACTCCACAACGTCGTTGGGTTTCATGACGTATGACTTGCCCTCGGTTCGAATCAGGCCCATGGAGCGAGCCGTCTGCCAGGAACCGGCGTCCACCAAACTGTCGTAGTCCACCACTTCGGCCGCTATGAAGCCACGCTGGAAGTCGGTATGAATCACACCTGCCGCTTCGGGAGCGGTGGCACCGGCGTCAATCGTCCAAGCACGTGTCTCCTTCTCGCGACCCGTGAGATAGCTCTGAAGACCCAGAACTCGATAGGCCATGCGGATCACAGCGTTCAGACCGGGCTCGTCCTGACCGACCGACGCCAGCAACTCGACTCGATCCTCGAGAGTCAGCTCGATCAGTTCGGCCTCTATCTGGGCGTCCAGGAACAGGGCCTCGGCGGGTGACACGATGGCAGCGAGATCCGACTTGCGATCAGGTGACGCGAGCAGGCTCTCGTCGGCATTGAAGACATATATGACGGGCTTGGCCGTGAGAAGCGCGAGGTCGGCGAACTCGGTCCGGCGACTCATCAGAGCAGGGCTGCGACTCACCATCTCCCCGGATGCAACGACACTGCGAAGGGTCTGGAAGAGATCTACCCGGGATTGAAGCCTCCTGTCGGTGGTGGCTTCTTTCTCCAAGCGGGGCAGACGCCTGTCGATCGTTTCGAGGTCTGCAATCGCCAACTCCACCTCGACGGTCTCGATGTCCTTTCGCGGATCGAAATCGTCATCGACGTGAGCAACGCTGGAGGACAAAAAGGCACGCACAACGTGACAGATCGCATCTACGTCACGAATATTGCCAAGGAACTGGTTGCCCAGACCCTCACCCTCGCTTGCCCCCTTCACCAGACCGGCGATATCGACAAAAGTGACCGTGGCCGGTGTGATCTTCTTCGATCCGAAAACCTTTGCCAGCGTCTCGAGACGCCCATCGGGGATGGGGACGACTCCGGTATTGGGATCGATGGTCGCAAACGGATAGTTGGCGACGAGGACCCCGGCATTGGTCAATGCGTTGAAGAGGGTGGACTTGCCAACATTCGGCAAACCTACGATTCCGATGGAAAGACTCATCGGCGAGGCAGATTAGGAGATGCTCCGGGCTAGCTAGCGTGACTTCGATGCGACGCATCACCGTCATCGGCGCGGGGTCGTGGGGAACCACGGTGGCTTCCCTTGCGGCGAGGTCTGTCCCCACCACACTCTGGGCACGTCGCAGTGAGCTCGCCTCGGCAATCAACGAGACGAGAGAGAACAACGACTACCTCCCCGGCCACCGACTGCCTGAGCTCCTCGAGGCGACATCCGAGCTGGAGACGGCAGTGCGGGACGCCGACGCCGTGGTGATCGCCGTCCCATCGCATGGATTCAGGGCCGTCTTCAAAGGGGCGGCGACGGCCATCCGCTCTGGTACCCCGATCGTGTCCCTGACAAAGGGCATCGAACAAGACACGCTGGCGACCATGACCGAAGTGGTGGCTGCCGAGGCTCCAGACCACGACTCATCGCGGGTGGGTGTTCTCACCGGCCCCAACCTCGCCTCCGAAGTCATCGAAGGGCAACCGACCGCGACAGTCATCGCAATGCGAGATGCCGACGCTGCTCGCTCCATTCAGGATGTCCTGATGGGACCGACCTTCCGTGTTTATACCAACGACGACGTGGTGGGCTGCGAGTTGGGAGGTGCCCTCAAGAATGTGATGGCCATCGCCGCCGGGATGTCGGATGGCCTGGGATTCGGCGACAACTCCCGGGCCGCCCTGATCACCAGAGCCCTGGCCGAGTTGACACGTCTCGGGGAGGCGCTGGGTGGAAGACCGGCAACCTTTGCCGGTCTTGCCGGCATGGGTGACCTGATCGCAACCTGTAGCTCCACCCGGAGCCGAAACCACCATGTCGGCGTAAGGCTTGCCGAGGGGAAGAGCCTCGATGAGGTCGTCTCCGAGATGAGAATGGTTGCCGAGGGAATCAAGACAACGAAGAGCGTCCTCGGTCTCGCTGCTCGTGCCGGCATCGAGATGCCGATTGTCGAACACGTCGGACAGGTGCTGCACGATGGCCTTCATCCGAGGGATGCCGTCCTCAGTTTGATGACCCGCGCGGCAAAGTCCGAGCGCTCATGAGCGAGAAGACACGCATACGCAGACTTCCCGAGCGGGGGGTCGAAGATCGCGAGAAGATCAACGAGATCCTCGATGAAGGTCTCGTTTGTCACGCTGCCTATGTCATCGAGGACCGCCCGGTGGTGATCCCGACGTTGTACGTGCGGAGCGGTGACCGATTACTGCTCCACGGTTCTGCCACCTCGGGTCTGGTCAAGGCAGTCAGGGATGGCTCGCCTCTGAGCGTCGGAGTGACCCACATAGACGGGCTGGTGGTGGCGCGGAGCGGATTCCACTCGTCCGCCAACTATCGCAGCGTGGTGGTGCACGGACAGGGACGTCTTCTCTCCGGCGAGGAGAAGGAGCGGGCCCTGGACGTGATCGTCGACAGCCTGATCCCTGGCCGAGTCCTCGATATCCGCCGGCCGACCGCGTCTGAGATCAAGCAGACCTCGGTCATCGAACTCTCCCTCGACGAGGTCTCGGCCAAGGTGCGCTCGGGGGGACCCGATGATGATCCTGCTGATCTGATGTCGGATGCGTGGGCAGGTGTCGTTCCATTCACCGTCGTCGCCGGGGAAGCCGAGCCATCAGCCGACCTTCGCCACGGCATCCAGACCCCGGACTATCTCCAGCCATACAGCCGTCAGCCGTGACCCACTCCGTTGCAACCATTCCCACGTAATGGGTGTTTCTATTACTGACACATGGACACGCCACGAATTCTGACAACGTCGCACGGGACCAATCGAGAAGCCTTTGCACTGCTCGACTGGGGCTTGTTCGCATCACTGAGCCTGATCTGGGGCGCATCATTTCTGTTCATGGCCATCGGACTCGACGCCTTCCACCCCGGGCTGGTCACATGGCTGAGAGTCGGTTTCGGAGCGGTCGTGATGGCTCTCATCCCGAGGGCCCGCAAGACCAAGATCGCCGATTCCCAAGATCGCTCCCGTATAGGAATCCTCGGCCTCGTCTGGGTCGCGCTGCCACTGACTCTCTTCCCCATCGCGCAACTGTGGATCGACTCGGCCGTCGCCGGGATGCTCAACGGCGCCACACCGATCTTCACCGCCCTGCTGGCGACCATCCTCCTCCGGGCCCTCCCCGGAAAGCTCCAGATGGCAGGGCTTGCCGTTGGCTTCGTGGGAATCGTGGCGATCGCTCTGCCCTCCACAGGATCCAGCACGACGGCGGCCATCGGTGTGATCATGGTCCTCGTCGCCACCGTCTGCTACGCCGTCGCTCTCAACATGATCGCCCCGCTTCAACAGCGGTACGGGTCATTGCCGGTCATCGCCAGGGTCATGTGGGTCGCAGCAGCCGCGGTGACCCCGTTCGGAATCTACGGACTGACGCAATCGGTGTTCGCGTGGCCATCGCTGCTCGCATTGCTGGCTGTCGGGATCCTGGGAACAGGAGTGGCCTTTGTGCTCATGGGCACTCTCTCGGGGCGTGTCGGTCCGACACGATCGGCTTTCATCACATACGCGATTCCGGTCGTAGCCCTGATCCTCGGAGTCGTGTTCCGCGACGAGATCGTCGCCCCGGTGGTCGTGATCGGTGTGGCCCTGGTAATCGTCGGGGCCCTGCTGGCGTCACGACGAGAGGTCTAGCGATATGTCACTAGGAGTCTGCCGGGATGCCGTCCGGAGAGCCCGCATGGCGAGTTCCTTGTCTCCGAGACGATGGCGAAGCTCACGCTCCAACCCGCCGATCGGATAGAGATTCTGGGGAGCGCGCGGGTCCTTGTGCCTCGCCGACGCAAAACGGGGAAGCGTGGCGCTGACGCGTGTCGCTATGCGGGCCGCATCCGCCACAGGCTTGTTGGCGTCTATCTCGCAGCGAACCAGTCCACCGGCCGGCCCCTGGTGATTGGCCAATCGGAGATACCAGGAGAACCGGCTCCAGGAGGTTGTGGTGAGAAACAGCGGCGTGCGATATCCGGCAGGCAGCTCGGCCAGAACCGATGCCAGCTCCATCGGCAGATACTGAACCTTCTGGGTCTTTACGTAGCCAACGGCATTATCGAGATCCCTGGTATGGGAAAGCGGTCCGTCGACAACCACCAGCTCGGCGGTCCCGGCCTTGCGAGCGGCGACCGCCTCGAGATCACCCATTCGCTGCTGAATGCCGAGCCAGAGCTCCTCGGAAGTGGTCCCCTTCGTCGCCTTCACCTCGTAGGTCCCGACGCCGGTGAAGATGTCGGCGGCGGGAGCTGAGGTGAAAAGTCCTCTCTCCACCTCAGCGACCTCGATGGTGGCCTTGTCGTTGCAGCGCACCGCGCCCGCCGCATAGGTGGCCGCCAGGGCGAAACCCGGAAAGTCAGGCGGTCGATCGATCCAGAGAGTGGCGTCGACTCGGCGAACACCATCGATAAAGAGAACATCATCGAGATGGTCGACCTCCGGCAACAGCGGACGCCAGGCGTCAATCGCAAACTCGACCGATGGATCAACGTTTTGGGAAGCGTCGTCGAGTTCCTCTGATGTGGGCGCTCCGTAGTCGGAGTCCCATGCCTCAACAGTGAAGTTCATGAGAGCTTCGCCACCTTCGACCCGCCCGGTTCGGAGGACACCACGAATCGAACAGGTGCCCGTGATGCCAGTTCCTTGACGTGGGTGATCACCCCGACCACCAGTCCTTTGCCGGCCAGATCCTCGAGAACCGAGGCAACGGTGTCCAATGACTCATCGTCGAGTGCCCCGAAACCCTCATCGAGGATGATGGTGTCGAGCTCGGCCCCCCCGGCGGCGGCCAGCGTCTCGGCCAGGGAGAGCGCCAGAGCGAGCGAAACGAGAAATGTCTCACCGCCGGAGAGGGTGGACACCCTTCGCGTCTCGTTGGCATTGCGGTGGTCGACGATCGAGAACGTGCCCTCATCGTCAGACTTGAGCGAGTAGCCATCGTCGGACAACTGAGAAAGAAGGTCATTCGCCCCGGCGACCAGGTCGGCCATCGCTCCGACCATCATCCACCTCTCGAACCCGTTCGCCCTCAGATGATTGGCCAGACCGGCGGCCACTTCCACCGAGGACTGCGATGCCTGAACCACTTTGGCCAGTTCCTTTGCGTCTCGCTGCGCTTTTTCGATGGTGGCAGTCCTCTGACGGGCTACTTCCAGTTCGGAGGCGACCTGGACAGCGAACGGCTCGACTGTCGGCACAGCGACGCTCTCCAATCTGGACACCAAATCGTCTCTGGCGGCTCGAGCCCCGGCCTTGGCATCTGTGACTCTGGTTTCGGCGCCGGTCCCTTCCGCCGCCAATCTCTGACTGACCTCGTCTCGCCACGCCATGAGCTCCTTCCACTGAACGATCACGTCGTCGCTCTCGGGAACCGGCGGCTTCAGATCGGCAACCTTCAACTGAGCCGCAGTGAGGTCTTTTCCCACCCTTCGCACGGAGTCGCCCGTGTCTTCGAGGGTCGAAGCTGCCAGCTTGTGTTCCTCAGACCTGCGCACGACGTCCTCGCGGGACGCAGCGAGACCTGAAGTCAGTGACAGGACCTCCTCTTCCATTCGCCTGAGGTCGTCAGGAGAGGGTGCGTGTCTCATCTCGGCGGCCAACTCGTCATGCTGAGTCTTCTGCTCGGAGTGGCTCGTCTCCAACTGTGTCATCGCATTCGTCGCCTTGTCGAGATCCAGACGTGCCTTCGAGACGGATCTGGCGGCGGCATCCTTCTCTTTCTCCAGATTTGCCATTTCAGAAGAGGGAGTGCGGGTCGGTATCGATTCCACCTTGTGATCACACACAGGACAGGGATCTCCCACGGTCAACTCGGCAGTGAGGGCGTGGGCAGCATGCGAAATCAGACCGGACGTAAGACGAAGATTGATCTCTTCTAGGTGCCCTTCTGTCGAGATCAGATTCGCCCGGGTAGTCACCAGACGTTCCCGAGCGCTGTCCAGATCGTGGATCGTCAGCCTCTTCGCGATTTCGCCCAGCCTGATGTGAGACTTCCTGAGAGCCCCTATCTCTTCGACAGACTTGAGAGAGCCAACCTTGGCCTCCAGCTCTCCGCTCTGTCGACGTGCCGCTTCGAGCGCGCTCTCGGCATCGGCAAACTTCTCCCTGGCGGCCGCCGCCAACTGATCGAGCTCATCGATGCGGTCAGGAGGCTCGATATCGGTGAGTCGGAGCAAGGAGTTCTTGATGTGCTCCACCTCTTCTCTCGCTGCTTCGGAATCAGAATCAAGCCGGGCCAACAGCTTTTCGTCAGCAACGATCGTGTTCGCCATCGCATCGAGGGTGTCGAGACGACCGTTTGCCTCACTGACGGTCTCCTCATCCGGAAGTTCGACCGCTTCCAGTTGACGTCGAGCCATGGAGACGCGGTCGTTGGCCACTGACTCCCGGGTCTTGGCCAAAGAGCGGACTGCCGAATAGACATCCAGGCCAAGCAGGTTCCGCAGCAAGGATTGGCGCTCTGCTTTCGGGGAGGTGAGGAAGCGGGCAAACTCGCCCTGAGGTAGCACAACGGTCCTCGTGAAATCGTCGAAACGAAGACTGAGAAGATCCTCTACCTGACGGGTGACATCGTCGGCGCCATCTGCGAGGACCTTGTCACCTCTCTGGAGTCGGGCTTCCTTGACTGTGGCTCCTGACTTGGTCCGCTCCGCCATTCGCACCGCGGTGTAGGTCACCCCTCCGACTTCGAAGTCGACCGCCACCCTGGCACGCACCGCCCCGGCGGAGATGACGGGCTCCACCGCATTTCCCCCGAGACGGGGCACACGCCCGTACAGGGCAAAGATCATCGCGTCGACGAGACTCGACTTTCCCGACCCGGTAGGCCCCGACAGCGAGAAGAACTCGACGTCTTCCAGATCCAGCTCGACGGCAGATCGATAGGCAGAAAAACCTTCGGCACGGATACGAAGCGGTCTCAACTCCGCCTCCTCATTTCCCAATCCTCATATCACTGCCTCGTCGAGGAGTTCGGCGAACAGAGACTCCATGAGGGGATCTTCAACGCCTTTCTCGGTGAGATACCGGTGAAACGCCTCGGTCGGCTTCAGCTTCTGACGCGACTCTGACTCGCGTCTCACCGGCTCTGACGATTCGAGCACCACCTCGACAACTTCAGGAATGGCGGCGCGGACCTCGTCGGACAGCCCAACCCTGGCCTTTTCGACAAGTACGACCTTGACGTAAGCGTCGGTCACATCGTCGGAACGAGCCAGGACTTCGTCGAGGGTCCCCCGGATCGTCTTCAGCCGCCGCCCCTCCGAAAGAGGGACCGCAGTGACCTTGGCCGGGAGCCCGGGCGAAGCCTCTACGAGAAGGACGCCCTTCTGGTCCGCCACCTCGCCGAAGTCGAGTTGGAGCGGAGAGCCCGAATACCAGACGGCGCTGGAGTGCGGCATCTTCTGCTGACGATGGAGATGGCCAAGGGCGACGTAGGAGAGGTGTCCAGGGAACAAGCTCGACGGAACGGCGTATCCAAAGATGTGAGCCTGACGCTCCCCACCCCCGGCGAGCGCTCCATAGACGGTGAGATGGCTGACAAGGACATTCACCGTCTCGGCGGTCATGTCCCGGGTCAGGCTCTCGACAATTCTCCGGAGCCGATCCTCGAACAACCCCGCGTGCTGGTCGGGATCAGAGCCCATGATGTCCTCGGCCTTGACGATGCCACGCTGAGAGACGAAAGGCAGAAGCGCGAGCTTCACCCCGATGTCCTCGAGTTCGATCGTGCCGCCATCGTTAGGAGAGCGGGGTGCCCCAACAGCGGTCACACGACCCATCTCGAGGAGGGGCGCAACCGCATCCAGCCGAGCGGCACTGTCGTGATTGCCGGCAACAACGACGACGGGTGATACCTCGGCCAGATCCATCAACGCCCGCCACACGATCTCCTCCGACAGAGCGGTTGGCGACGAAGCATCGAAGAGATCGCCGGCGACGACAGTGAGATCGACTTCGCTCGAGACCGCGATCTCGATCAGCTCGTCGAGAACCGCCCGGTGCTCCTCGGACCGATCCCGGCCCCGAATACGACGGCCCACATGCCAATCGGATGTGTGGAGGATCTTGATTCCCACGAGACCTACAGGTCCTCGAACGGGTCGTCAGGCCCGGCATCGCTGAGCACCGGAACCGCTTCAGAGGCACGCGTCGCCCATGCTGGAAACGGGAACTCGAGAACCAGTGGCACCGGCAACTGGGGCTGGGTGAGGATCATCGTTCCTGGCTTGAGGATCGTGGCGCGCTGACGATGAACGGAAGGGAGGAATCCGTATTCCTCTCTCGCTGCCTCCGCCGAGTCGAGACGACCCACGACGCGTATCGAGGAGTTGGCGATGATCCTTCTCTCCACTTCGGAAGCCGTCTGCTGGGCACCGATCAGGATCACGCCCAATGACCGGCCTCTCTCCGCGATGTCGAGGAGGATCTCCTTGATCGGACTGGTTCCCTCCCGTGGCGCGTATTTGTTCAATTCGTCGAGCACGACCAGGAGGAGCTCTTCGTTTTGACCGGCCCTTTCCTTCTCATCGAATGCCCTCCTCAGAGTGACACCGACGACAAATCGTTTGGCTCGATCGTTCAGGTTGTGCAGGTCGACCACGGTGACCTGGCTTTGATCGAGTTCGATGCGATGACGTTGCGGGTCGGGGACATCGGATCGGATCAGCCTGCCCAGATGACGCACCGACCCTTGCAGTCGGCGAACAAAGGCGTTGATCGTTCCTGTCCCCATGGCCGGACCGGCCCACTGATGGCGATGGTCATCGGACTGGACCCGGTCTGTGATGAGATCTGCCAGCTCCCTGAAGGTCCGCACAGCCACGCCGTCGATGACCGCTGCACCGCTGTCATCCGGCTCGGCGCGTCGAAGCTGCGCCATGACGTTGTAGACCACGGTGGTGTACTGGGCGCGATCGTCCTCGGCGTCCGCGAACAGGAAGGGCAGGAGATCCTGGGAGCAGAACTCATGGATGCTCCAGAAGAACGAGGTGACATCGGATCGCGAGGCGACGTCGGCGGTTGCCTTCGGGTCGTCGAGACGGGGCGGGGCGAAGCCGGCGACCGACTCGAAGGGAGTCGACGGAAGCTCGAGGTTGGTATAACGGACACGGGCTTCATCGTCGAGACGGGAGTTGACACGGTCGAGGTGGAGCAGGTCCTCCCCCTTGACATTGAAGATCAGGGCCTTGGTGTTGACGGCGGCCTTGCCCAACACTCCCGAGGTGAACAGCGAGTGCAACAGGAAGGTCGCATAGCTCGTCTTGGTTGCCACGCCCGATATCCCCGAGATGTTGACGTGGGCGCCGCGCTCACCGTTGAGAAACTCGAGGTTGACCCAGAGGGGCTCACCGTTTCGAGCCGCCCCCACCGGGAACCTGCGCTCCATCTGGTCGAAGAACAGGGCGCGCTCGCGCTCGTCACCTTCGGCGATGCGGACCGGCTGACCGGGTCTCGGTGGCACGAAGACCTCTGGCTCGAACCGTGTCGCGGTGACGTGAGCGGCCTCGGAGACCTCAGCAGGAAGAATGCCGTCCTCGATCAAGAACACATCGGAGTCGAACCGAGCGCCTTCGTGACGGGCCACCACCTGCCCCACGGTGCCGTACATGCGCACGACCTCACCGTCAGGTAGGACACGCTCCAGTGCCACGACATCATCGAGTTGGATGAACTCGCCGGCGGCAACACCCACCCAAAACTCGAGAGGTGTTGCATCCTTGGTCCCGAGGACCCTTCCAGCCATCTTCTCCATCAGCGCCGAGAGTAAACGTCCTCCATGACAGATTTGGGGCGCAACACGAGGATCCGTGGCTGAGAGCCCCCCATGAGCCATGATGCTCACCAATGAGCATGCTCTTCGTCATTCTGGTTGGTCTTGCCGGTGGCCTCGCCGGAGCACTCCAGTCCCAATCCCTCGGCATCATGGAAGACAGGGCGGGAACCCTCGTCTCCACTTTCGTCACCTATGCCGGTGGCGGCCTGGCAGTAGCGCTGCTGATGCTGGCGATGCGCGGCGCCCGGCTCTCCGATCTTCGGGAGGTTCCATGGTGGGCATTCACGGCCGGTCTGATGGGCCTGGTCGTGGTGGCGTCCTTGGGGATCACCGTGTCCCGACTCGGACTCGGCTCCGGACTCACCCTGTTCACAGGGGCAACCCTGATTCTGGCGGCCCTAATCGACCACCTCGGTTTGTTTGCCGAGGCCAACACTCTCGACCCGAGACGACTGGCCGGGGTGACCTTCGTCATCTTCGGCACCTGGCTGGTGGTCGGTGGAAGCTGAGGGTCTAACCCAAGGCAATCGCAGCCAGGGCAACCAGTGTCATCACGATCCCGAACACCTGACGACCTCGAAGGTGCTCCTGGTTGACGACCCTGGCCAGAACCACCGTCACCACGGGGTAGAAGGCTGAAGACACCGCGACGAGGGCCAGCGGCCCAACACGAAGCCCCGCCAGAAGTGCGATATTTCCGGCGACGTCGAGGAGCCCGCTTCCAAGCACGATGCCGCGTGGCACGTGAGCAAATCCGGTCACCTTCCACATGCCGATTGCTGCCACGACAAGGACCACCACCATCGTCGCCGCGCGTGCGGTTATCAGTGGGAGCAACTCCGAAGCGGCGCTCGTTCGATCGATGATCACCAGATAGCCCCCAAAACCAAGACCTGCGATGACGCCGAAACCGACCCCTCCCCAGGGGAGATTGCCCGGATCGGCGACCCATGAGCTGAGCACGATCGCAGGAATCGCCAGCCCCACACCCAGCCATGCCAGGGTCGAAGGGCGTTCTCCGGTCGCCACCGCAGCGACAACCGCCAAAATCGCCGCGACCGCACCGGCAGCGGGAGCCACCGCAGCGGCGTGTCCTTTCCCCAGCCCTGCGAACAGGAACACCAAACCCAAGGCGCCCGCCGTGCCGGCCGCCGCACCGATGGGCGAAATCGGCACCCGATGCCGAGCCCCCGTTGACCAGGGCAATCACCGAGACCAGTGGGAAGGAGACGACACCAGCCCACAGGACGATCGCGGCCGCCGGTGCCCGCTTTGCCCCCTCGCCCCCTAGGAAATCGCCAAAGCCGTAGAAAAGAGAGGTGAGGCCCCCCAGGAGAATCCCCACTTCAGTCGGAGACTCCCCGCGCTCCTTCGCTCGCCAGCGCGGACCTAATCGAAGAGGCTGACTCGTCCAACTCCTCGCGATCGACCGATACCGCGGCGTTGGCAAAGTCGAGGTCGTGGACACCATCTATGGGAACGAGGTGAATGTGGAGATGTGGCACCTCCAGCCCGGCAATGATCAGACCGACCCTGTTCGGCGAAAAGACCTGCTGTATGGCCCTGGCGATGGTCTGAGAAACGTCAAACAGATGATCCCTGAGATCGGATGGGCAATCGGTCCAGAGATCGACTTCCTGTCTGGGCACCACCAGGGTGTGCCCCGGGCGCAAAGGGTTGATCGATAAGAAGGCGACACAGCGATCGTCACGCCAGACAAACGTGCCGGGGATCTCCCCGTCGATGATCTTGGTGAAGATGGTTGCCACGGGATGGAGCCTATAGGGAGATCAGCCTCTCACCGCCACCAGTCTCAGAAGACTGTCGGTCGTCACCACATACACCTCGCCTTCACCGTCGACTCCGAACCCGACAACCTGTCCGGGTACACCGACCTGTTCCGTCCAATCGGTCTCTTCGGTTATTCCAGCCCCTTCGAATCGGAAGCTGCGCAGGTACCCGCCGCAGTAATCCGAGTAGAAGTACACGCCTGTCAGCTCCGGGATCGCAGCTCCCCGGTACACCACCCCACCGGTGATCGAGCAGGTGCCGGCGTCGCTGTGAGGCACCTCGATCAGAGGAAGGGTCAGACCGGTGGTGTCACATCCCGAGGATGGTCTGAAACAATGCAGACCTTCTGTGATCGGCCAGCCGAAGTTGATGTCTGCCGCCAGACGGACAATCGAAACCTCCTCGTAGACGGCCTGGCCGACGTCGGCGATGTAGATGACGTCGTCATCGATCCAGAAACGCCACGGATTGCGCAGACCCGAGTTGAACAGGGTGGGATCGGGGACACCGTCCACCGAGATCGAGACGATCCCGCCGAGGAGGGTCTCCAGATTCTGTGCGTTGTCGAAACGGTCGTTGGCGCCGCCACCGTCACCCAAACCCACGTAGAGGATCCCGTCGGGGCCGAACTGGATCATTCCCCCGTTGTGGTTTGCGGCAGGCTGGCTGAGACGCAACAAGACACGCTCCGAGTCCGGGTCGGCCACTGCGGCTTCGATGAGAGCAAACTCGGAGACCACGGTGTCACCGTTGTTCGCGGTGTAGTGGGCGAAGAGCCTGTGAGGATCCTCCGGGTGAATCACGATAGAGAGCAATCCCTGCTCCCCCTCGTTGAGCACCTGGCTGGTGATGTCCAACACGGCATCGTCACCGATGGCGACACCGTCGTAGACCCAGATTCGCCCCTCCTTGGTGGCGATATAGGAGACCTCGCTCCCGGGGATTGAGGTCAGCTGAACCGGGAACGGCAGATCGGCAACCTTCTCATAGGCGAGCGACCGGAGGGGCGGAAGGGATGTGGTGGTGGTTGTCTGACTGGCCGTCGTCGTCGTCTCGGGCAGAGCCGTGGTGGTCGTCGGTGCCATCGTTGGCAGCGGAGTGGAGTCCGTGGTCAAAGGACTGACGGGTGTCGGGGTCGAGGGCGCCAGTTCCTGTTGAGCCGAACAAGCGGCAACCACAGCCAATAGAACCACCACTGTGCGCCGCATGCGCACCCAGGTTATGCCTAACTTGTGTCTTCGTGAGCCAAGTCCAGAAGAACGACCCACGCACCATTTTCGGATGGGCAATGTACGACTGGGCCAACTCGGCCTACATAACGGTGTTCGGAGCGATCATTGCGGTGTTCTTCGCGACATCGATCGTCCCCGACGAAGGGTTCGCCGGATATTCCGGTGAGACCCTGTGGGCGGCGGTGGTCGGCTTTGGATCGTTCATCCTGTTCCTGGTGATGCCCGTGCTCGGCACCGTCGCCGACTACGCGGCGGCCAAGAAACGATTTCTTCGCACGTTCGCGGTAATCGGCGCCGTCACGACGATTGTTGTCCCTCTGGTGCCTGATGGCGCCGTTGTTGCCTTCCTGTTCGCTGCATTGATCTCCCAGATCGGCTTCGTTGCTGCCAACGTCTTCTACGACGGCTTCTTGCCGCTCATCACCACCGACGAGACAATCGATCGGGTGTCGTCGAGGGGCTTCGCCTATGGCTACATCGGTGGAGGTCTCTACCTCGTGCTTGCCTTTGTCTTGATCTTCCTGAGTGACAACGGAACGCTCGGGATGTCGGTTGCCACGGCGTCGAGGATCTCGATCGCGGGAGCCGGTGTCTGGTGGTTGCTGTTCAGCGTCGTGACCTTGCGCCGGTTGCCCGACGAGGGGGAACCCCGGCCTCTTCCTGACGAGCTCGCCAATAGCTCGCGATGGGTCGCCTATGCGCGTATCGGGTTTGGAGACACGTGGAAAACGACCAAGAAGCTGGCAGACTTTCGAGCATTGCTGCTCTTCGTGGTGGCCTACTTCCTCTACAACAACGGGATCAACACCATCATCGCGGTGACCGGGGCGTACGCAGTCGACACGCTCGGGCTCGAGACAACCCAGATCGTCATCACATTCCTCATCGTCCAGTTCGTCGCCTTCGGCGGTGCACTCTTCTTTGGTTGGCTCGCCGGGAAGATCGGAACCAAAACTGCGATCATCATCAGCCTGATCATTTGGATCGCCATCACAATCGCGGGTTTCCTGCTCCCGGCCGGACAAGCGACTCCTCTGTATGCACTTGGTGCCGCCGTTGGTCTGGTCCTCGGCGGGTCTCAGGCCTTATCACGCAGCCTCTACGGAAGCATGATCCCCGAGGAGTCCTCAGCCGAGTTCTTCGGATTCTTCACTGTCTTCTCCAAGGCATCGGCGGTTCTGGGCACCACTGTCTTCGCCCTGGTCAGCGGTATCACCGGTTCTGGTCGTCCGGCGATTCTCGCGCTGTTGGGTTTCTTCGTGGTGGGGCTGATCCTGCTGATGCAAGTCGACGTCGAGGAGGGACGAACCTCACGGGACGATTGGGCGTTGACGGACACCGTTTAGGCTCGTGTAGATGGATGAGATCCACGAGTTTGAGGAGCAACTAGAGCCTCCTCAACCTGAGGAGCCCTCGGTAGGCCTTCCCTGGGGCGGAATGATTGCCACCATCGGGCTGATTCTCGTTGTCGTCTTCGCCGTCCAGAACACCGAGACGGTTGCCATCGAGTTTCTCTGGATGAGCGGTGACTTCCCGTTGTCGATAGTCATCCTGGTGACGGCCGTCGCATCCGCGATCTTCGCAACGTTCGGTGGGGTCTTCTACCGAAGGAGACGCCGCCGGCGACTCGCGGAGAAACTCGAACTCAGACAACTCAGGGGAGACGACTGAGAGGCTCGCGGCTCGTCCTGTTGCTGGCTGCGCTGGTCGTCCTGGTTGGAGCGATTCTCTTCGGTGTTCTCCTTGACGATGATTCTCCGCCGGGCTCCGACAGCGAAGACGCCTTCGTAGTCTCCGTCACCGATGGCGACACGATCAGAGTGAGCCGCTCGGGTGAGGCTGCGATGAGTGTGAGGCTCATCGGCATCAACACTCCGGAGATCGACGAGTGCTTGGGGACCGAATCCAAAACTGCCCTCGAACGACTGGTGGACGGAAAAGAAGTCGTTCTGGTCGGCGACGTCGCCGATGTGGACGACCACCTGCGCCTCCTCCGCTACGTCTATCTGCCAGACGGCACTCTCGTCAATGAGGTCCTGGTCCGTAAGGGGTTTGCGCTGGCAAATGAATTCCCGCCCAACGTCGCCGAGTCAGAGATTCTGTCAACAGCTCAGGATCATGCACAGCGCGAAGACCTGGGGCTCTGGGCAGAGGACACCTGTGGTGAGCCCAGCAAGGACACCCTCGTCATCACCCATGTCGAGTACGACGCGCCAGGAAACGACAACGACAACCTCAACGGAGAATGGGTCGACATCGAGAATCGGGGCAGCACCGCCGCCGATCTGACAGGGTGGGTGCTCAAGGACGAGTCAGCAACTCACCGATTCAGATTCGGGAGCGGGACGATGCTCGAGGTCGGGACGAAGATGAGGGTGTTCACCGGATGTGGCATCGACATCGTGTCGCCATCGCTCACAGAGATCTACTGGTGTGCGAACGGAGCGGTGTGGAACAACGGTGGGGACACCGCCTTTCTCCTCGATCCCGAAGGAAACATTCACGACGACTGGAGTTATTGAGGGGACCCGGGAAGCGCCAGGGTGGCCCGGTGATCAATCAGTATGCCAGAACACCGATTCTCGGACTGGTTGGCGTTATCGCCCTGATCGCCTATCTGATAGGCCAGTTCTCCAGTGGCTCCGAGTTCGAGGAGCTCCTCCCGGTCGCCCTGGCGATGGACCACCTCAACTTCTTGATGGTGGTCACCAACCTCGTCTTCGGGATGATGGTTCTCGCAACAGCAGCCTCGGAAGCTGCCGGCAAGACCGTCTACTGGGGTCTCAACATCGGTGTTCTCGGGTTCGCATTAGGACTGATCACCGAAAGCTCAACCCTGAAGCGGATCTTCACTCCGATCCTGGGAGTGGCACTTCTCTACGGGATCTACATCTACATGACAGCCAAGGAGGCACCGGTCCCGGAGTCGATCGATGCCTAGGGCTATTTGTTATGGCCCTGAGCGGCCCCGGATTTCCCCGGGAAGTCGGGATGACCGCCTCTGGTGCTCTCGGTCTCGGCGTCGGCTGTCTTCTTGCCGCGATCACAGTCCGCCTCGAACGCCTTGGAGAAGATGACCTCGCCACTCTCCCCTACCTCGAACAGGGGATCGGAGACCCGCACCCTGGTGTCATCGGTCCTGCCGATCTCGGACTGGGCCAGATAACGAATGACACATCCATCGCCGTTGCCACTGAGAAGGCTCTTGGCGGCCGTCATGAACTGACCATGATTGACCTGGCCATTGGGTCCGGCCACCACGACACCACTGAGCCCACACACCCCGTCGGCACCGTTGTAAGGAAGTCGCTCTTCATCGAGGGGCACATCACCCAGCCCGTTCTCTCTTGCCTCGAACTCCCAGGCATCGCCACCGTCCTCGAGGTCGGTGATCGGAATGATCCCATCCACGGCATTGCCGTGGTCGTAGGTGGCGGTCAGGGCGCCATTCTCGAAGTTGCACACGTA
>PVMK01153815.1_pt1 | contig 33358 bp, 21 predicted proteins | sample 1853481 | NCBI WGS metagenome assembly PVMK01 (sample SAMN08533507, study PRJNA380276) | Marine sediment metagenome, whole genome shotgun sequencing project.
TGTACAGACCGTTTCGTATCGGGTGCCGGCCCGTCACCACAGCGCCGCGCGACGGTGAACACTCCACCTCGGAGTAGAACGACAGGAACCGGATGCCTTGGTCTGCCAGTCTGTCCAGGTTCGGTGTCGGCGCACCGCGTACCTTTCCCCCGCCATAGCTTCCGAGCTCGGTGTAGCCGACATCATCCGCCAGGATGTGGACAATATTGGGCTTCTTGCCGAACCTCTGTTCAAGCTCGGTCAGCCTTTCCCTTACCAAACGGTCATCCGCCTGCCATTGTCCGCCGAAGTGCGCCTCCATCCGGACAAACTCGGCGTCGTGGATGATCTGTGACTGTGCCTGCACAGTTCGAGCGGACATCGAGAAGGTTGCGAAGACTGCGATGCCTGCAACCTGGATGATTCTGGACACTACGATCTCTCCTTGGGTCTCGAGTATTCTCTGCCATGGACCGGGCTCTTCCGACCCGATCATACTGTAACCGTAGCTGTAACGAAATGAGGAGGAATGAGCGGAACTGTACGGAGGTGAAAACCCGTAAATCAGCGTGAAACAGCGTGTATCAAAGTGTACGCACGCACCGCCACGCGAATGGGGTTCAGGAGGTCCGGGGTGCGTCCATGGGCTCCGCCCACGGACGTAACGGCGACAAATCCCCGCGCCCCGATTGAGTAAAAGACGGCTCTGTAGGTAGTTACGGCAGGGCTGTTTTCTTCATCCTGGTCGCAATGTCACGCCAACTGTAACAAACGCGGCCGATCGCCTGAGACAGTTTCAGGCGGTGTGTCCGGCACTTCTTGAGGCCAGCTGGCAGTATCCTCCCATGACTGCGCCCGCCAACAGATTGACCAGCAGGACACTTCCGAGGCTCGGCAGCTCGACAACACTGGCAGCGTTTGTGAGCCAGGTGGCTGTGTAGAAGACCAGGGAGAAGACTACGAGTCCATACAGAGCGGCGGTCAAAGCGTTGAGCGGTACGTGACAGGCATGGCAGACGAGCACGGCGACGGCACCGAGAGTCGCGAAGGCCAGAAGGTGTACCAGCGTTATGCCTGCCAGATGTCCGCCGAACGCCACGATCGCGATGCTGCTGATCAGAAATGGGGAGTCGAACGCGGTGGCGGCCGACCCCAGAATGCCGCCGCTCAGAGCCATCGGTGTAGCTAACGGCGCGAGTCGAGCGAAGTCAGCGACGAAGAAGGTGGCTGCGACGAAACCACCTGCGAGGAGTCCTGCCTGGACTCCGATCCCGACCTGTCTTAGGAGGGCCATGCGAGCGGCTCCCAGCGAGAGGGATGTGCCTCACCACCGCCCAGACCACACGCTCCAATAAGTACAAGATCTTCCAGAAGGTCAATCCGCTGCCAGCGCCCGGGTGTCTCGCTAAGGCCCGAATGCCTGCGGCGGCACGCCGGGCGCTTTGCTTGCTCGCACGGCGGCGGGCGGGGCACCGACTGCGCGACTGCCAGAGTTGACATAGGCGGAGTTTCTATGCTTGGTGGAGTTTCCCGCTTTGGCGACGCTGGGTGCCCTCCCAGTCGGCAAAGTTGCGTCCGCCCCTCACGGAGGTCCGAATGTCCATGGCCATGCCGATCATCTTTCTTGTAGCCGAGGACGGCTCCCTTCTTGATGCCCTCGAGACAGATATCGCCCGGCGCTTCGCGAGCGACTGCCGGATACTCTGTGAGCGCGAGCCCGCGGCGGGTATCGCGGCTCTCGAAACACTGGCGGCGGAATCGGCATCGGTAGCGCTTCTCATCGCGGACCAACAGATGGCCGCGATGTCGGGGGTCGACTTCCTCGTTCAGGCCCACGCGCTGCACCCATCGGCCAAGCGCATCCTCCTCGTCGAGCGCGACTACACGGCGGCGAATCCCATCGTGCCGGCCATGATGCTTGGTCAGATCGACTACCATCTGGTCAAGCCGTGGTTTCCGGTGCAGGGCCTCTACCCTGCGGTCAGCGACTTCCTCGCGGCCTGGGCCTCTTTGCAGGAGCCCAGCTTCAAGATGTTCCGCCTCGTCGGTCCGAAGAGGAGCGCACGCGCCCACGAGATCCGGGATTTGCTCACGCGCATGAACATGCCCTACGGGTTCTACGCCGAGACCTCCGAAACGGGCCGCCAGCTCCTGCGCGAAGCCGGTCAGGATGGAACACGCCTGCCCGTGGCCGTGCGCCACGACGGACGTGTGCTGGTCGAACCCACCGACACAGACCTCATCGAGGCGTTCGGAGGAGGGACCAGCCTCGAAACCGGTGTCCACGACGTCGTGATCGTAGGGGCGGGACCAGCCGGACTCGCTGCGGCAGTCCATGCCTCCTCAGAGGGGCTCAGTACCGTGGTCCTGGAGAAGGACGTCTCCGGGGGGCAAGCGGGAACGAGCTCGCTTATCCGCAACTTTCCCGGCTTCACATGGGGGATCCGGGGTCAGGACTTCGCCTACCGGGCGTGTGAGCAGGCTTGGCTGTTCGGTGCGAACATGGTCTTCGCCCAGGAAGCGGTCCAGCTTCAGACCTCCGGATCCGAGCGCGTCGTACGGGTAGCTGATGGCCGGGAGGTAGTTGCCCGCACCGTCGTTCTGGCGCCCGGCGTCGCGTGGCGCCGCCTTGGTATCCCGGTCCTCGAAGCGCTCCTCGGTGTTGGAGTGTTCTACGGAGCCGCTGGAAGCGAGGCGCGCGCCATGCAGGGCGAGCACGTCTGCGTCGTGGGGGCCGGCAACTCCGCCGGCCAGGCGATTCTGCACCTCGCCAGGTATGCCGCGTCCGTGACGCTGCTCGTTCGGGGCGAGTCCCTCGCCACGAGTATGTCAGAGTACCTGATCACGGAGCTCGACCAGATGCCCAACGTCACGGTGCGTCTGGGCGTCGACCTGATCGACGGGGAGGGCACCGAGCATCTCGAATCGATCACGCTACGGGACCGGACCGTCGGAACCACCGAGCGGCTGCCCACCTCAGCCCTCTTCGTCCTGATCGGGGGTGAGCCGCACACGGAGTGGCTGTTGGGAGGCGTCGAGCGTGATCAGAAGGGATACATCCTGACTGGCAGCGACCTCATGCGTAACGGACAGCTGCCTGACGGCTGGCCTCTGAGGCGCCCTCCGTTCCTGCTCGAGACCAGCATTCCCGGAGTGTTTGCCGCCGGCGACGTTCGGCATGGATCCGTCAAACGTGTTGCATCGGCGGTGGGCGAGGGTACCATCGCGGTCCAGTTACTCCATCAGTATTTGACAGTTATCCTCGGACCGCTCGCTTCCGTTACCACATAGCCCCTGAGTACGCTGCTCCCCGACACGGCGCTATGCCAGCGGCTCTCTTCCGGGCTGAGGAGTGTTGATGGTCCATCACCCGCCGGTGGCGTGCGGGGGAACTTGACAGGAGTCCTGCTGTTTGGCGTTCCTGGGTCTGGAGGCCACCGTCGACCAACCGTCCCCAGCAGGAGCCAGAGCGATGCAAACCATCGAGACCACCAACGGCGTCAACGTAGAGCAGCTTGTCGAGACGATCGAGGCAATCCGCGAACAGCCGGAAATAGCCGACTTCAGATTCCGGGTCACGAACCGTTGGGTTGACGGAGGACAGAAGAAACGACGATCAGTGGCTTCTTCGGAGCGTGCCAGGAGGTAGAGCGGGAAAGGTCGTTTGAGCTTGCGGCGGACGAGCCGCCTGTTCTACTGGGAAATGACAGCGGCCCAAACCCGGTCGAGTACGCGCTGACGGCTCTCGCATCGTGCATGACCACGACGATGGTGTACCACGCGGCTGCCCGGGGCATTCGGGTCGAGTCGGTCGAGTCGCGGTTGGAGGGAGACCTGGACCTGCATGGATTCTTGGGTCTGAAAGACGATGTGCGGAAGGGCTACAAGGATGTGCGGGTTTCCTTCAAGGTGAAGGCGGACGCTACACCCGAGCAGCTGGCGGAACTGACAAAATATTCCCCTGTGTTTGACATCTTCTCGAATCCGGTGCCGGTCTCAGTTGATGTCGAGATGGAGTAGACGGTAGCGTCAGACCCGACGCACACTCGATCGCCGCCAGCGCCCGGTAGTCTCGCCAAGGCTCGAGTGCCTACGGCGGGGCTCCGGGCGCTTCGCTTCCGGAACTGTAACCGTAGCTGTAACAAACTGAGGAGGAATGAGCGGAAGTGTACGGAGGCGAAACCCCCGAAGTCAGCGTGAATGCAACTGTATGCAGGTGAGTGCGCGCACCGCCACGAGTATGGCGTTCAGGAGGTCGCGAGTAGTCTCGCAGGCTTCGCCTGCTCAAATGTCTCGGTTCTGCCTCGACAGCGAATCTCGCCGCACCGATTAGCAGAAAGCTCTTCAAATGGCGGATTTTCGCAGATCGGGATACTTCCAAACGTCTTTACGGCTTGTGTCCATTGTCTGACCACTAGTGGAGCCGGGCCAGTGACGCGCCACCCATCGGCCCCACGTTCCGGCTCGTGCACCCCACATTCCGGACCCGTTCGGAAGGCCGTTGACTCACCCGCCGTTCCCAACCTTAGTGCCGCCGCAGTGTTTCCTCATCCGGCTGCTGGTAGATTTGAAGCACGGTATTTGGGTCATCCCCCGCCGGATAGCCGCATGCAGGGAGTAGCTCTCGTGAGCAGCGAATAGCTTCATTTGTGACGTATTGTTGGCTCATCAACTGAAACACCCTGACACCCAAGCACCATCAACGCATGTAGCTGCCGGCGTTCAGATCGAATGTGGAGCCGGTGGCGTGGTCGGCCAGGCCACTGGCAAGCAAAACGACAAGGGGCGTAAGGTCGGCGGGTTCTGTGAGGCGGTCGAGAGCCAATTCGTCAGCTACATGGTCCTCGCCGACTTCGTCGATGAACTCCTGAGCCATCTCGGTGCGAACGAAACCGGGGGCGAGCACGAAGGCGCAAATACCGGCTTTCCCGAAGGCGCGCGCGATGCTGCGGGTGAGGGCCACCACGCCCCCCTTCGACGCCGCGTAGGCCATGTATTCGGGCGTATCGCCCCGGAAGGCCGCCCGCGAGGCGACGTTGATGATCCGCCCGCCGTCATGTTGCTGAAAATGATGGACCGCCAGGCGGCTCAACAGCTCAACGGCGCGCAGGTTGACGGCCATCGTCAAATCCCAGCCTTTGCGCCATTCATCTGTCGCCGCGTCTAAAGGAATCTTAAGCGCGATGCCAGCGTTGTTGACTAGCACGTCGAGGCGTCCGTAGGTCTCGACGACCGCGTCGAAGAGGCGTTCACACGATGCCGGCTCGGCTAGATCAGCCTGGAAGGCGCGGGCGTCGTGCCCGAGGGTTTCGGCCAGGGCTTCGGTTGCGGCGCGGCTCTGGTTGAAATGCGCGGCGAGGGTGGCCCCGGCCCCAGCCAGGCCCTCGGCCAGCGACCGTCCGATGCCCCGGCTCGCCCCGGTGACCAGGATGGTCTTCCCTGTTAGATCGATATGCATTGACGACCCGACCCTTCGTCGAGATACAGTAGCGCTCGTCGTATCGGAAGACGTGTGGAATGGTTGCCCAGGCGCCGACTCGGATCTTAGCCCAAACCAATGCGTTTCAGCGAGTCCCTACGGAGAGAAGTCCGTCCGAAGGCTCGGCGGGGTACTCAAGAACCTCGCGGAAGAGGCCGAGGCAAGGCGGCCGTGCGTCGCTTGGTATGAGGCTATCATCGCTGAGGCTACGACTGTTAGTCTCCAGATACCCGAGCGGGGCGTGGTCGTGGCCGGAGATTGGGGCGTTGAGAGTTGCAGCTTCGCGTGGACGCTCTCTTTACGCGAATGGGGTTGTTCGCAGGCTTCCCCTGCTCAGATTCTCGCCTTCGGCTCGACAGCAGGAGGTCGCGTCAGGGCCGTCGTTCTTGTCATTTGTAACTGGCTACGTTCGTTCGGCAACAGGCGATGGCGGAAGCGCCCTCCCCTCGACCCAAAACGATTGAGGGCACTGGAGCAGCATGCAGATTCTTGGCTTGTCACAGATCAAGGAGTTGATCGACGTCCCTGAGTTGATCACAGAACTGGAAGAGGGCTATGCGCTCTACGCGGAGGGCAAGGTGGAGGTGCCGCCGGTGGGCTTCCTCCATTTCGAAGACCCGCCAGGTGACGTGCACATCAAGTACGGCTACATCAAAGGCGATCGTGTCTACGTGCTCAAGATGGCGTCGGGTTTCCACAACCCTGAGTTGGGAATTACCGTGAGCGACGGGCTGCTGTTGGTCTTCAGCCAGCAGACGGGAAAGCTGGAGAGCATCTTGCTGGATGAGTGCTACCTGACCGATGTTCGCACAGCGGTTGGTGGCGCGGTGGCGGCCAAGCATCTGGCTCCGCGCGAGGTAACCGGGATCGGTATCGTCGGCACCGGGGTTCAGGCACGAATGCAACTGCAGATGCTGCAGCATACGGTGGACTGCGACCGTGTCATCGTCTGGGGAAGAAACCCCGAGCGCGTCGATCGCTTGGTCGCCGATATCAGGCAGGAAGCGACTTTCTGGCCCACGGAGTTCGAGCTCACCGGGACAACCGACATGGACTATCTGACCTCCAACAGCAACCTGATCGTCACAACCACCGCGGCGAAGGCCCCTCTGATTCATGCGGAGCAAATCAGGCCGGGAACGCATATCACCGCGATGGGCTCCGATGACGACGGCAAGCAGGAGCTCGACGCGCGATTGCTGCAGAAGGCCGATCTCGTCGTGGCCGACAGCAGATCGCAGTGCCTTGCCTACGGAGAAATTTCACATGCCGTCAAGCAGCGGTTGATCGAGGAGAGTGACATCCTTGAACTCGGTGAAGTGATCCGTGATCCCGCCTTGGCAAGGACGGGCGAGGAGCAAATCACCGTGGCCGACCAGACCGGCGTGGCCGTGCAGGACATCCAGATCGCCAAAATGGTGAGCCGAGCCGCCAAGGACGCGGAGTCAGCGAGATGATGGAAGCAACACAAGAGATCGATGTCCGGCAGGAGGTCTTGGAGGCGGATGAGCGCATCCGACCGCATGTGCTCGAAACGCCGGTGGAGCATTCCATCTACTTGAGCAACCTGATCGAGGGGACGGTCTACCTGAAGCTGGATCTGCAGCAAACAACCGGCTCCTTCAAGTTCAGGGGCGCCAGCAGCAAGATCATGTCCTTGAGCGAAGACGAACTCGACCGGGGCGTGATTTCGGCTTCGACAGGCAACTTCGCACTCGCCATCGGCGAGGCGATGAAGAACCGCGGCCGAGAGGCGACCATCTACCTCGCGAACGATGTACCGGAGGCTCGCATTGAATTGATCAAGGCCCACGGACTCAACATCGTGATCTATGGCGAAGACGGCTGGGAGGCAGAGCGAAAGGCGAGAGCCGTAGCCGACTCGGAAGGCAAGATCTATGTGTCACCTTACAACGATCGCCGGGTCGTCGGTGGACAGGGCACCTGTGGTCTGGAGATCGCGCGTCAGGTGCCTTCAGTGGACACCCTGATCTCAGCCTGTGGAGCAGGAGGCTTGGCGACAGGCAGCTCCGGATACCTTAAATCCTGCAACCCGGCCATTGAAACCATCGCGGTGTCTCCAGGGCGGTCTCCCGTCATGTACGAATCCCTCAAGCAGGGAAGAATGGTGGAGATGGAGACCTTCGCGACGTTGGCAGACACCTGCGCGGGCGGTGTCGATCTGGACACGATCACCTTCGGGCTGTGCCAGAAGTATGTAGATGAAATCGTCCTGGTCACTGAAGCGGAGATTGAGGATGCGATCAGGGTGCTATTCGAGCAGCACCGACTGGTCGCTGAGGGATCGGCGGCCTTGAGCGTTGCCTATTTGCTGCAGCATCCAGAGCGCTTCAAGGGCAGGACTGTCGTGCCGATTGTGTGCGGGAAGAACATCGGTACGGAGCTATTCAAGAGCATCATCACTCGATAGATCGATCCCCTTTCGTAAGTGCGCCATCAGCGACAGAAACAGTGACGAGACGTGAACAGCTCCGCAACCCTCCTGACGCCGTGTCAGGTGTGCCACGCATACTTCGCAGCCGCCTCGGGCGCATTGTCGGCTTCGGTGCACGCTCACTACCGTCGAAGGCGCGATTCAATCCGGGACCCAAGAGTGGAGATACTCTCCTCGCTCCTTCACGGGCGGCCTCTGCGCCGGGGGGATAGGTCACGGTTTGTGTGATGCAACACGAGGGAAGAGGAAAGTCTGACAACTTACAGCTCGCCGCTGCCACGTGAGGCGAAAAAGAGGAACGGCATGAGAATCCACAACAAACGAAGCACGCTAACCCCGACGCTGCGAGTATTGTTGCTTTCTGTTTTGACCATACTGTCCGCGGGATGTTCGCCAGGCGGATCGCCATCGGACGAGGTGCCATTTGTTGGTGCGGGTGGTTTGATTACCGACTCCGAGTACGCGAACCGCAGGGCACGGTTGATGGATGAGATCCCTGATGGAATAGCAATCATTCCCGGAGCCACGTCACCTGTCGCTGACTATCAATTCTACCAAAGCAACGACTTCCTCTACTTCACCGGCGTCGAGGCACCTGATGCCTGGCTCGTGGTGGACGGCGTGAACCGCGAGAGCACGCTCTTTCTCACGCTAGACGAACACGACGCCCGGGGCGCGGGGATACCCGCCGAACTGGCTTTGAGTCCGGAAGAATTCACGGGGATCGAGCGCGCTTTGCCGGTCGAGGAGTTGGACAGGTTCCTCGAGGACATTGGCAGGCGAGTTGGTGTCTTCTGTCTGTCGCAGCGTCCGGAAGAACTGCACCGCATGAACACCAACGAAGTCCACGGCGCTTTTCAGCGTACGGTTACGGACAATCCCATGGACGGTCGCCTGACTCGGGAACTGCAACTGGTCGCACGGCTGGAGCAGCGATACCCGCGCGTAGAAGTCAGGGACTGCTTCCGCACGATCCAGGTCCTGCGAAAGGTGAAGTCACAGGCCGAGGTAGCGCTGGTGCGAGAGGCTGCGCGGATCGGGGTAAGATCGCACCTCGAGTTCATGCGCTCCACAGAAGTTGGTATGCCCGAGCGAGCTTTGGCGGCCCTCTTCGAGTTCGTAAGCAAACGCGAAGGTGCGCAGGAACTGGCGTATGAGACCATCATCATGGCAGGGGAACACCATCCCTGGGGCCACTACCATCGACACGACCGCACGCTCGAGGACGGAGATCTCATCATACTCGACGCCAGTCCCGACTACGCCTACTACAACGCCGACATCTCGTCCACCTTCCCGGCAAATGGCCGGTTCACGAAACAGCAACGAGATCTCTACGAGCTGGGACTCGGTATCCGGCAGGTGTGCCTCGACAACTACCGTGCGGGGACCACGTTCCACGAGGTAGGTCAGAAGGTTCAGGAGTGGCTCGTCGCGAATGGATACGATGACACCGAAGACCGATTCCGCGGGCTCATCAGGTGGGGCTGCTATAACCACCCGATCGGGATGGCAACTCACGACGTGATGGCGTCGATCACCGGCCCGGACGAGCCTCTCGAGCCCGGGTTCGTCTTCGCCTGCGACATCAACATGCCCCAGACCGAGATCCTGGGGATTCGGATCGAAGATACCGTTGTGATTACGGAAGACGGATACGAGAACCTCTCCACGGGGTTGCCCCGCACCGTGCAGGAGATCGAGAGCTTAATGCGTGAAGACGGGCTATTACAGAAGATCCGGAGGTAACCCGTGGTTCCTCTCCTCAGCCACGCTCGGAGCGCTGGACTGTCCGTTGCCTTCTGTATCGTGGCACTGACAGATCTCTCGGCACAGCAGGTGGACGTCTGGAGCCGGCCGATCCAGGTCGAACGAAGCCGTACCTTCGATTTTCTGCACTACCGCGTGAGTCTCACGATCGATCTCGATGCCAGGACCTTCCACGGCGAAAACCGAATCACGCTGACGCCATTGGCCGGTGGACTCGGTCGCTTCGAACTGGATGCGGAAGGGCTAACCATAGAGTCGGTACTCGATAAAGAGGGACGTGAGCTTCCCCTGGAACGATCTGACACGAGCGTCGTCGTGATGCTTCCGCAACAGCCCGCGTTCGGAGACACCATCGACGTCACTGTGCTTTATCGAGGAGAAGGTTCTCGGGAGGGCTTTTTTTTCGACGACGCGAGTGAAGATCATCCACAGATGGTCTCGACCGATTCCTGGCCTGACGAAGCGCACCACTGGATCCCTCTGTACGACTACCCCAACGACAAGGTGACCCATGAACTGATCGTCACCGTGCCGGAGGGCAACCGCGTCCTGTCCAATGGCAGATTGATCGCGGTCACGGAAGACGACACCGCCGGGACCGCCACCTGGCACTGGTCGCAGGAGCACCCACACGCCACATACCTGATGATGCTGGCGATCGGCCCCTTTGCAGTGATCGAAGACTCGCTGGGCGATCTCCCGATCGCCTACTGGGTCTACCCGGATGCCGTCGAAGATGCGCGCTGGATCTTCGCCAAGACCCCTCGCATGATCGCCTACTACAGCGATCTGTTCGATTACCCATACCCGTGGGCCAAGTACGACCAGGTGACGACTCCGCATGTAGGAGGCGGCGCCGAAGCCACGTCGGCCACGATTCTCGGCGACGGAGTCATACACGATCGGAGGGCCGAACAGGACTTCTCGTGGGAGCGAGTCATCGCGCACGAGATCGCGCACCAGTGGTGGGGTGATCTCATCACGCTGCGCGAATGGTCACACGCATGGTTGAACGAGAGCTTCGGGACCTACTCCGACTACCTCTGGACCCGGCATGAGGGAGGCGACGACGAAGGCGCCTGGGCGCTGTCGGCCAAGAAGAACGCGTACCTGCGCGAAGCCCACACGCGCTACATGCGTCCGATCGTATTCGACCGGTACGAGCGGCCGCACGACAACTTCGACTCGCATACCTACCCGAAGGGCGCCGCGATCCTCCACCAGCTTCGGTTTCTGCTTGGCGATGAGCTCTTCTTCCGGGCCCTCAGCACGTTCCTGCATGACCATGCCTTCGAGCCGGTCGACACCCACGATTTCATGAAGACCGTGAACGAGGTTACCGGCCAGAACATGGACTGGTTCTTCGAGCAGTTCATTTTCTTGCCGGGCCATCCAGTCTTTGAAGTGAGTTCCATTTGGGATGCTGCGGCCGGAGAGATCCGGCTGGCCGTAGCACAGGTTCAAGACCGCGCTCATGGTGTGCCCATCTACAGGATGCCCGTGCAGGTCGGAATCGTCACACAGTCAGGAAGACGTGTGGAGACCGTCTGGCTGGAGAACGAGCACGACAGCTTCGTCTTTCCGAGTTCCGAGGAGCCTCTCCTTGTGCGCTTTGATGAGGGCAACTGGATCTTGAAGGAGTGGACTTACGAAAAGAGCGTTGAGGAGTTGCTCTACCAGGCACGCCACGATGATGTCATCGGAAGGGAATGGGCAGTGCGGGAGCTGAGCGACTTCGGCGAACATTCAGGCGTTGCTGACGAGCTGGCGGCGACGGTGCGCGAAGATCCATTCTGGGCAGTGCGGGTTGCTGCCGTGGAAACGCTTGCTTCTTTGAAAGGGCGAGAGTCGGCAACGGAACTCAGAGCTGCGACCTCAGACGCTAGATCTGAGGTAAGGCGCGTAGCGATCCGTGGCCTGGGCGGTATGGAAGACGCTACGCTCGTGCAGTTCTTCCGCGACCGTTTCATTTCCGACAGCTCCTACCAGGTACAGGCTGAGGCTCTGAGGGCGATCGGCCGCAGCGGAAACCGAGGCCAACTCGACTTCTTGCGTCAGGCCTCTGAAATGGATTCGCCTCGGGACGTAATCCGTGCTGCGGCTGAATGGGCGATCGAGGAGATAACCAAGACTCGCCAGGTGAATTCTCCGACCTGACGAAGTCGCGCTTACGGGGGCCGACGAGACCGAGGTGGTGCTCGTAATGAATCTCCTCGGGGAGTTGGACGACTGAGCCTGCCCAAGCCGGTCGGCACGTCTGACGCCCAGTCAGAAGGGCGCGCCCGCCTTTTCCGAACCGCGGGACCGGGTGGATACCTGTATACTGACGCTGAGGGAACGAGCGTCAGAGAGTCATGCTGCAGAGGAAGAGGAAGATGGGGAGCGGAACATGATGGGTGCGTGGAGTCGCTCGATCATCGCGCTGGTCATCGGCGTGGCCGCAGTCGTACCGAACGTCGTGGCCCAGGGGGTGAATCCGGCGGACGGAGAGGGTCTCGTCGTCGACTATCCGGTCTTCAATCCCGTGCAGCCGCCGAACGGATACGTGGCCGCGCTCGAGGCCGGCACGCGCACGCCGGACGGTCGACCGGGCCCGAACTACTGGCAGCAGTGGGTGGACTACGACATCGACGTGAAGATCGATCCCGAGACCGCCCTTCTGACGGGCAGCGAGCGGATCACGGTCCGAAACGACACGCCGAACGAGCGCTTCAACATCGTCCTGCATCTGTACCAGAATGTGTTCAAGGAAGGCTCACCGCGTGGCCTCGCCACCGTAATCACGGGCGGAATGACGCTCAGCCGCGTGGCGGCGGGTGGTGTGGCTCTCGAGGAGCTGTCGCTACGAATGCTCCGCGGGCGGCAGCAGAACCGGCGGCGGGAGCCGGGCTTCCTCGTGTCCGGCACGATCGCCGTCGTCTCGCTGCCAGAGCCCCTCGCGCCGGGTGGCGTGCTCGAGCTCGACGTGGACTGGACGTTCGAGGTTCCGGGGAGCGGAGGCTTCCGGATGGGCCATCTGAACCACGACATCTTCCAGCTCGCGCAGTGGTACCCGCAGGTCGCGGCGTACGATGACGTCTTCGGGCAGGACCAGTCACCCTACCTGGGGGACGGCGGCGAGTTCTACACCGACTACGGTGACTTCACGGTGGACGTCACGGTGCCCGAAGGCTGGCTCGTGGTGGGTACGGGAATGCTGACCAATCCCGAGGAGGTTCTTCATCCCGAGGCCGTTCGAACCCTGGCCTCCGCCTCCGCCCTCGACACCGTCGTGAAAGTGGTGAGCGTCGAGGACCGCGAGGCGGGAAGGGCGACGCTTCCATCGGAGGACGGCTGGCACACGTGGACGCTCGAAGCGGAGATGGTTCGGGACTTCGCATTCGCGGCCGGCGGCACGTACGTGTGGCATGTCACGGGCGCCGAGACGGGGCACGAGCGGGGCAGGGCGCTGATCCAGAACGTGTTCGACCCGGCGATGCCTCATTGGGCGCCCGCCACCGAGTACGCCAAGCACGCAATCGAGTTCTTTTCTGACTACATCCTCCCGTATCCGTATCCGCAGGCTACGGCCGCGATGGGTCCGCCGGAGGTGGGCGGGATGGAGTACCCGATGATCACGTTCATCACCCACGAGGACGAGGGAGAAGAACTGAACGACACGGTCACACACGAACTCAGCCACTTCTGGATGCCGATGATCGTGGGCACGAAAGAGATGGCGTACGCATGGATGGACGAGGGCCTGACCACGTTCAACACGTCGCTCTCGATGGCGGACTACTACGAGAATCCGGTGAGCCGACCGGGGGATAACAAGGACTACCAGAGGGTCGTGCGGATGGAGCTACAGGAGCCGATCATGGGTCACGCCGACCACGCGGAGCATGCGCCCGGCCAGGGTATGGCCGCGTACGATAAGCCGGGGATGCTCCTCCACACGCTCCGGCACATGATCGGGCAGGAGAAGTTCGACGCGTTCTACAAGGACTACGCGGCCACGTGGGCGTTCAAGCACCCGATGCCGTGGGACTTCTTCGCCATGTTCTCCGAAGCGGCCGGCACGGACATGGACTGGTTCTGGCAGCCGTGGTTCTACGGCGAGGCGACGCTCGATCAGGCCATGGACAGCGTGGTTCCGGCGGCGGGCTCGGCGGAGATCACGGTATTGAACCTGTCCAGCGGCGTGATGCCCGTGGAGATGACGCTGGAATACGCGGACGGTTCCTCGGAGACCGTGGTCTGGCCGCCTTCCGTGTGGGCCGGGACACGGACGACGACGGGGACAGTGGCCACGTCCGGCGACCTGACGAATGTCACGATCGACGTCGACGGGTACTATCCGGACCTGGATCGATCGAACAACGAGTGGGAAGCGGGCGAAGGCTGAACCCCGTCCCGCGAAGCCACCCAGGTCGGCTGATGAGCGACGATGTCCGGGTACAGGATGAAGGACTGGTACGCGTAATCGGTGTTCGAGCCCTGGGTATCAGCATTGTCAACCTGGTGGTCGGGGCCGGCATTTTTGTTCTCCCCGGTTTGATCGCGGCCCGGCTCGGCCCGGCCGCAATTATCGCCTATCTCGTGTGTTCATTTGCCGTGGCCCTGGTGTTCCTCTGTTTTGCGGAAATCGGCAGTCGCGTCACTCGCAGCGGTGGAGCATATGCCTATATCGAAGAAGCATTCGGTCCCTTCGCGGGGTTCGTAGCGTCGGTGCTGTTCTGGTTCGGTTGGTCGGCCCTTTCAGATGCAGCCATCACCGTCGCCATGGTGGAAACGATGGCCGTAGCGTTCCCGATGCTCGCCGAACCACTTCCGCGGGCAATTCTGATCATCGTCCTGGTCTCGTTTCTGGCGGTTGTGAACATCAGGGGCGTCAAATCCGGGGTGAGGCTCTTGGTATTCAACACGATGGCGAAACTGGTTCCGCTGTTGCTGCTGCTCGCGGTCGGGCTATTCGCAATCAACTTCAAAAACCTCGCGATTACGGAGTGGCCTTCAATCTCCAGCATCGGCGCGGGCGCTATCATTCTGTTCTTTGCGTTTGCCGGAGGCGAGGGTGGACTGAGCATCAGTGGGGAAATCAAGAACCCATCCAGGACCGTGCCTTTGGGCCTCCTGGTCGGCCTGACAGGAATCCTTGCCCTGTACGTGGGCTTGCAGACCGTAGCACAGGGTGTGCTCGGCACGGAGCTCGCGAATAACGTGGAAGCGCCACTCGCGGCTGTCGCGACGGAGGTGCTCGGCGACTGGGGGGCCAAGCTGCTTCTGGTTGGCGGCGTGATTTCGATCTTCGCCACATTGAGCGGAGACATGCTGGGTGCGCCAAGGGTGCTCTTTGCATCCGCGCGCGATAACAACCTGCCCAGGTTCCTGGCGAAGGTGCATCCGAAGTACAAGACGCCCTATGTATCGGTGATCTTTTTTGCGGCAGTCGTGTGCACGTTGGCCCTGAGTGCGACGTTCAAGCCGCTGGCGGTGCTGGCATCCGGCTCGATACTCGTTATCTACCTGGGAGTCAGTCTTGCCGTACTTCGTTTGCGGCACCGGGATGGCGAGCCAGACGCAGGCCAGTTCAAGCTGCCATTTGGCCCTGTGGTTCCGGCCTTGAGTTGCGTTGTGGTCGTGTGGCTGCTCTGGCAACTCACTGCCGGAGAGGCGGCCGGGCTCGCCGCACTGATAGGAGCCTCGGTCCTGGTCTACGGAATACGTACCGTGGGCATGCGGATACCTGGTGGCAACAGACCGTGAACCGTCAGCGACTCCGGCTTTCTGCGAGCTGACATTTGTGGAGTTGATCGCTTGGATCAGAAGAGTATGGCGAGAGATGCGGTTGGTCGATGGGATGAACGGGCACAACTGACTCTCCTGCCCGGGGAGTATGACTGGAATTTCATAGTTTCCGGAGGCGTAAGTGGCATCCTGAAAATCATGCGGCAGGATTGTGATCGAGCCTTTGTTGAAACCCAGGTGGCAATGCTGAGTCACCTTGCTCAAGCGGGTAGTCTGCCGACACCGAACGTCATCCCCTCCGTTGACGCGAATAGCATCGAATGCGTTGAGACGGAAGGCACAAAGCGGCTGGCGTGGATGCTCAGCCTGTTACCGGGCCAGACTCTGGCCAGTGCGGCGCCAACTGGCCTTTCGCTGGTGCGAGAAATCGGCCTGTTGCTCGGTCGATTGCATATTGCGCTGAGAGATTTCTCGCATCCGGGCCTTGACCGGACGCTCAAATGGGACCTGACGGCCGCTGACCGGTTTGAACCCTCTGTTCCGCAGATCGAGGACCCGGCGCGCGTCGCAACGGTTCGTCAGATCTTTGCTGACTTCCGAGGCAGCCATCAGTCGTTTCTGAAATCCTTGCCGCGGCAGGCGATACACAACGACCTGAACGACCATAACATCCTCGTGACTATCGAGGGCGACGGGACCAGCCGCGTCACCGGCCTGATTGACTATGGCGACATCCTGTATGGGCCCGTTTTGGCGGATGTGGCCATCGCGGGCGCGTATCTTGTTCTGAATTGCGACAAACCGGTCGAGAGACTCGCGACGTTTCTGCTCGGTTATCAGAGCGTTCACCCGCTGACCGAAGCAGAGGTTGACGCGGTTTGGCCATTGGTTCTGACGCGGTTGGCAGCAAGTGTTACGAATGCGGCCGTCATTAAGCAGGAGAAGCCGGACGACCCCTATGTAACGGTGACAGAGGAGGCGGCCTGGCGACTCCTTGACCGGCTGGATGAATTTGACCAGGCAGTTATTCGCCTGCGCCTGCGCCAGACCCGGCAACAGGAGGCCAAGGCGAGGCTTGGTATCGTGAAAGCCTTCCTCGATCAGACCAGAGGCCAGTGCCCCCAGGTCGTCGGTCGGGATCTGAAGGATGCGGTGCCGCTGGACTTGACCCCCGGCCAGGCCACCGTGCCGAGCAATCCGTTTCGGATGAACGCGGCGGAAATGGCGCGGCGTGTTGACGAGGAGATTCCGCCTGGCGGTACGGGTCTCGGCAAGTACGCCGAGCCGCGACTGATCTATACTGCGCCCCAGTTTTTTCGCGACACCAACAAGCATGGCGACCGCAGGACGGTGCATCTGGGGGTAGATGTCTTTGCCCCTGCCTTGACCAGCGTTGTTGCGCCCCTGGACGGCACGATCGTGTTTGCCGACTGGCAAGCCGGCGATCTGGAATATGGCGGGTTGGTGATCCTTGAACACCAGATCCCGGATAGCGATGTACGATTCCAGACCCTCTACGGACACTTGACCAGGCCCTCGGTTGCCGACCTCGTGGCTGGGCAATCCATTCGGGCGGGCAGCAAGTTCGCCGAATTGGCCGATGTGGACGAGAACGGCGGCTGGCCACCTCATCTGCATTTGCAGATCGGGATCGGTATGGATGGTATCTCGAACTGGCCGGGTGTCGTATTTCCGGAAGAAGTTGAAACGTGGAAGCTGGTCTTTCCAAACCCTGCGCCGCTTCTGAACCTCGAAGACGATTCTGCCTGCTATTCCGCAACAAGCACTGAAGAGATTCTCGAAAGACGGCGAAACACCACCAGCCCGAACCTCAAGACCTCGTATCGAGACCCGATCACAATCGTGCGCGGCTGGAAGCAGTACCTCTTTGATCAACAAGGACGTTGCTATCTGGATGCCTACAACAACGTCCCGCACGTGGGTCACTGCCACCCGCATGTCGTTCGTGCGGTGTCAAGACAGGTCGCCTTGCTGAGCACAAACACCCGTTATCTGAACGAAGACCTGGCAGCCTATGCCGAGGCGCTGGTCGCTCGGCTCCCGGACGAACTGGACACGTGCTTCTTTGTCAATTCAGGTAGTGAAGCAAATGAGCTTGCCGTCCGCCTCGCACGGCAGTTTACCGAAGCCCAGGACGTTCTGGTATCGGAAGGCGGATACCATGGGATTACTCAAACCTGCATCGACATCAGCCACTACAAGTTCAGCGGCCCGGGTGGCGAGGGTCAAAAGGAATGGGTCCATGTGGTTGATCTCCCCGATACGTATCGGGGAAAGCATCGCGGCGCAGATGCAGGAAGAGCCTATGCCGATGACCTCAAGTTGAAACTGGATGACTTGCAGGCTCGGGGCAGGAGGCTGGCGTGCTTTATCTCGGAACCTTTTCCGAGTGTCGGGGGGCAGATTGTACCACCTCCGGGCTATCTGGCGCGCGTCTACGATCACGTTAGAAACAGCGGCGCGCTAGCTATCGCGGACGAGGTACAAACTGGCCTTGGCCGTCTCGGACGATACCCCTGGGGCTTCAGCCATCAGGAAGCGATCCCCGACATCGTGGTGCTTGGAAAACCCGTCGGTAACGGGTATCCGATCGGCGTCGTCGTTACCCGCCGGGTAATCGCCGAAGCTTTTTCGACAGGAATGGAGTTCTTCTCGACGTTCGGGGGATCGACAGTTTCCTGCGCGGCAGGGCTCGCCGTCCTGGACGTGCTTGACAAGGAACAGCTGGCGGATAACGCAGAACGGGTCGGCGCACAGCTTCTACGCGGCCTTGAGCGCCTGAAAGCAAGTCACCCTGTCATCGGTGATGTTCGCGGAGTCGGTCTGTTCCTGGGCGTGGATCTGACCTGTCGGGATCACACCCCCGCAACTGAAGCGGCCGCATATATCGTGAACCGCCTGAAAGATTATCGAATCCTCATCGGGTCGGACGGGTTACACGATAACGTGCTGAAGATCCGCCCACCTTTGTGTTTCTCAGAGGAGGATGCCGCCGCTCTCTTGCGGACCCTGGAATCTGTACTCGGAGAAACGCCGCTGAAGCAACTTTCCGATGGAAGGCTCCCGCGCAGAGCGTAACGACGCCGACCGTGTTGTTGCATCCACCAGGGGTGGGTCTGCGACAGCTACGTCAAACCCCGAGCAGAGTTTCCAGGCCGACAGTGACACCGGAATCCAGCGAGCCGATCTTGCGCAGTGACAAGATGATGCCGGGTGCGAAGCACTCGTAATCGGTCGTATCGTGGCGCAGGGTGAGGTACTGGCCGACGGTCCCGAGAACGACTTCCTGGTGCGCGGAAGAGCCGTGCAGGCGCAGTGAGTGCACCGGGATACCTTCCACATTACCACCTAACGAGCCGGCCACGATCTCGGTACCACGATGGTGGGCGCCGTGCTCGCGTGCTGCAGCCATGCGCGCGGCAGTGTGAAGTGCCGTGCCGGATGGGGCGTCAGGCTTGTCGTGGTGATGCATTTCGACGATCTCGGCTGACTCGAAATGCGGCGCCGCCAGTTCGGCAAACCGCATCATCAGGACCGCACCGACCGCAAAGTTCGGCACCACCAAGCAGCGGGAAGCCAGGCCAGACCACGCGTTACGCAGCTCCTCTATGCGGGCCACGGTATAACCGGACGTGCCGATCAACACATCCGCTCCGCTGTCTCGCCACCGGGGGACGTTCTCGTCGGCGGCCGATGGATTGGTCAGTTCGATTACTACATCGCACCCGAACAGAGCCGCAGGGTTACCGCTAGCGCTGCGTCCCAGGATTTCATGATCGTCGCGCCCGGGTGCGTAGAGCCCACCGATGTCGAGGTCATCGACAGCCTCAATTGCCGCGATCGTCAACCGACCCATGGTGCCGTTGGCACCTGAAACCCCCACCTTGATCATGAAAGCCCAACCGGATGTTTCTGAAGATTGATCCTGACTATCGCTGAAGCTCGTCTAAAGCATAGACTGGTCATTGTCTGGATGCCAAGTTCAATCCTGCCCACGAGCGCCAGTCAGCGCACGAACTCGGCATGGGGTGGTCTCGAGCGCAGCGTGCTCTTCGAATGTCTCGCCTTCGGCTCGACGGCAGGAGGTCCGGGGTGCGTCCATGGGCTCCGCCCACAGACGTAACGACGACAAATCCCCGCGCCCCGACTTGCTAAGAGACGGTCCTGTCGGTGGTTACGGCAGGGCCGTCTCTTGTTTAACGCGCTGCCGGTGACACACGAAGGCATTACGTTGGGCACACTGATCCTGCCGGACTGGAACTACCCTCGCTGCCGCACGCGCATGACCGACGCCGAACGCTGGACAGTCGAGCCCGGGTTCACTCGAGGGACCGGTTCGTGAACCGCTCAGGCGAGAAGCTGGCCGAGCTCTTGGACGCGGAGCCAAGCGTGACGGCCAGCACTGCAGGGGCCGGGTCAGGTCCCGAGGATTGTGGCCAGACCAACGTAACTTGTGGCACCACTCCTGGGGGCAGGTCAAATCCAGTCGAGCCGATCAACAGCCCGTCAAATGGCGGCCCCGCGGCCGGCGATCATCGGGGCACCTAATCAACTATCCGTGAAGATGCCTCCTCTGCTACGGGGAGCAGCCTCGCCGCCGGAGTCCTGTCGAGGCCGACCTCGGCCACCAGCCGGTCAAACCTGGGGTCGGAGCGCAGAGGCTCGAATACCGGATCGGCGTTGAGGTACACCAGGTACCAGACGCGCTGGTTCAGCGCCTCGTCGAGCCATTCGAAGGCCCGATCGTCGTCGCCGAGCCCGATGTAGACGAGCGCGAGGTGGTCCGGAGCCGCTGAGTCTCCGTCCGCCGCCCCTTCCAGCTCCCGGATGATACCGAGTGCCTCGTCTCGCCTGCCCGCCACGGCGTGGGCGTACGCCAGTAGTGCTCTCAACCCCTGCTTGCGGCGGACCTTCGGAATCCAGCTTTCACATACCTCGATTGCACGATCGTACTCACCGGCCTGCACGAACGCCGGCCCGAGGAACCATGGCGCGAGCACGAAGCCGGGCTCATGCTCCAGCGTCTTCTCGTACTCTTCTATCGCGGCATCGTAGTTGCCCATGAAGTACTGCGCCCACCCGACCCCAAAACCTATCGTGGGCGAGAGCGGATCCAGTTCCCTGGCCTGCTCCATCTGATCGACTGCTTCGTCCAGCCGGCCCATGGCCATCAGGTATTCTGCGTAGAAGTGTCGGGCCACCGCGTAGCGAGGGTTGCGCTCGATTGCGGCCCTGAAGCCATCCTCGGCACCGCTCCAGTCCCAGCCGTACAGGAATCTCGCATACGCCAACGACGTGTACGGCTCGGCCAGAGAATCGTCCACGGCCACGGCGGCCGAAGCGGAGGCCGCGGTCTTCGTGTATGCCTCGAGCGAGGAAAGATGGCGGTACCAGCCGAGGATGCTGTACGAGTCCGCGAGGCCAGCCCAGGCGAGCGCATAACGGTCGTCGATGGAGATCGCCTGCTTGAACAGCTCGATGCCCCTCTCGAGTTCGGACCCCGTGCGGCGGTTCCAGTGGTACCGGCCCCTCAGATACAGGTTGTACGCCTCCATGTCATCGGTTCCGGGCTTGACGATCGGAGTGTCAGCTTTGCTGCCGAGCTTTGCCTTGAGCGTCTCGACGATAGCTCGGGCTACGTCGTCCTGGATCGCAAAGACGTCTTCCATCTCGCGATCGTAGCTCTCCGACCACAGGTGGAATCCCTGCGCCACGTCTATGAGCTGCGCCGTGATCCTCACATGGTCGCCTGCTCTACGGACGCTTCCCTCGAGAAGGGAGCCCACGTTCAGCCTGGCGCCTATGACCCTGGCCTCGTCGTCCCGGCCCTTGAATGCAAAGGAGGAGGTCCGGGCCACGACGTGCAGGTCATCGATCCGGGTGAGGGTGTTGATGATCTCCTCGGCGATGCCGTCTCCGAAGTACTCCTGGTCGCCGTCTGGACTCATGTCCACGAAGGGCAGGACTGCGATGGACTTCCGGTCAGGCGCCTTCGACGGTAGCTGCCCGATCCGTGCACCCGCTGCCATCGGCGCCGGCTCATCGGATGTCTCGTTTCGGATCGGATCCGAGGATGACATGACGGGCTCTGTCCGGATGAAACCGGCAGCCGTCAGGTCGTAGAACCATCCGACCAGAAGGACGACCGGAAAACCGACAAGGAGGAGAACGGCCACGAACGTGTCGGTCCAACCTGGAAAATTCAACGCGGAGCCCAGATTGCTGACGCCTTCGAGCGCCGCAAGACCGACGAGAACGTAGACAACGACAGCCCGGAACAGACGGCGGCGTCTGGTCTCGTCGAACAGCAGCTGCAATCTGGATCTCGAGTTGTTCATGAACAGAGGCTCAGGGCAACGTTCCTCATAGTGACGATCAGTCGTCCGCAGCGGGCCGCATCAGCGGTTCGGGTGCGGGCCGAATCGATCCGATCCCCCGCTGACAGGAGTGAGCTCGGCCGCTGGGTCAATACAACTAGCGATTGAGCGCCGGTTTGTTCCGTTCCTGCCTCGTCCCGGATCTGGTTTCAGCCTCGTGTGTGGCCTGTGACCTGCTGCCGTATAATAAGTACATGTCCATAAAAGCAGCAGTCATGGTCGCGCCGGGCGAGCCGATCGAGCTCTGGAGCATAGACGACCCGGAACTCGAGACCGGCTCAGTCCTCCTCGAGACGGTCGCCAGCGAAGTGTGCGGCACCGATGTTCACTTGAGCCACGGCCGTCTGGCCGGCGTGCCCTATCCGATCATTCCAGGCCACGTGAGCGTCGGCCGGGTACTGGAAACCGGCGGCGAAGTGAAGGACTTCATCGGAGAGCCTCTCGTCGCCGGGGACATCGTGACCTTCTACGACGTCCACGAGACCTGCAACACGTGCTGGTTCTGCCTGGTCGCGCAGCAGCCCAACCGGTGCCCACACCGGCGCGTGTACGGCATCACGTATTCCGCGTACGACGGTCCATTGGGCGGTTGGGCGGAGCGGATTTACCTGAAGCCGGGCGTCCACGCGTTCAAGCTTCCGGAGCCGCTGCAGGCCGACGATGTAATCGGTGGCGGGTGCGGTCTGTTCACTGGATTTGCGGCGGTCGATCGCAGCGGGCTTCCGATGGGCTCCACGGTTCTCGTGCAGGGGTCAGGCCCGGTGGGTCTGTCGGCCGTGGCCATGTCCGTTCTCGGTGGAGCCAGCCTCGTGATCAACATCGGTGATCCGGCGGCGCGCCTCGACATCGCCAGGGAGTTCGGAGCGGATGTCGTGCTCTCCGTGGGTGCGGATGCCCCGGAACAGCGTGAGGAAGTCGTCCGCGGGCTGACGCATGGACGTGGCGTTGACGTGGGCATCGAGGCTTCGGGCAACCCGGCCGCCGTTTCTGAAGGCCTGCGACTGCTCCGCGACGGTGGCACGTACGTTGTCGCTGGCCACTATACTGACACGGGTACCACACCGGTGAACCCGCACACCGACATCAACCGCAAGCATGCTGACATCAGGGGTCAGTGGGGCACCGACCTCGGCCACGTGTACCGCGCGCTCCAGACCCTGGCCCGGCACCATGACCGGCTCGACATGTCTCGCATCATCGGCGGTCGATACTCGCTCGAGGATGCGGAGAGGGCACTGGCAGACGTAGAAGCGATGAAGATAACGAAGGCGATCATCGAGCCCTGAGGGTATCGACCTTGCTGGTCCCTGCCTCTTAAGCGGGCTGACCTGCCCCCAAGGGTGGTACCACAAGTTAAGTTAGTCCCGCGGCAACCCTCCGGACCTGTCCCGGCCCTGCATTGCAGGCCGTCGGATCCAGGCTCGAGCGGGCCGGATCGCCTGCTGAGCTGGGGGCGGCCCTTCCCACTGTGCTCCACATCCGCGATCTTTGCCGCATGATGGATTCGACGCCGCGTTATCAGCGATTCTTCGCGGAGCTGAAGCGCCGCCATGTGTTCAAGGTGGCGGCGATCTACGGCGCTACGTCGTTCGTGATTCTACAGCTTGCCGACATCGTCCTGCCGAGCCTCGGCCTGCCGCAGTGGACGATCACGTTCATGGTGGCGCTGATCGTCTTCGTCTTCCCGGTCGCTCTGATCTTGGCATGGGCGTTCGACATGACACCCGAGGGCGTACGGAAGACCGATCGCGCTTCGGCTGAGGAAATCGAGGCGATCGTCGCCCAGCCTGCGTCAAAGCGTTGGCCCTCAGGGCTCCTGGCACTCGCAGGAGTGGTTGCTCTGGTGCTCGCAGCATGGTGGGTTGGGCGGCAGACAGCACCCGGCGCCGCGGCGGATGCTGACGCGCCGGGTACGGAGATGCGACTCGCGCTGTCCGAGGCGGCGGACGACTCCCGGCCGTCGATCGCCGTTCTGCCGTTTCTCGACATGAGTCCCGATGGCGACCAGGAGTACTTCAGCGACGGAATCACCGAGGAAATCCTCAACACGCTGGTGAAGATCCGCGACCTGAAGGTGGCTGCGCGCACCTCGGCCTTCGCCTTTAAGGACTCCGATCTCACGGCGGAGCAGCTCGGTGATACCCTCCACGTGCAATACCTGGTGGAAGGCAGCGTACGTAAGGCGGGTGACCAGCTCCGCATCACAGCCCAGCTGATCGACGCCGATGACGGCAGCCACCTGTGGAGCGACCAGTACGACCGGTTGCTCGACGACGTGTTCGCCATCCAGACCGAGATTGCCGAGGCGATCGCCGAAAAGCTTCGTGTGCCGCTCGGCTTGGATGACGATGAGCAACTCGTCTCCCCGACCGCGGATCTCGAGGCGTACGATGTCTACCTCGCCGGTCGGGCACGCATGAAGGAGCGCGGCGAGAGCCTGCGGGAAGCGATCCGCCTGTTCGAGGCAGCAATCGCCAGGGATTCGGTTTGGGCACCCGGATGGGCCGGCCTCGCCGAGGCCCTGGAGGTCATCGGCTGGGACTCGAACAACGAGGCCTGGGAAGAGGTTCCGACGGACCCGGCTGCGCGGATGGCGATCACGAATGAGTTCTGGAGACGCTCGGAACATGCGGCGCGCCGCGCGATCGAGCTGGATCCCGACAACGCGTCCGCCCACGTGGCGCTGGGCAGCATCCTGCGCAACCACCGGCAGTGGGAAGCCTCGGAGGCCGCTTATCTGCAGGCACTGGCCAGCGATCCGGACAATGCCGAGGCCTACCAGCAGTACTCCCAACTACTGTTCTACGTGGGGCGGCTCACCGAAGCGGTTCGCGTCGGCCGCCGTGCGGTTGCGCTCGATCGCGCTCCGGTGCGACTGATGATACTGGGCCTGGTCTTGCAGAGCGCCGGGCTGGACGATGACGCGCTTGAGGTCGTCGACGAGGGTATTCGTCTCGATCCCGAAGGTCCCCTCGCTGGTAGTCTTTCGCAGTATAAGCTGCTGATACTTATCGGCTCGAGCCGGTTCGAAGCCCTACGTGATCTGGAGCGTGAATCCGGTGAGCCACCGGAATTGATCGACCAGGTCATCGACGCGCTGCAGTCCGGAAATCTCGACGGCCTTCCGCCAGAGCTGCGGGCGGAGATGCAGCAGAGACCTGTGTTCTCGATGGTCCTGGAGCATCATGACCTGGCGGCGGAACAAATACTCGAGTCGGCGCGCACCGACCCGCTCCGGGCGTTGCAGATGATGTGGATGCCGCTCTTTGATCCGATTCGGGAGCACCCTGCCTATCTCGAGACATTGCGAGTTCTTGACCTCGAGGGTGTCACCCCGGACCGGCCGGCACAATGAAGTACTGCCGGGCCCGCTCTTCCGCGATGTTGGCCACATGACTTCCCCCGGCTACCAGCGCCTCTTTGCGGAGCTGAAACGCCGCCGCGTGTTCCGCGTGATGGCGGTGTACGGCATCGTGGCCTTCGCCATCATCGAGGCGGCAGACGCGATCTTTCCCCGCATGGCGCTGCCGGACTGGACGGTTACCCTCGTCGTGTGGCTTGCTCTGCTCGGGTTCCCGGTGGCGATCGTGCTCACGTGGGCACTGGAGATGACGCCCGAGGGTATGCGCCGGACGGCCGCGGCCGCACCCGGAGAGTTGACGGAGATCATCGCGGCTCCGGCCTCGCAACGCTGGTCGGCGGGCGTGCTCGCGCTTGTCGGTGTGACCGCGCTGCTGGCGGGGGCCTGGTACGTGGGAAGGCAGTCGGCTCCGCCACCGGACGCCGCTCCGGCGGTGGGAGTCTCGACGGCGTCGATCGCGGTGCTGCCGTTCGCGGACATGTCGCACGACAAGGACCAGGAGTACTTCTCTGACGGCATCTCCGAGGAGCTGCTCAACCTGCTGACGAAGATCCCCGAGCTGCAGGTCACGGCGCGAACCTCGTCGTTTTCCTTCAAGGATCAGAACCTGGAGATCCCTGAGATCGCCGAGCGCCTGAACGTGGCTCACGTGCTGGAAGGCTCGGTGCGGAAGGCTGGGAACCAGGTGCGGATCACGGTGCAGCTGATCAGGGCCGCGGATGGCTTTCACGTGTGGTCGGAGACCTGGGACCGCACCCTGGACGACATCTTCGCCATCCAGGACGAGATCGCCGCCGAGGTTGTGGCGCAGCTCAAGGTCACGCTGCTGGGCGAGGCGCCGAAAGTCGAGGAGACCGACCCCGAAGCCTATGCGCTGTTCCTGCAGGCTCGCAATGTGGAGGTCCCCGGGGGCACGACAGAGGAGATAATGGAACAGGTCACTGCGCTGTACCTGCAGGGACTGCTGATCGATCCCGACTATGCTCCGGCGTGGGTAGACCTGGCTCAGATCTACTTCACCCAGGCGAACATGGGACTACGGCCTGTGGACGAGGGCTTCCGACTGTCCCGCGAGGCGGCGAACCGGGCGCTGGCCATCGACCCGGAGTACGCCTTGGCCGACGCCACCCTGGGCTACATCGCGGAGGCGTATGACCAAGACCTTGCCGTCGCGGCGCGGCACTACGAACGCGCCCTGGAGCTCGCGCCGACGGACACAGATATCATCTTCTGGGCCGCTGACCTGGCCCGGAACCTCGACCGCCTGGACGAGGCCATCGCGCTCCTCGAGTACGCGGTGGCCCGCGACCCGGTGAACATGTCCGTCCATAACGGACTGGGTCTGGCCTACTTTTTTGCCGGGCGGCTGGACGAGGCGCTCGCCTCCTTCCGCACCATGGATAGCCTGGGTCCGGAAGGTATGGGCTTTGGGCAGCCCCTCATCGGGTGGGTGCTCCTGCAGAAGGGTGAGCCGGAGGCAGCCCTGGCGGCGCTTCAGCAGGAATCCTCAGAGGGGTATCGCCAGATCGGCCTGGCCATGGCCTATCACGCGCTGGGCCGGTCGGCCGAATCCGATGCCGCGCTGGCGGAGGTGATCGAGAAGTACGAGCAGGACGACCAGAGCTGGGCCAACAACATCGCGTACGTGCTGGCGTTCCGGGGCGAGGCGGATCGTGCCTTTGAGTGGCTGGACAGGGCCGTTGAGTACAACGACCCGGGCCTGACCTCCATCGCGAATTTCGCCCTGTTCGCCAACCTCCACGACGACCCGCGCTGGCTGCCGTTCCTGGAGAGCATCGGCAAGTCGCCCGAGCAGCTGGCGGCGATCGAGTTCGAGGTGACGCTGCCGCAGTAAGTGGGCGGGTCGTGGGTCGCTCACGTCCGCTCGCTCGTGTTACCCCATCCGTTACCCGCCTATACGGACTCACAGGGACGTAGACGGACTCACACGGGCCGGCCGGGCGCTTCGCACGGGGGGGCCTGCTGTCCTACCGCCATAGTTGCGGCTCCGAATAGCCAGGGCCATCATTTTGGCTCCCTCCAGGCGAGTGAGACGCTCGGCCGGGTGGTGATCCGGGCTGACCGGGACACCTTCGAGGTATCCACGGTGTCCATCATCGAGCTCAAACGAATCAAGGGGACGTTCTGGAACCGGCTGGACGGGAGTTTTGATCTTGGGTTCGGCTTCACGCAGCAGAACGCGAAGACCGACCTTTCCGTGCGGTCCGAAACCCGATATCTGTTCAACCGCAACCGGTTGAATCTGCTCCTCGATGGGACGTTCAGTCGGCAGGACTCCGTGTCGGACATCACACGCGCCATGGCCCGACTCACGTACGTCCGGGAGCTGAAGGGCCTGTGGTTCGTCGGATTCGCCACCTCCGCAGAGCAGAACTCGCAGCTGAGTCTCGACATCCGTGGATCGATCGGAGGCGGCCCCGGCAGGTTCCTCATCGCCAACAGCCGCATGGAGCTTGGGACCCTCTTGACGATCGGGTACACCAGGGAGCGGTTCACCGGCGAGGAGGCCAGGAATACCATTCCGCTCGGGATCATAACCGACTTCCAGTTCTTCAACTGGTCCGGGCTGTCCACGGACCTGTCGAGCCGGCTGTCCATCCAGCCCGTGCTGAATGACCGGGGCCGCTGGCGCATCACGTTCACCGTAAACCTGACGCAGGAAGTCCTCAACCAGCTCTACTTGAGGATCGGTCTGGCGGAGGAGTACGACAGCAAGCCGCCATCCGCCGACGCGAACAAGAACGACTTCAGTATTACGACCTCGCTCGGGTGGACGTACTGATGACGGCCGGGGGGGGGTAGTTCGAGGACCAGGCGTCCGACTGCACCGAAACCCCTTCTGACAGGCAGACGGTCTTCACCAGGCCAACCAAATCCGATCGGCTCATGTCCAAGTGTGGACGGACCTCTGACAGGCCCGGATAATTGATGCACTGCGCGGTCCTGCGAGTTGCAACACTTGGGAGGTATACGTGTCGGCGATTTCCTTTCACACGTTTCGGACCGAGGGCCTGCACCTCGTGGCCGGCCTGTTTCTCGCTTCATTCGCAGCCTGCGCGGACGAAGGGCAGCCCGGGCAGACGATCGTGGCTGACTCCGCCGGAATCCGGGACGTCAGCAACCTGGCGCCGGATACACCGCTCGACTGGACGTTCATCCCGACGCTCACGCTCGGCGGCGAGGAGGATGGACCGGAGTCGTTCTTTTCGGTGAGCGAGAGAACGGTCGGTGTCGATTCGGCAGGCCGCATCTACGTACTCGACACGGATGGACACAGGCTGCTCGTGTTTGCAGGCGACGGTACCCACTTGCGGACGCTCGGCCGGGAAGGAGAGGGCCCCGGCGAGATCGCGTGGCCGATTCGACTAAACGTGAAGCCGGACGGAACGGCCCTGATCGATGACATCGGGCGCGGCAGGGTGCACGGATTCGATCCCGAAGGAATGCCGCTGGAGACTGATGGGGGGCTCGTCCCGAACAACCGTCGAATCTGGGGCGGGGAGGGCTACTACTCGGCGATCTCCACGATCGAAGACGATCACATGCTGTATCGATTTCTCCGGGTGGTGGGTGCCGACACGACGGAACTGGCCAGGCTCACGTCGCCGGCCACCGGCGTGGTCGAGCTCGAGAGCTGCGGGATGGCCCTTTCCGGGATGTCTCCGCTGTTTTCCCCGAACATCGTCTGGGACGCTTGGAGCGACCGGGCGGTCGCTCGCGAAGGGACCGCCTATCAGGTCGACGTGTTCGACGAAGGCATCCGCGTGGCGCGCTACCGGCGCTCGATCGAGCCGGTCCAGGCCAACCGGGACCTGGCGAAGCGCGAGCTCGGCGAGGGGATGCGCATGATGTCCTCGGCCGGCGTTCGCGAGTGTGCGTGGGACGAGGTCGTCGAGAAGCGCGGGTTCGCAGATCTCGTCCCGGCGATTCGAACCCTGCGGGTCGGCCCCGATGGTCGGATCTGGGTCAACCGTGGTGGACCACGCTTGGAGCCGACGCCGACGGACGTACTGGCCGCCGACGGATCGTACATCGGTACGCTGCCCGCCAACGTGCCGTTTCCGATTGGGTTCCTTCCGGACGGACGGTTGCTCGCCACGGAGCGGGACGAGCTGGACGTGGAGCGGCTCGTGATCTACAGGATCGAAGAGACGACGCCTGAATAGACTCCGACGTTGCGGCTCCGAGTGCCCGGAGCCATCATCAGACGACTGAAAACCCGAGGTCGCACCCGCCGCAGGGATCGGCCTCATCCACAGGGTGCAGACGCCAGCCCCCGACGATCAGGTTGCGTCTCACCATCGCTACCTCTCCCAATCCCCCCGGAGAGGATGCAGGCGAATAAGGAGTCTACCATGCGTTGGCGACATCTGATCCTCGTTGTTCTGTTCCCGTTCCTGACCATGAGCTGCGATCAGCAAACGGTCGCCCCGGCGAGTGACGAAGCGGCAATACCCACGGCGACCCCCGACGACGGCCTGGATCCGGCCGCCGGTTGGAAGTCTCCGCCCGAAGATCTGCTGCAAGTGCTTCACGCTCCGCAGCTCCCGCGGGTGTGGACGGCGCCGACCGGGGAGTACATGCTCCTCGCCGATCCTGTGCTCTATCCGCCCCTCGCCGAGCTCGGCGCGCCGATGCACAAGCTGGCCGGCATGCGGGTAAACCCCGCAACCAACTCGTACCACGGACAACACGGGGGCACGCCCCCCCGGCTGGTCCAGGTCGAGGGCGGAGCCACGATACCGCTCGAACTGCCGGCCGACGCCGAAGTCCTCGGGGTGGGCTGGTCCGCAGATGGCCAGCGCTTCGCGCTCACAGTCGGCGGCACAGATCAGATCGGTCTGTGGGTGGGCTCGGTTGGAGGCGAAGTGACCAGGATCGAGGACATCGCCCTCAACCCGCTGATGGGCACCACCGTGAGCTGGTTGCCTGATCAGGAGCGCCTGCTCGTCCGCCGCATCCCGCGACGTGGACCGGCGCCCACGCCGCCGGCCATTCCTGCAGGTCCGGAGATCGTCGAAGGCGCTGGGGCCTCGGCCCGCTCCACCTATGAGGCGCGCAACCTGCTCGAGACAGCCTACGACGATGCACTGTTCGATTACTTCACTACCTCCGAGCTGGCGATCGTCGATCCGGCCACAGGCAGGTTCGAGGTCATTGGGGCGCCCGCTTCTTACGCCACGGCCGAGTTCTCACCGGACGGCGAGTATCTCCTCGTCGAACGCCTGGTCGGTCCCTGGTCTCACGAGGTGGCCTGGTGGCGCTTCGCCCACGAGATCGAGGTGTGGGACGCCGATGGGGAGCTGGTGGCGAACATCGCCTCCCATCCCGTGGCCGACGCGGTGCCGGTCCATGGTGTGACGCTGGGTCCGCGCTCTGTCGCGTGGCGCCCCACCGCTCCTCATTCGCTGTTCTGGGTCGAGGCGCTCGACGGCGGGAATCCCGTCGCCGAGGTGCCCCACCGCGACCGCCTCATGCGTCTGGACGCCCCATTCACGGCAGAGCCCGAGGAGATCTTCCGGGCCGAGCACCGGATCCAGCCAGGTCGGAGCGCCTGGAGCGCGGAGGGCGGCACGCTAATGCTCACCGAGCGAGAGCGAATGCGCCGCTGGCGCTACGTCTGGCTCCTGGACGTAGACGAAGGCACATCACGCTCGTGGTTCGATATCGACGAGGATGACCGTTACGGAGACCCGGGCTATCCCGTGTTCCGCCTGCTGCCCAACGGCCAGTGGGTTCTGCACCAGGAGGGAGACGCGGTCTACTTCCGAGGGTCCGGCGCCACCGACCAGGGCGATCGACCGTTCCTGGACCTGCGCGACCTGGCTACCGGCGAGACCGAGCGTTTTTTCCGGTCGGATCCGGATCGCTACGAGTACTTCGTGTCGTTCGCGGGTGGGGACGATCGCTTCGTGTTGAGCTCCGAGTCCGCCGCCGACGTACCCAATTACTATCTGGCGACCTTTGACGAGACGATCGAGGCGGCCGAGGACGAGGCCACCCGGGCATTGACCCGGGAACCGATCACGCACTTCGAAGATCCCGCGCCCCTGCTGCGCGAGATCGAGAAGCGCATCGTGCGCTATGAACGCGAAGACGGGTTGCCCCTGAGCTTCCAGCTGCTTCTGCCCCCCGGCTACGAGGAGGGCACGCCGCTGCCCACGGTGGTCTACGCCTATCCGCTCGAGTACTCCGGGATGGCCACCGCCGGACAGGTCCGGGGGTCGGCTCAGCGCTTCATGCGTCTGTACGGCCCCTCCCACCTCTTCTTCCTGCTCCGGGGGTACGCGGTGCTCGACCAGACCGCGATGCCGATGCTCGGCGACCCGGAGACCGCCTACGACACTTTCGTTCCCCAGCTCGTGGCCGACGCGGAGGCCGCGGTGGCCAAGGCCGTCGAGATGGGAGTGGCCGATCCCGAGCGGATCGGCATCATCGGCCACAGCCACGGGGGACTCATGGTTGCCAACCTCCTGGCGCACACCGACCTGTTTCGGGCCGGCATCGCGCGCAGCGGCTCGTACAACAAGACCGTCCAGCCGTTCGGCTTCCAGTCCGAGCGCCGCTCACTGTTCGACGCGAGGGATGTCTACATCCAGGTCTCGCCGACCTTCTTCGCCGACCAGGTCAACGAGCCGGTGCTGATCATCCACGGGGCCGATGACGGCAACCCGGGCACCCGCACGCCCCAGTCCGAGGTATTCTTCGAGGCAGTGCGTGGGTCGGGTGGAACCGCCCGGTTGGTACTGCTGCCGTTCGAGGATCACGGCTACCGGGGCCGGGAGAGCGTGGAGCACGTGCTGTGGGAGCAGCTCCGGTGGTTCGATGAGTATTTGAAGGGCGATGGAGAATGAGATTCGAAAATGAGCCGTGCACGCAAAAAATATGACTGAGGGAGCTCTGGTGGAGACCCTGATCCGCCAAACCAACCAGGAGAGCTGTATGCGGACACTACTGCAGATCGCAGCCGGGCTGGCCGTCATCACGCTCTTGAGCTACGGAGACGTCGCAGCTCAGCAGGCACCCAGCGACAAGACGCAGGAAGCAATCACATTGTTCAACGAAGCCGACCCGGGGATCGCGAGCTGGTTCTCAGGTGCAGCCGGGTACGCTGTCTTTCCGAACGTGGGTAAAGGCGGGCTCGGAATCGGAGGGGCGCACGGCAACGGCGAAGTGATCGCTGGAGGCCAGGCCCTCGGCAAGACGGAGATGACTCAAGTGACCGTAGGCCTGCAGGCGGGAGGCCAGTCGTTCATCCAGGTCATCTTCTTCAAGGAAAGGAAGGACCTCGACAACTTCATGGCCGGCAACTTCGAGTTCAACGCGCAGGTCTCGGCTGTCGCCTTGACGTCTGGTGCATCGGCGGACGCCGCGTACAGCAACGGCGTGGCGGTCTTCACGATGGCCAAGGAAGGCCTGATGGCCGAAGCATCGATCGGCGGCCAGAAGTTCGACTTCGAGGCGTACTGAGGTCATGAATCGCCGAGTGCGGTGGCCGCGGTCACCGCACTCAACGGCTCCTCCGCGGGCTCGAATGCCTATGGAAGCTGACCGAGCGCTGCGCTTTGCTCGCGCGGCGGCCGAGTCGTGGCCTCCCTGCAACAGTTGACGCCTCCACACCGACGGTTCATCATTCTACCTGCTCTGGAGACGCACCGTGCTCCGGTGCGTGCGTAGTAAACGCCAAGTCGGGCGTCACTTTGGTGTTCCAGCCGGTTCCCCCCCTGGCTCGACCTCAAGGCCGTAACAGGAGGTTAGCCGCCATGCGTAAACTAGCAGTCCCAATCCTGGTGCTCCCGCTCGTCGCCCTGTTCGCCGGATGTTCTGACGAGCAACCGCTTCAAGTCGAATCCCCGACGTTCGCAGAGGTGACGTCGACAGGCACGGTCTCGGGGCAGGTGCTTGATCCAGACGGCTCCACTGTTTGCGATGTCTTTCCTGACGGATCGATGGTGCGCGTCGATGTCATCGACCCCGTCAACGCGACGCCGGAGAACCCGCGCGCCGGTCACCAGTGGCTCACCTGCGACGTCAACAGCTTCTCCATCGACGTCCCATCTGGGACCTATGTTCTGCGGGTGCAGCTGCCCGACGATCCCGCGATCGGCGCGCTGCCGTGGCGTTGGCTGGAGCCCGGGGACGTGGTCGTCAGCGGCGGAACTGCC
>PVMK01149384.1_pt1 | contig 33353 bp, 30 predicted proteins | sample 1853481 | NCBI WGS metagenome assembly PVMK01 (sample SAMN08533507, study PRJNA380276) | Marine sediment metagenome, whole genome shotgun sequencing project.
AGCTGCTTGGCGAGAACCACCTTCGCTGTCAAATCATCGGTCGACAGGCCCAGGTCGTTTGCCGCTATGACCGTTGGCTTCTTCTTGCGGGCGGCCATTTTGGCGCGCGCCGTGGGGAAGCGGGGCTCGCCGAGCTCGTTGCTGATGGTGATCACGGCGGGTGTCAATCCTTCCACCACTTCGTCCCCGTCCGGGGTGACGCGCGTGACTTTGACCGTGTTCCCGTTCACCTCAATTGCACGGGCAAGAGGCACCACCGGCATATCGAGCGTTTCGCCGATTAGCGCGGGAACGACGCCTTGGTCGTCGTCAGAGGCCTGTCGGCCGCAGAACACCAGGTCGGCGCCGCCGCTGGTCCGGATATAAGCGGACAGGATGTTGGCCACGACGTGGCAGTCGAGGCTGGTGTCGCCGGCATCGATATGAACGATGTCGTTGGCACCCATGGCGGCGCAGTGCTTGAGAAGGGCTTTGGCATCCTTGCCGATGGTGACCGCCGTGATGGAGCAGTCCGCGCCGGCATCCCGGATGCGCTGAGCCGCTTCCAGGGCCTGCTCGTCATAGCCGTTCATCAACCGTGGAACAGCCGAGACGTCCAGGGTCTTGCCGTCTTGTCCGATCTTCAGGTTGCCCGAGAGGACGTAGTTATTCACCGCATCCGGGTCCAACACTTCTTTCACGCATACGACAATCCGCATATCCACCGTCTCCGTCTATTCGTCTTCCAGTACCAAGCTTCCCTCGTCACACCAGACGGTGTCGAAGGTGTAGCCTTCCGGCTTTTCGGTGAGGTCCGCCATCAGGAACCAGCGCCAGGGGTAGTCCCCGTAGTCGCGGTAGTGACCGGTCAGGGTACCCGCAAAAAACTGGCGACCTGCATACTTGGTTTCCGCGATCTGTGCGCCGCCGTCACATTCGGCCCGCTTGCCTGCATGGTCGGGGGACACCCCGTCTCTATGAGCGGAGGTCTCAGTCATCGTCACCAAGGAACCCGTCGAACACATCCAGGGCTTCTTCCACGATGTCCGACAGGATTTGACGAGCGGGTTTCATTTCCGTGACGTAGCCAATCCCCTGGCCTGCCGCCTCGGTCATCAGGTCCTTGCGCTGATAGTCCAAGGAGCCCTGGATATAGTCTGACGACAGCATCATCTGCAGCGGCGGTTTCAACACTTCCGGCGCTTCCTCGCTCCGCCATTCGTTGTGCCAGGGGCAGCGGGTGGTGCGCATGGTGTAACCGGAAATGGCGTTCGAATAGATCTTCAGGTTGCCCGAGAGGACGTAGTTATTCACCGCATCCGGGTCCAACACTTCTTTCACGCATACGACAATCCGCATATCCACCGTCTCCGTCTATTCGTCTTCCAGTACCAAGCTTCCCTCGTCACACCAGACGGTGTCGAAGGTGTAGCCTTCCGGCTTTTCGGTGAGGTCCGCCATCAGGAACCAGCGCCAGGGGTAGTCCCCGTAGTCGCGGTAGTGACCGGTCAGGGTACCCGCAAAAAACTGGCGACCTGCATACTTGGTTTCCGCGATCTGTGCGCCGCCGTCACATTCGGCCCGCTTGCCTGCATGGTCGGGGGACACCCCGTCTCTATGAGCGGAGGTCTCAGTCATCGTCACCAAGGAACCCGTCGAACACATCCAGGGCTTCTTCCACGATGTCCGACAGGATTTGACGAGCGGGTTTCATTTCCGTGACGTAGCCAATCCCCTGGCCTGCCGCCTCGGTCATCAGGTCCTTGCGCTGATAGTCCAAGGAGCCCTGGATATAGTCTGACGACAGCATCATCTGCAGCGGCGGTTTCAACACTTCCGGCGCTTCCTCGCTCCGCCATTCGTTGTGCCAGGGGCAGCGGGTGGTGCGCATGGTGTAACCGGAAATGGCGTTCGAATAGACGGTGTCTTCCGCCGTGGCTTCCAGCAGGAGTTCCTTCAGGGGCAGGTTCAGATCGGATTCGCGTGAGGCCAGCCACAGGGAACCGGTCCACACGCCCGCTGCGCCGAGAGCGAGAGCCGCAGCCAGATGGCGACCCGTGGTCACTCCGCCTGCCGCCAGAACCGGTACACCTGCCGGGCGCGCGACATCGACCACCTGCGGAACAATCGAGAAGGTGCCGATGTTGCCGGTGTGGCCAGCGGCGTCGTAGCCCTGGGCGATGATCACGTCTGTCCCCGCATCGATCTGTTTCTTCGCCTGGCGGGCTTTGCCCACCAGCCCCCAGACCTGAATGCCCAACCCGTGGGCGCGGTCCAGCATGAAAGCGGGCGAGCCAAGGCCCGAGGCGATCACGGGCACTTTCTCATCGAACAGGACCTCCAACTGAGCGAGCGCCCGTTTTTGGTCCAGACCACCCCAGGTATGCAGGTCGGGGGCCGTCTTTGGGGCTGGAACATCGTATTTCTTTTTGATCAACTGTTCGAAGTCACGGTGCTCCTGCGGGATCATGGCCAGCAGCTCTTCCACTGTTTTTTCTTCCGGAACAGAAGCGGGAAGCACGAGGTCGATACCAAAAGATTTGCCCCCCACGCGGTCGCGAATCCATTTGACGTCCGCCGCGATTTGATCCGGCGTGTGCATGGCTTCACCCAGGACGGCAAAGCCGCCCGCATTGATCACGGCAACCGCAACGTCCTTGCAGTGCGTGAAGGCAACCACCGGGTATTCGATGCCGAGTTTGTCACATAATTGGGTATGCAATGGGTCGCTCATCACTTTGAACGTAGCGCCGATTGAACAGGAAAAAACCATCGGAAAGGGGTTCTGACTCCGATGGCCTCATATGAAATTCTATCGGCCAGATTCGCTTTGCGGCAGGCATCTGCTGCTGCTGAAAGTTCGACTAGTGTGCTATGCAAAACGGGGAAGACTGATGGAGCAGAACATGATCTCGATCATGACAGCCTGCGGGGAGTGCGATGAAACCGGCACCTTTTGATTATTACTCGCCTGATACCCTCGAAGAGGCTGTTGCGCTTCTTGCAAAGCTCGAGAATGAGGATCTGGACGCCAAAATTCTGGCGGGCGGTCAGAGTTTGATGCCCATGCTCAGCCTTCGACTGGCGCGCCCCGACGCGGTGGTAGACCTGCGGAAGATAGGCGCCCTCGATTACATCCGAGAAGACGGAGACACGATCGCCATCGGGGCGATGACTTCGAAAAGCGCGGCAGAAGATAGTGACGTGATCCGGACGCGGCAGCCCTTGTTCCATGAAGCCACACTGCTCGTCGGGCATCGCCAGATTCGTAACCGGGGCACTGTCGGCGGGTCCTTTGCTCATGCGGAACCGACGGCCGAATATGGGGCCGTGGCGATGGTCCTCGGAATGGACATGAAGGTGGTCGGCCCGAATGGTGAGCGGATCGTTCCGGCGAAAGACTTCTACGTCACCTATCTGACCGCCGATATCGATTCGACGGAAATCCTGACCGAGGTTCGACTGCCCGTGTTGAAGAAGGGGACCGGGTGGTCCTTCCAGGAAATGGCCCGTCGGCAGGGGGATCACGCGCTAGCTGGTGCCGCGGTGACGCTGCGCCTCGTCGGCGGGGTGTGCAAGGACGTGTGCATCGCCGTTTTCGGTGTGAATGCCAGCCCGACCCGGCTTGCCGAGGCAGAAGCATTCATCACAGGGAAAGCTGCTACGGAAGACAACGCTCGCGAAGCGGGCCGGGTAGGGGCGGACGGCCTGGAAGAACCCATGAGCGACGTGCACGCCACGGCACAGTACCGCCGAGGCCTAATCGCCACACTTGTCGCCCGGTGCCTGGTTGAAGCCGCATCACGCGCATCCTGAAGTGATTATTCTGAGGGCTTTCGAGACATGACTACAAAACAAACAGTGAAGGTGACCGTCAATGGCATCGCCTACGAGCGGCAGGTAGAGCCGCGTCTGACCCTGGTCGATTTTCTGCGCCATGAGTTGCACTTGGGTGGAACTCATGTGGGGTGCGAGCACGGTGTGTGCGGCACCTGCAACATCTTGGTCGATGGAAAGGCCGTACGGTCCTGCCTGATGCTTGCGGTGCAGGTGGACGGGGAAAGCCTCACGACCGTGGAAGGCCTTAGGAATCGGGACACGGGAGACTTGCACCCCATCCAGCAGGCATTCGTCGATGAGCATGGCCTGCAGTGCGGCTTCTGCACGCCTGGTTTTCTGATGACCACGCTCGAGCTCCTGCGCGACAACCCGAATCCCAGCGAAGCAGACATCAAAGATGCTCTGGGCGGGAATCTGTGCCGGTGCACGGGGTACGAGGCCATCATGAAATCTGTTCGCCTGGCGGCCAAACGGGTTCAAGAAGGACAGGATATTGGGCTCACTCACACGGATTGAGGGCGGGAGAAACACGCAATGTCGATAGAAATTCCTGGGCTTCCCGAGGACATGCCGGGCGCAGAGCTCAAGTATGTGGGCAAAGACGTCAAGCGCATCGAGGACCCCGGTTTGGTGGCGGGTACGGTTGAGTTCATTGACAACCTAGAGCTGCCCAACATGGCCCACTGCGCCATGGTGCGCAGTCCCCACCCCCATGCGCGCATCACGGGCTACGACACCAGCGCGGCGGAAGCTCTTCCTGGCGTGGTGGCAGTGATCACGGGTGAGGATGTGAAGCGCTGGGCCAACCCGGTGACGACCGCGCCCGAAGGGTGGGGCAGCTACTGCCTGGCCGTGGATAAGGTCCGCTTCGTCGGCGAGCCGGTGGTCGCGGTGGCGGCGGAGAATCGATACATTGCCGAAGACGCACTCGAGTTGGTCAACGTAGAGTACGAGCTGTTGCCGGTGGCGGCCACCGCGGAAGATGCCATCAAGGAAGGCGCTCCCCGGCTTTTCGAAGAGAACGAAAGCAATGTCATCCTCTCCAAGACGTACGACTGGGGCGATGTCGATCAGGTTTTCGCCGACGCCGATCACGTGGTTTCGGAAACCTTCTTCTGGAACCGGGTCGGGGCCAATCCGATGGAGACCTTCGGCTGCGTCTCTACGTGGGATACGGTCAACAACAGTCTGACGATTCACGGGTCCTTTCAGACGCCGGGGTTCATGGCGCTCGGGCGAGCCTTCTCGCTGAACCTCCCCACGAACAAGGTCAAGGTGGTCAGCCATCCGCACGGCGGCAGCTTTGGCGGCAAAGGCGGGCCTCGCGGTTCGGAGATCTCGTCCCTTCTGTCCCGCAAGGCCGGTGGTCGTGCGGTGAAGTACATTGAGGACCGGGTCGAGTATCTTCTGGCGGGCGCCGGGCAGTCCTGGGATCGACACTACGACGCCTCGCTGGCGCTGAAGGCGGACGGCACGGTGACAGGCTTCAAGGTGAAGCTGCTCGATGATCAGGGCGCCGGAGCCGAAGGGTACGGGACCATCTCGATCGCCAAGCCCATCGCGGCCTTTACCGGTTGTTATCGAATCGAAGCGGCCCGCTACGACTTGAACGTGGTGGCGACCAATCGAGCTCCCACCTATCCGTACCGGGGGTACGGCCCCCCGCCGCACAACTACGTGCTCGAATCGCTGATGGACATCGCCGCGCAAAAGCTCGGTCTGGACGTCGCGGAAATCCGACGCCGGAACTACATTCCGCCCGAGGCCTTTCCGTACACCATCCCAAGCGGCAACGAGTACGACAGCGGCCAGTATGAAGTCACCTTGGACGCCGCTCTGGAGCTCGCGGACTACGAGGCCCTCCGGGAAGAACAAGCCCGGGCGCGCGAAGAGGGCCGTCTACTGGGGATCGGCGTGTGCAGCGTCGTCGAGCCAGGCGTCTTCGACTGGAATGCCTATACGACCGTCGGGATCCAAGGCGTTGGGGTGCCCGAGGGTGCGAAGGTCAGTGTCGACATCATGGGCCAGATCACCGTGACGGTGGGCTTCAGTCTGGAGGGGCAGGGGCAGTACACCCTCGCGGCCCAGCTGGTCGCAGACTTCTTCGGGGTAGACATGGCCGGCGTGCACGTTGCGTACGCCGATACGGATGTGGCGCCGCCGCATTTCGGTCCCGGAGGCAGTCGTCTCGGCGTTTCCATCACCGGCGCAGTTCTGGGCGCGTGCCGGAAAATCGAGGAAAAGTTCAAGCTGGTGACCGCTCGGCTGATGCAGTGCGAGCCCGCCGCGCTCGAGCTGGCTGACGGGTTTGTCCGGATCAAAGGCGTGCCCGGAGCCGAAATGCATATCGCGCAGGTGGCGGGAACCATGCTGGCGCGCAGTGACCTGTTGCCACCGGGGATGGAGCAGTCGCCCGAGGCTACTTACGTCTGGACCGCACCGGGTCGAACGGAGCCGGATGAGCAGGGCCGGTGCAAGAGCTATCTCACCGCCGCCAATGCGTGTCATGTGGTGATGGTGGAGATCGATCCCGGCACCGGAAGAACCGACATCCTCAAGTACTGCGTTGCCGATGATTGCGGCACACGCCTCAATCCGGCGACGGTGGAAGGCCAGCTAATGGGGGGCATCGCCCAAGGCATCGGCGCGGCGCTGTTCGAAGAGTACGTCTACACGGACGACGGACAGCCCAAGGTGTCCACCTTTGCCGAGTACCTCGTGCCGACCATTCACGAGGTCCCAAAGACGGACAAAGCCGTCATCGTGACACCCTCTCCCTTCACTCCCCTCGGCGCCAAGGGATGCGGCGAGGGCGCCATCCACACCACGCCCGCGGTGATCATGTGTGCGATCAACGACGCCCTTCTCCCGCTGGGCGTACAGGCCCGTGCGACACCCGCGTCTCCGAACCGCGTCTGGGACTTGCTTCAACAGGCCAACAAGTAGAGAGGTTCCTGAAGGAGCCACTCGGAGCAAGCATGAAGGTCGTCGCTTCCATGGCACCTGATGTCCGCCTCCGCGACGTCGCCGCCCATGCACGCCGTGTCGAATCCCTGGGCTACGACGCGCTCTCCGTGCCCGAAGCAAAGCACGAGGGAACCCTCGCCGCCTTCGCAGCCCTGGCCGCTACATCGCGCCTCCGCGTCAACACCGGCGTCCTCGTCGCCTTCGCTCGCAGTCCGATGCTCGCCGCCCAGGCTGCCAGGGATCTCCAGGACTTCTCCGACGGACGTTTCGCCCTCGGTCTAGGATCCCAGATCAAGGGCAACGTGGTCGGTCGCTTCGGAATGCCCTGGAGTGCACCCGCCACGCGCATGCGCGACTACGTCGGCGCGGTACGGGCCTGCTTCGACACCTTCCAAAACGGGACACCCCTCAACTTCGAGAGCGAGTCCTACACCCTCAACAGGATGCAACCCTTCTTCAATCCCGGGCCCCTGGAATGTGGCACTCCCCCGATTCTGATGGGCGCCGTGGGGCCCATCATGACCCGGACCGTCGGCGAGGTGGGTGACATGCTGCAGACGCATCCCACCAACAGCGAAGCGCGCTTTCTCCGAGAAGTCACACGGCCGAGTTTGGAAGAGGGACGAAAGCGCTCGGCGCTCGAAGAGCCCGTGCAGTTGCTGGCCGGCCCTTTGGTTGCAACTGGCCGCGACGAGGCGGCGGTAGATGCAGCGCTGAAGTCGGCACGCGAGACTCTGGTATTCACGTTGAGCACACCGGCCTACTGGCCCGTGCTCGAGTATCACGGCTGGTTGGAAGTCGGTCACCGCCTTCGCGACCTCACCCGCGCGGGAGCCTGGGACGAGATGGACACCGCTGTCTCCGATGAGGTCGTCGATACCCTGGTGGTCTCGGGCACCTACGGCGTCATCGCCGAGCGCATTGTCGCGCAGTACGCAGACCTCGCCGACGGCGTTCTCTTTCCCGTTCCGCCTGACCCCGAGGACGACGACGCGGCGCGCAGGGTGATCGAGGAGATTCGAGGCGGTTGACCCGACGCCGTGTCCCGGCGATCGCCTACTTCCCGGTGTAGACCGGCTTGCGCTTTTCAGCGAAGGCGCGCGGGCCCTCCTTCGCGTCTTCAGAGCGGAAGACACGCTCGGCCATGGTTTTCTCGAGCACAAAACCGGGTTCGTTATTCAGTGAACGCACCATGATCTCCTTGGCGGTGCGCACCGCGAGCGGGCCGTTCTGGCAGATGCGCTCGGCGAGCGCCATCGCTTCGGGGAGCACCTGGTCGGCCGGAACGATCTTGTTCACCAGGCCGATCTGGTAGGCGCGCTCGGCTGTGATGTTGTCGCCCGCCAGCACCATTTCCATAGCCACGGCCCAGGGAATTTGCTGTGGCAAGCGGATGTGCGTGCCGCCCGCCGGAACCACGCCCCATTTTACTTCTCCGAGCCCGAAGATGGCTTTGTCGGATGCAATGCGCATGTCCGTGCCCTGCAGGAACTCCAGGCCACCGGCAACACACAAGCCGTTCACAGCGGCGATGATGGGCTTGTAGATGTGATAGAAGGGACGCTTGACCGGGTCTTCGTACCCCATCATGTCCCCTGCCGCGATCGCGGGAAGGGCGTCTTTCAGATCCATGCCCGCGCAAAAGGCCTTGTCGCCCGCCCCGGTCATGATCGCGACCCACAGGTCGGGGTCTTCATTGAAATCGTCAAAGGCGGCATCCATGCCCTTCAGCATTTCGCCGGTAAACGCATTCATCGCCTCGGGGCGGTTGATGGTCATGAGGGCGATGCGGCCCTTTTTCTCGTAGGTAAATGTCTCCGGCAGTTCCAGCGTCATGAGAATGCTTCCCTTTGTGGTGTCTGTTCAGCCCCGTCGCTTGAAGCGCGGCAAGGTGATGTCTTCCGTCACAGCGTCATAGGTCAGTTCCAGCGGCATGCCGATTTCTAGCTCGTCGGGCGTGCAGTCCACCACGGTGCTGAGCAGCCTAACCCCTTCTTCCATTTCGACCACGACGTCCGCATACGGAGCGTCGCGAGAGAACGCAGGGTGTAGGGCGCGGTTCACCACCACCCAGGTGTACACCGTGCCCCGGCCCGTGGAGCGTACCCACTGCCACTCGAAGCTGTTGCACTCGGGGCACATCTCCCGGGGAACATGGCGAAAGGCATCACAGGACGTGCACTTCTGGAAATGCAGGTCCTCTTTTTGGCACCGGCCATAGAACTCGCGGACCAGTCCTTCCATGACGGGAAGCGGCTTCGTGTACTCCGTCATCCTGCTCTCCTACCGCCGAAGGATGGCGATGCTGCCATCTCCAAAGTCGCCCCAGCCGTGACGACGCCGAGCTCGGCGTCTCTTCACCTGCCGCTCCCTGCCTCGCCGCGCAACTGGCGCACGGCTTCCACCACATGGGAAATGCCCAGCACGTGCGCCTCCGACAAGAGCCCGCCGTGGGTGTTCACCGGCAAGCGTCCGCCCAGCTCGATCCCGCCGTCTGCCACGAAGGCGTCCGCCTTCCCGCGCCTGCAGAAGCCCGATTCCTCCAGCTGCTGAATGACCTCGAACGTGAAGCAGTCGTAGATCTGGGCAAAGTCGATGTCGTCCGGCGTGACGCCGGCCATCCGGAACGCTTCGGGGGCCGCAATCGAAAGCCCGGTCTGGTGAAAGTCCTTCCTGCCGGTGATTTCATCGGCCGGATACGGTTGGCCCGCGGCCGCGCCCATGATGTGCACCGGTTTCTTCTTCAGGTCGCGGGCGCGTTTCACCGTGGTGACGATAAAAGCGGCCGCACCGTCCGTTTCGAGGCAGCAGTCATTGAGCCGGTACGGATCTGCGATCATGGGAGAGGCCATGTACTCTTCCAGCGACAAGGGCTTGCCGTACATCAGGGCCGCCGGATTGAGTTGCGCGTGTTTGCGCATGGCCATTGCCACCGCGCCCAGCTGTTCGCTCTTGGTGCCGAATTCGTACATGTGTCGGCGCGCCATCAGGGCGTACCACTGCGGCGGAGCCGTCATGCCGAAAGGCAGGTAATAATCCCGCGCTATTGCTCCGCCCGGGATGGAGCTCAGGTCATTCGCTACTGTCTGGTGGACACGGGCACCCGAATATCCGTTCCAGCCTCCGGGAATGAGTACGTGGTTGGCGGCTCCAGACGTGACCGCCAACGCGGCCATGCGCAGCGAGGCCACCGGTGCAGCGCCGCCCATATGAATCGTCGCGGCAAATCGCAGATTGTCCGAGCCCAGATTGGCGGCCAGCTCTTCGGATTTCCCCACATTTGGGAAGGCCAGAATGCCGTCGATTTCCTTACCCTCGAGGCCTGCGTCCTCCAGTGCTTTCGCCGAGGCCCTCAGCTGAAGTCCCAACTCGCTCATGCCCGAGCCGGGCTTGCGGCAGAAATCCGTCTCGCCGACGCCCACGATACAGGCTTCATCCTTGATCATGGTTTCGTCCCGTCGTTCTCATAGTGCTCAATTCGGGGAGGTTTCCAAGCTCAAGAACACGGAAGTCCAAATATGAAATTTCATAGGCCGGATTTGATGCGACGGAACGATTAGCGCAGCCAAAATGCGGATTAGAGTGCCTGCAAGGTGAAATCAATTGCACGCGCGATATGTTCGTTGCGCACCACAACATAGTCCGCGAGGGGATCTCCTACGATGTCACGCTATGTAGCAGCTTGCGATGCCGGTGGAACGATGACGGATGTCATCATCGTTGATGAGGACGGGCAGACCGTAATCGGTAAGGCCCCTACCTCGCCCCATGACGAAAGCATCGGGTACATGGAGTCCTTCTATGAAGCCCTCGACTACATGGGAGTGCCGAAAGAGGAACAGCAGACGTTCGGGAAGAAGATCGAAACGGCGATCTATACCGGCACGTCCATGCTCAACACCGTCATCAACATGAGCGGACTCAAGACGGGCCTGATCGTCACCAAGGGCTTCGAGGATATCATCGCCCAGGGCCGCGGTTCGCAGACCTTCATCGGTGCGCAGTGGAGTGAAATCACCCACATGCAATACCGTAGGCACCGCACTCCGCTGGTCCCGCGCAGGCAGGCCCGTGGGGTGACGGAGCGCATCGACATGTTCGGAGCCGTGGTCATCCCCATGTACGAACACGAAGTGCGCGAAGGTGTGCGGGAGCTGCTGGTGGACGAGGAGGTGGAAGCCATCGCGATCGTCTTCCTGCAATCGTTCAACAACGCCTCCCACGAGGAGCGCGCCGCCGCGATCGCCCGCGAGGTGATGGCCGAAGTGGGGCGGGAAGTGGTGCTCGAGCTGTCCAGCCAGGTAGCGCCGACCACCCGGGAAGTCTCCCGGGCCAACGCCACCGTGATCCAGGCTTATGCATCGGCCCCCGCGCGCAAACAGCTTTTCCGGATCGAGGAGGAGCTGCAGGGCGTGGGTCTGCAGAATGCTCTGAAGACCGTGCTGGGATACGGCGGGATTACCAACATCCGTTACCCGCGTCTGTTTGAAGCCGCCATGTCCGGCCCCGTGGGTGGGCTGATGGGGGCCAAGTACCTGTCCTCGGTGATTGGGGAAGACTACATCGTCTGTTCGGATGTTGGGGGAACCTCCTTTGACGCCGCGGCGATCACGGCGGGCGTGCTGCCCATCGAGCGGGAGCCTGGTTTCCAGGACATGTACGTGAACGTACCCATGCTGGGGATCACCTCGATCGGGGCGGGAACAGGGACGTATATCCGCCTGGATCCCCAGACCAAGCGGATCAAGCTTGGCCCGGATAGCGCCGGTGGAACGCCGGGGCCGGTCTTCATGGACGCCGGCAATACGACGCCCACGATCAACGATGCGAACCTGCTGTTGGGGATCCTGAGCGAAACCAACTATCTGGGTGGCAAGATCGAGGTACACAAGGATCTTTCCTACAAATACTTCAAGGAGCGGATTGCGGATCCCTTGGGTATGGATGTGTATGAAGCGGCGGAAACCTGCCTCGAGCTTGTGAATGTGATCATGCGGGAGCACCTGGGCCAGAGCCTGATGGTGGGCCATGACATGCGCGACTATGTCCTGCTTGGCTATGGCGGCGCTGGCCCGCTCCATCTGCTGGGTTATGCGGGGGACTACCCCTGGAAGGCCGTCTGCACGGTGCCGCACGCCGGAGCGTTTTCGGCCTGGGGTGGTGCGTGCATGGATTACTCCCACCGCCGTCACAAGAGCGTGGCGTCACTGCTGACCCCGGACATGGATGACGCCACGCGCCTCGCCTACATGGCGCCCGTTGATGCCGCTTGGAATGAGCTGGAGGCTGAGCTGATCACCGAGCTGGTCGGCGAAGGTTTCGACCGCGAACAGATTTCGGTCTCCCGCGTGATTTACATGAAGTACTTCGGCCAGCTCGACGATGTGGAAGTGGCATCTCCTGTCGACAGCATCGGCACCAAGGAAGACCTAGCCGCGCTGCTCGAGGCCTTTGAGGATCTCTACACCAGGATGTTCACCACGGCTGCCAGACGAGAGATGCCGGCGTATCACATTAGTGAGGTGTGTGTGGTCGCCAAGGTCGATACGGTGAAGCCGAAACTGCGCAAGCACACGCTGTCGTCCAAAACACCGGACGCGGATGCCAGAAAGGGCGTCCGTCAGGTCTTCCAGCAGAGTAAGTGGCAGGAGGCCGATATCTGGGAGATGGAGAAGCTCAAGCCGGGCAATGAAATTGACGGTCTGGCTATTATTGAAGCCTCCAATACCACCTTGTTTGTCCCGCCCGAGTGGCATGTTCGCATCGACGAACATGACATCTACTGGCTCGAGAGGAAGGCCGCACAATGAGCCTCAAAGAACAAATCGTGGCCAACGAAAAGGCTTTTGCTGAAACCGGAAACCTGTTTGGCCTCGAAAAAATGCCTCGCAAGGAAAGTGACCCGGGCAGCTATGAGGCGCTCTGGCACATTCTGTCGAACCTGTGCGATGCCGCATGGCAAACCGGATGCAAGGTGTCCTCCTCTCCCATCGCAGCGGAAGGCGGGGATGCCCTATGGGCACTGCACCTGCCCACCGGGGAGGCGGTCTGTGTCTCGCGGGGGATCACGGCGCATCCGGGTCTTCTTGCAGACATGATCCAGAACTTCATCAATCTGGGTTACGAGGACCTGCCCGGGTTCAAGCAGGGGGACATTTTCGAGAACAATGATCCCCACTATGGCGGCATCCACTCCCCGGACTTCGATATGTGCATGCCCCTTTTCTACGAGGGGAAGCTCGTCGCCTGGGCGAGTTGTGTGAGCCACGTGGCGGATGTGGGTTGTGTTACCCCGGGCTCCATCGGGTTCATGAACCCGGATTGCTACTCCGACGGTATCTGTATTTCCATGGAAAAAGTGGGCGAAAACGACGCCTTCTATCCCTGGTATGAAATGCGCATCCGGTCCCGTTCCCGCACACCGGACTTTCTCATGGGGGATGCCCGTGGTCGTCTGGCCGGGTGCGTAACCATTCGGCAACGGCTCATTGAAGTGATCGAGAAGTACGGTCTCGATTTCTTCCTCGAGTCCACGCAGGAGTTTGTGGAAGACAGTCGCCGCTATGCGGTGGGACGGGTGAAAACCCAGACCGTGCCGGGCCGAGTGCGCAAATCCCAGTTCAAGGACCTGGCCATGAAGGGCAAACGCGTTCTGCTGCCCAAGCAGGATGTGGACTGTCTGATGAACCTGCCCATGCAACTCGAGATCAAAGCGGATGCGAGTGTGGACATTTCGCTCCACGGGGCGAGCGGCACGGTGCCTTTCGGCGAAAACATCAGTCCGACGGCGCTCAAATCCGGTCTGCTGAACGGGTACTCGCACATCATCGGCTTCGATATGTTCAACTCCGGCCCAACGGCGGCCTGGAATGTGGAAGACCCGCCTTCGGGCTCTTGGGCAAATCCGTTTGAAGTCGACTTTGCGGCCTCGTCCGGTGTGGCCTGGGCTCCGGCCGTGATGTGGATGAGCAGCCTGTATGAAGTGTTCGGGCGCCTCTTTCAGTCCCGAGGGTTTGTGGAGGAAATGGCCGCCGGTGCCGCCACCACACTGACCGCTGAATTCGCTTGTACCAATCAGACGGGTTTCTGGCTGGCGGGCTTGACGCTCGAGCAAGCCAGCAATGGATCCCCGGCTCGTGGGTACAGTGACGGTGAGAATGCCGCCTGGTGTATCTACACACCCAACGCCGACTTCGGGAACGCGGAAATCGCCGAAGTGTATTACCCGCTGCTCTATATCGGCCGCAATATCGAACCGGATTCCGGCGGGTACGGCCAGTTCCGGGGCGGGCTTGGCCACACCGCGGTGTGGATGGTGTACGGCACCCAGGACCTAGAATACTCCTGTGGGGATGCGGGTATGCGGTCTAAAATTGTCGCGAACCACGGCATGTACGGTGCCTATCCGACCTTTCCGGACCGCTCCTCCTACGCCCACAACACCAACGTCAAGCAATTGATCGATGAGCAAAAGCCGTTGCTGCACGAACGTGGGGATCCGGAAAACCCGACGATTGAGAGCGCCATCACCTATGAGGCTGGTGAAAGCGCGGCCGTGGCCCCGTTTGTGACACCGGAGCTCCTGGGGAATTACGACATCATCGTACATCCGGTTTCCGGTGCCCAGGCCATGGGTGATCCCCTTACCCGTGACGCGGCCCTCATCGAACAGGACCTCAACAAGGGTTGGACCTCCCCGCGTGTGGCCGGGGAAATCAATGGCGCCGTGTTCCACAAGGACGGGCGGGACTATGTGGTCGACCGCAAGGAAACCGAAGCCAAGAGGCAGGCGATGCGTGAAGAGCGCAAGGCCAAGGCCGTTCCCTTCAAGGAGTGGTGGGCCAAGGAGCGGGAAAAAGTGGCCGCAGGTGAGAACATGGACGAGGCCGTCCTCGATATGTGGCGCTCGTCGATGGCACTTTCCCCCGAGTACGGCGCTGAGCTGCGCGCTTTCTGGAACCTTCCCGAAGACTTCACTTTCTAATCAGGGCGTAATCAAGGAGACCGTCGATGGCTGATTTTCACAAGGCCGACATCGAAAAGCTGATGGATGGGGTGCTGCCCTGGCCGGCAACACAGGACATGCTGCGAAGTCCCAAGGATGAGGATCGCTTCGACAAGTACGTGGAGATTCTGCAAAGCCGGGTGTCTTGGAAGGATCCAATCCTGCTTCCGCTCACCCCGATGTTGTTCATCGTGGCGAAGAACGGCGAGCGCCTCGTAAAATGCAAGTGTGGGCACGAGTTCGGGGACTACCGGGATAAACTGGAAACTGTCCGCTCTCATTCACGTGCGCGATGACGAGGCGTCCCTTTCCGAGGTCTACAAGGGCCGTGAGATACCGGATCCCAAATGGACCCAGGTGCGGGAGTACATCTGTCCGGGCTGTGGCTCACAACTCGAAGTTGAAGCCGTGCCGCGCGGCTGTCCGCCAGACTTCGAATTTCTGCCGGATCTCGACACTTTCTACAGCGAGTGGCTTGGACGGCCTCTGCCGGACAAGGCAGAGTATGTGGACAAGACCCTCGACGCCATCAAAGAGTGGTCTTGACCCAGCCGACAACTCGGCAGGTGAGATGACCCAAAATGAGCAGCGCGCTTGAAGATGTGATCGTTCTGGATCTGACACGGGATTTCTCTGCGTGTTTATCCGCCGCGTTCCTAGCCGACTTCGGTGGCAGGGTGATCCGTCTCGAGCTTCTGACAGCGGATGATCACCCGGAACCGAGCAAAGGGACCTGGGACTTTGAAGCGGATCTGATCCACCGGAACAAGCAAAGCGTCGCGCTCGACCCGGCTACGGAAAAGGGACGGGAGATATTGGCGGGGCTGATCGCCAAAGCGGATGTCGTCGTGACCGACTGGATGATGGCGGATCTAACCGCACTGTCGCTCGACTACGCCAGTGTCTCCGGGACTAATCCCGAGATCATTTACGGGCGGACTTCCGGCTTCGGACCCAAGGGTCCGGACAAGGATTTGCCTGCCATCGATGAGCTGGCGTCGGCCCGCACCGGCATGATGCCGATCCTGGGCCAACCGGGTGAGCCTCCCGTCTACACGGGCGCCGGGGCCATGCACAACAGCGTGATGCTGGCGTTTGGTGTGGTCACTGCCCTCATTCACCGCCAGGCGACGGGCGAGGGCCAGGAAGTGGATACCTCCTTGTTTGCGGCCAACATGTACGGCGCCAGCCTGGATCTTCAGGCGTTCCTGGCAATTGGGGAGGGTGACCGTTTCATCAATCCCATCTCGCGGCTGGATGTTTCGAATCCCATGTCCGGGTCTCTTTACCCAAGCAAGGACGGTCGCTGGGTGACCCTCACGATGCCGGACACCGATCGCTGGTGGCCCGGCCTGGCGGAGGCCCTGGGGATCGACCCCGAGGACGACCGTTTCAACACGCACGACAAACGCTGCGAAGAAAATCGGCTGGAATTGATCCACTTGTTCGAGGAGCGTTTTCAGACGCAACCCGGCAGTCACTGGCGGCAGGTCTTCGACGAGAAGCAGATGTCGGCCGATGTGATCGAACAGTTCGACTACCCCGCGAATGACCCGCAGGCGCTGACGAATCGCTACATCATGGAGCTGGACCATCCCAGCTTCGGCAAGGTCAAAAGCCTGGGATTCCCCATTTTCATGAGTGACAGCCCGGCGCGCCTTCAGAGCCTGGCCCCCTGCAAGGGCCAACACAGCGGCCAGGTGTTGCACGACCTGTTGGGGTACTCCGAGGACGCGATCAACCAACTCACCAGCGACGGGGTCATCGCCTGAGGTCCGACAGGAGTTTGCCCATGGCCAAAGCATTGGAAGGTATTCGAGTCGTCGATCTGACCGTCTGGTTCCAGGGACCGGTGGCGGCACAGCATTTGGCAGACTTCGGGGCCGATGTGATCAAGGTCGAACGCCCCAAGGGCGGGGACCAAGGGCGCGGCGTGCGAAGCATCAAGGCGTTGCCCATCGGGGACTGGAATCAGTATTTTCTGGTCATCAACCGCAACAAGAAGAGCATGGCCATCGACCTGAAGAAACCCGAAGGTCAGGAGATCATGTACCGCCTCATCGAAAAGGCGGATGTGTTCCTGTCGAACATGGGTCTGGCTTGGCTCGAAGCCCGCAATCTTTCCTACGACAAAGTGAAGGCAATAAACCCCCGGCTCGTCTACGCCACCAACACCGGCTACGGCCGTTTTGGCGGGGCCAGCAAGCCCGCGTTTGATATGACGGTCCAGGCGATCACGGGGGCGATGGCCCGCCTTGGGGAGCCGGGCCAGCCGCCCATTTACCTGGGCATGGGCTCGGGTGACGCGTATGGCGGGATCATGTCGGCGCTCGGCATCATGCTCGCGCTCTATCAGCGCAACCGCACCGGCAAGGGTCAGTATCTCGATGCTTCGCTCTACGGTGCCCAGTTGTTTCTGGCCGCGCCCTACCTGCAATCGTTCCTGGCCGGAAACGCCAAGAGTGCCCTGCAGCAATCCCGCACGACGGTCGAAAACCCGCTCTGGAATGTCTACCCGACAGCGGACAAGTGGATCTATCTGTGTGCGGAAAACACGGACGACGCCTTTGCCCGGTTGTGCAGGGCGCTGGGCGCAGTGGGGCTGGCAGAGGATTCCCGGTTCCAGACGGTGGACGGGCGACGGACCCAGAGCGAAGCCCTCATCGCCGCGCTCGACAGCCACTTGGAAGTGAAACCCCACGGTGACTGGCTGGATGCAATGCGCGCAGAAGGGCTTGCGTCCAGCCCGATCAACAATCTGGCGGATGTCGCAAAGGACGAGCAGGCCTGGCAGAACTCTTACTTCACCAAGGCCTACTGTGAAGAGGTGAAGCGGGAAGTAGATGTGCGCGGCCTGCCCGTGACACTATCGAAAACGCCCGGGGAAGTAGTGACACTGGGACCGCAATTAGGGCAGGACACCGAGATCCTGATGATGGATCTTCTCGAGTACGAATGGGACGAGATCGAGGCCCTCAAGGCCAAAGGCGCCATTCCATGAGAACCGCTACCAAAGAGAGTGCAAGAACATGAGCTGGACAGACTGGTCGCCGGTCGAGGGGAGAAGGGCTCGATAGCTTCGAGGAAATTCTATACGAGAAGAAGCACCACCTGGAGCTCGGTGGTGGGGTGGCCCGGATCTCTCTCAACAAACCGGAGAAGATGAACACCCTGACGCTCAAGACCGTGGACGAAATGTTCCGCGCGTTTTATGACGCCAACCACGACGCCCAGGTCGGGGTCATCGTGGTGGCGGGCAAGGGCAAGCATTTCGGCGCGGGTGGGGATGTAGACTGGGAGCGCTGGGGTCTGAGGGAGGCGTTTTACAACCGCTATCCCCACAACCGCCTGATGCGCATGTCCCGCAAGCCGATCATCGCCCAGGTGCAGGGCTACTGCATCGCCGGGCACAACCACATGGCCTATTGCTGTGACTTCACCATTGCCGCGGACAATGCCATTTTCGGGCAGGCGGGTCCCCGCGTGTCGTCGCCAGCGGACGGTTTCTTCGTGCCCTATCTTACGAAGGTAATCGGGGCTAAGAAGGCGCGGGAAATGTGGATGCTGTGCCGCAAGTACCCAGCCGCTGAGGCTGAGAAGATGGGACTGGTGAACACGGTCGTTCCGCTGAAAGACCTGGAGGCCGAAGTGGACACATGGTGCGCCGAGATGTTGGCGGTCAGCCCCGGGTGCCTGGAGATTCTCAAGGCATCCTTCGATCAGGAAATGGACGGCTACAAGGAATCCTGCATCACCTCCGCGGGGATGTACCCCGACTGGTTCGACATGCCCGAAGGCAAAGAGGGCGGGGCTGCCTTTGTCGAAAAACGCAAGGCAGCGTTTTGGGACATCCGCAAGAAGGAAGCCGAGGCCAGAGCGCAGCTGCTGGCAGAGTACGATGCCCGGTCCGCTGAAGACGATCAGTAGTTCCGATCTCCTAGGCCGCCTGTCTTCGCCCGGCGGGCGGGAAACGTTTTCCCCACTCGTCGGGGCGCCGTTCGTTCTTCTGGAGGTCGACGACGGATGTGAGCCCGGGCGGGTGGCGGACCTCGGAGACCAGCTGCGTTCTCTCCCCTGCCCGGTCATCGGCATTGGAAGAACAGATGCAGCTCTTGCTCACGCAAGCGACGTGGTGGTCGAGCGCCTGCAGGATGCAGAGCCCCTCATCCGAAATATCGAGGCCCACCCGCTGGCGGCTGCCACCCTGGTGCAACTGTTGCGTCATAACGAACAGACCAGCGTTCCGAACGGGCTTTTCGCGGAATCCCTGGCCTACGCGACCCTTCAGGGAGGCGCTGAATTCCACGCCTATCTGAAAAAACGGGGACACACACCAGCACCCGCCCCGTCCCCCGACCCCGCTGTCCAGATCACCCGCGAGGGAGACATCCTGAACCTGGTTCTGAACAGGCCGCAGCACGGCAATGCCTTTTCGATGGCGATGCGCGATGGTCTTAGCGAAGGGCTGCATCTTCTGGCCGCAGATCCACAGATCAAAAAAGCGATCCTTTCAGGTGCGGGTCGCTCTTCTTGCATCGGAGGGGATTTGCAGGAATTCGGCCTGGCAGAGGACCCCCGCGCGCGCGCATCTGGTTCGCTCCACCCGCAATGTGGGCCTTTTGATCCATGAACAGGCCTCCCGGATCGAGTGTCGTGTACACGGAGCCTGCATCGGTTCGGGGATCGAGCTCCCCGCTTTTGCCCACCGTATCGTTGCCGCTGAAAAGACCTTTTTTCAGCTGCCGGAAATTACCATGGGCCTGATACCGGGGGCGGGGGGAACGGTCAGCATCCTGCGCCGCATCGGGCGCCAACGCACGGCCTATCTCTGCCTCTCGGCCAAACGCATCACGGCTCCCACCGCGCTCGAATGGGGCCTGATCGATTCGATCGCATAAGAAACAGGGGTTCGTCTTTACGAGGACAGCTCCTGCTTCACCACGCGACGCAGAAGCTTGCCCGTTTCGTTGTAGGGGAGCTCATCCCGGAAGTGGATGACTTGCGGGATGCGGGAAGAGCGCATGTGTTTGCGCACCCATTCCTGCAGGTCTGTGACCGCCACCGATTGTTCTTTCTCGAGCACAATCGCGGCGGCGACACCTTCACCCCACTGCTCATCCGGAATACCCACAACCGCGGCATCCGCCACGCCCGGGTACTGCAGAAGCACGTCTTCGATCTCGCCCGGAGAGATGTTTTCCCCGCCGCGCACAATCACGTCATCCGCCCGGCCTTCCAGGAACAGATAACCTTCGGAGTCCATGGAACCGGCATCGCGGGTCGGGAACCAGCCATCCGTATCGAGGGAGCTTCCCCGTCCGGCATACTCGCCGGACACCTGTTCACCGCGTACATAAATCTCACCGCGCTCACCTGGCCTCAGGCGTTCGCCTTCCTCACCCCGGATCTCCACCTCGACACTGGGCATGGACCGTCCGACAGACACTAGACGGCGACGTACCGTCTGGTCGCTGCTGGCCGCCGCTGCACGGTGATCCTCAGGGCCAAGAATGGAAATAGTGGAACTGGTTTCCGTCAGCCCGTAAGCGTTGGTGAAGTCCGTATCCGGGAAGAGCTTCATGGCTCGTTCGATGACGGACAAGGGCATCTTGCGCCGTAAGAAATGGCCCGCAGATGCGGCATATCTGCCGTCTGGGCCCCGTCCAGCTCGTCCACAATCCGAGCCAGCATGGTGGGCACGACAAAGGCGTTCGTGACCTTTTCCCGGCGGGCCAGATCGATCCAGGCCTTCGCCGTGAAATTGGGAAGCTGCACTACCCGGCGCCCGGAATAGACCGAGCTCAAGACCGCGGAAATGCCCGCGATGTGATAGGGCGGCACACAGACGAGCGCTGCGTCTTCCTCTGCGGCGGACATGAATTCCACCGACCCCAGAATGTAGGAAACCAGATGCTTCTGGCGCAGCACGGCGGCTTTGGGTGTTCCCGTAGTGCCGCTCGTAAACAGCAACACCGCGCCGTCGTCCTGGTCCATGGACCAAGGCCCGGCCGGTTCCCCTTTGGTGCGGGCCATATGCAGAAAGGCATCACGCGCCACCATTTGAAGTTGATCGGAGGCGTCCACCACAGTCGCCTGATCATCCCCCAGCACCAGATAAGCGGGCGTGACACGCGCCAGCAGCGCGTTGATTTCGCTTTCCGTCAGGCGGTAGTTGATCGGCACATAAGGAGCGCCGGACCAGGCGCTGGCAAACAGGCCCACCGGGAGTGCCAGGCTCAAGACATCCAGCATGGCCACATGTTCGCGACCGGATTCCCGGATGGCTCCCGCTGCTACACCGGCGGCATCAAACAGCTCTTGGTAGGTCAGCGAATCTTCACCATTCGTGAAGGCCACACGGTCCCCAAACCCTTGCGCGGCCATCTCGAGCAACATCATCACATTCATGGAACCGGTCCAACCGCGTTAAAGGGATTAGTCGGAAGAAGGCAGGGCCTTGGCTTCTTTCAGCGCGAGCGCCACGGCACCGACAGCAAGGGACCCGTCACCCGGCTTGATGCACAGGAGCTCCAGATCACCCGCCTCGTTGATGTAGCGCTTGCCCAACAAGGTGCCTTCCGCGTGGGCGCTATCCACAGCTCCACCCTCAGGGGCGTCTTCCGCAGACCCCACCATGGGCGCCCCTCCGCACGTCAGATCATAAGGGCCTCCCGATGCGGCAACCACCATGACTTGGGTCGCGCACACCGTGCTCTTCAACCGCGTCCCTGCTTTTAAGTCTGCCATGTTCCGTCTCGCCTCAGAGTTGCTTCAGTCTCCACTGAACACTCTAAGACTCAACGGAGTCATCGCTAAGTTGGGTTGCAATGCAAATATGGCCGATGAAACATCATTTCGGGACGACCGAGGTCAGACGCGCTTCGTCGGTTCGATGCCCGTGAGCCCGGCCAGGTTCAGACCCAGAATCTTGGCTTTGTCCTCGTCCGTCACCTCGGGGTAGCCCCAGTTTTTCTGCAGCTCTGCGGGCATTTCCAGGTTGCGGATGTAGTCCACGACACGCTTGGTGTCGTCAAAGGGAAGATCGAGGCCCAGCACGATCTTGTCGGCGGGCATCCATTGTAGTGCCGTACCGATCGCGTGATAGCCCCGGTAGGGTGAGCGCTCGAACCAGCCGATCACTCCGGACAGGCTCATGTAAAGGTTCCGGTGTTTTCCACATAGCCCGATGAGCTCCTCGGTGTCCGGCCAGCCCGCATGGTAGGCGATGACTTTCAGGTCCGGGAAGCCGAGCATCACATCATCCAGCTGGGCCACGCGGCAGTGGCTGGTGGGCTGGGGACAGACATAGCTCACGCCCGTATGAACGGTGAGAGGAACCCCGAGCTCCACGGCCTTTTCATAGAACGGCCACAGGCGCTTATCATTCAACGGCCCGTCATCTTCCGGGGTGTAGAGCTTGCAGAGCTTCGTGCCTCGTTCCTTGACCAAATACTCCAGTTCCCAGATGGCTTCCTTCAGGCCCCGTTTGATCACCGGACCCACGTTGGCCTCCAGGAACATCCGGTCGGGATAGGGTTCGATCTGCTGCAACATGAAACCGTTGGTGGAGAGGGACACGGTGCCGCCGGTCACATCCATCATCGGTTCGCGCAGGCAGAAAGCCACGTCGACCCCTGCTTGATCCATGTGCTTGATGAGCTCCGAAGCGATGGGCTGCGGCCACTCTGCATCTTCGCTGGTCAGGTCGCGGCCTGCCCAGGCCCGCATCACACCATCCACGCTGCCCCACCAGCGTTGAACGCCCGGGTAGTAGGCAATTTCGCTCATGGTCTGGGGGTTCATGAAGTGGCACTCTGTTAGGGCTACGAAATGATCCTTCGTTGACATATCCAGCTCCTCCACGTTCTTCTTGTCAGGCTACTTCGAGGTCCTCTTTGAAGTGCTCGGGCAGAAACACTAGCTCGCTGCCTGCCTTTCTTCAATCGTTCGCGCGCGGCGTCGCACCAAGGCAATAGATAGCGCTGGCGCAGCTCTTCGCTGAGCAGCTTTTCGTCGCGCGCCACCGCGCAGGCGTAGATCTCGCATGCGGGTCCCAGATGGTCGGGCGGCAGGTGTGCGCCGCTCCAATCTAGCCCCAGGTGGTTCATCACCCGCAACCAGTCTTCGCGCGCGCCCGGTCCCGGTTGGCCGAGGGTGGTATGCAGTAGCAGCGAAACCAGGGGTCTCGGTGAGCCGACTTGGAAAGCCTCCCAGTACTCTTGCTCGCAACTGGCGAGATCGACGGGCAGCGTCAGGGCTTCCCAAGCGGCGCGACGGAGCTCAGCGCTGACCAGGGGACTCCACACGTGGGACCAAGCCACCAGGGGCAGCGCGGGGCTAGAAGCCTCGATCGACGCGGCCTCCGTCACAGCCCGATCCAACCCTGGCTGATCGATTTGAGGCCGCCGCGATCCTGGGACTCGCCCGCGCCACAAGGCCAAGGCGATCTGCTCATGCTGGGTGAGCGCGGGCCAGTTTTGCAGCTCGAAGGTCACCCGCCACTGATCCCTTGCCCCACTTGGCGCTGACTTGCCAGCCCTCGGGCGCGGCTTGGCGCTCCACGCTTCCCAAACCTTCGGCTTGAATGCGCAGCACTTCCTTGCGGTCGGCGCGCCAAAGCGCGCCCTGTACCGGAAGGTTCTCCGCGCCCATGGTGATCCACGGCGCGCCGGCCACCCCGGGTACCAGCACCGCGGCAGCGTCGACCCAGAGGTTGGTGTCGGTGCTCGCGTCGCTGACCGGGTTGGGACATTTCCACCGCAATGTGATGCGGTAGCCCTCGCCGACCCGCTCTAGGTCGAAGTCCGCCGAAGGTATGAGCGGCCGGTTGCGCGCGGCGTAGGCCACCTTGATGTAGCCACCGGGCTGCAGCGGAGTTGGAGCGGCGATTAGTTTATGAGTTGTCATCGGGCGATCACTTCTTGGTTGCTTGCTGACCTGATGGTTGTTTCGACGACTGGGCCGGGATGGCGAAGCTCTTGTTCCAGTCGAAGGCGATCAAGAGATCCATCAGCTCACTGGGTTTGCCTTGCTTCTTCTTGGCGCGCTCGGCCTCGATCGTCGCTAGCGCCTGGTGTACACGCTTTCCAAAGAGCGACTCGAGGTACGCCGGCTCGATGCGCGGTTGATCGGTCGGTCGGCCTTGCGCGTCGAGCTTGGGTGGACTCATCGGCGGCACATAGAACACGTTGGGCTCGAGCCCGTATTCGGGGTGCAAGGGCAGGGCGACCTTCCACTTTTCAACCAACTTCCAGATCGGCCCGTCTCGGTCGTCGGCGTAACCGACAAAGCGCAGGCGTCCGGGGCACTGTCGTGCGCAGGCTGGTGCCTCGCCTTCTTCGATCCGTGGAAAGCAGAAGATGCATTTGGTCGCCACCTGCCGTTGGGTGTCGTAGTAGATCTTCTTGTAGGGGCACGCTTCGGCGCAAAAACGGTAGCCGTGGCAGCGGTCCTGGTCGACGAGGACGATGCCGTCTTCGACGCGTTTGTGGATCGCGCTGCGCGGACAGGCATCGAGGCAGGCCGGATGGGTGCAGTGGTTGCACAGCCGTGGCAGGTAGAAATAGTGGTTGTCTTCGGGGTACGTGCCAGTGCCGTGATCCTCGTCCCAGTTGGCGCCCCAAGTGGGCCTGCTTTTTCCATTGCCATTGCCGCCTTCCGGGCGGAGCCAAGCTTTGGGCTTGTTCCGATCGCCCTTCGGCTTGAGGAGGACCAGATCGTGATTGAAGTTCCAGGCCCGTCCATATTGCGTGTCGAGGTTCGGAACGGTTCCCCGCGAGGGATTGCCCTGCTCGTCGCGTCCGCCGAGCTCGGGCCAGTGCTTCGGGTAGCCGGTGCCTGGCAGCGTCTCTACGTTGTTCCAGTACGCGTAGTCCGTACCGGCATCCTGGTTCCACAGCTTCTTGCAGGCCACGGTACAGGTCTGGCAGTTGAGGCACTTGTTGAGGTCGAGGACCATCGCAATCTGGCGCTGCACGCCAGCTTTTGTTGAAGTGCTCATACGGGCACCTTTTGTTGTTGGGCTGTCTTGGATGCGGGAATGTCGACCTGCTCACCGTCGGGAGCAGCCGACCGACGAATGCTGACCCGCGTGTCCTGAACGAAGATCCCCGGTTGGAGAAAGTTGATCGACATGTTCAGTTGGCGTTCGCCGCCGGCAAAGTGGAGTGGGTTGGACAGGCCGGGAGTGAGCCATTTGTAGCTCTTGTGCTCGGGGAATTGGTGGGGTTCCCAGGCGTGGAAGTAATACGCGACCCCTGGGCGCACCATCGTCGAATGCTTCACCAGCATCAGGATCTTTCCATAGTCGTTGCGCAGTTCGGCCCAGTCACCGTCCGCGATCGCCAGGCTTTGCGCGTCTTTGGGGTTGAGGTAGACAACGGGTTCGCCGCGCTGCAGCCGCAGAAGCAGCGTCACGTCCCGCCAGGTGCTGTGTACGCTCCAGCGAGAGTGGCACGAGATCAGCTGAAATGGGTGGTCTCCGCCGCCCTTGAGCGATTCACGATGCGTCGGCAGGGCCTCGCGGGCTTCGATGAACCAGGGATGGTCGATGTAGTATTGTTGGCGTCCGGTTTGCGTCGGCCATCGCCACTTGTGCCTGGTAAAGTAGGTAAAGGGGCTTAGTACGCCCTTGCCATCCCAGTCGGGGTTGAAGATCGCGGTTGGTGCGATGGCTTCGCCCACGCCGTTGTAGCGTTGGATTCCCTTTTTCTTGAGCTCGGCAATGGTGACGCCCCCGGCGATCGGGGTTCCGTCGATGATCATGCCGGTGACTTGCTCGGCGTCCTTTGGACCAAACTGACCGCGAAAGCTGTAGACGTCGTTGAGCTCTTTCCAGTCCGACCCCACTTCGCCGCAATCGTGGAAGGGCTCGAGGTTGCGCTCTTTGGCGATGCGCTGCATTTCCGCGGTTAGGAGCCAGTAAACCTCCCACTCATCCTTGCTTTGGCCCAGTGGGGGCACCGCCGCATCGCAGTAGTGTAGGTAGGGCGCGTAGGCCATGGGGTACTTGATGCCTGATTTTTCGTACCAGCCCGCGGCCGGCAAGAAGTAGTCGGCGTGCATCCCGGTGAAGTTCATTCGTTTGTCGAGCGCGACCACCAACTTCAGTTCTGGCCACATGTGATCGAGCATCGCCTGCGTGTTGTTGGTGCGGCGCAGCAGGTTGCTACCTCCGGTCATGTACACCCGGGGTGGGCCACTCTTGGGGTGCAGCTTCTGCCAGCCTTTTTCCTTTGCTTCTTCCCAGTAGTCCTCGAGCGAGCGCGGAAAATGGTCCTTCATTTCGCGGTTGAGATCGTCTTTGATGCCCTGGTAGTGGTAGTTCATGGTCGCAACGGTGGTCGTGCAGACCACCTTCTTTTCGCCCTTTGCCACCAGGTCCATGGTGATGTCGGCTTCGCTGCGTCTCTCCTTGACCCCATCGGCGATCACCCCGACCAGCTCGCTGGGTGACATCATGCCGGCCATCATTTCTAGCCTGCCGCGCAGCCCCGCGCGGTTGGTTTCAATCGAGGTGGGGAAGCCCTGAAGGTCGACGAAGGCGGTAGCCTGATAACCCGGCACCTCTCTTACCCAAGGCACCCTTGAGCGAGAGGCACAGTAGCTTGGCTCGATTCATCAGGTCCGAATGGACGAAACGGTTGGAGCCCCAGCTCGAGAGCACCATCGGGCGCTCGGCCTTGGCAAAGCCCTCGGCAAAACGCTCGATCAGCTCCGGCGCCAGACCGGTCACCTTGGCCGTCGCCTCGACCGTCCAGAGCTGCAGCTGTTCGCGTAGGAGCGTTCCCACGGTGGCAACCTTTACCGACTCGTTGTCTTTGAGGGTCACTGAGAAGGTGCCCTCGATCGGCGGCTCGAACTCCTCGAGGAGCAGTTTGGCCGTTTCACTACCTTCACAGCCGGGGGCGGCAGCGGGCAGCTTGGTCTTGGGGTTGTACATCTGCAAGAGCTTGTCGTTGCCTTCGTGCACCAGATCCGACTCGCGCAAAAAGCGGCCGTTATCGAGGCGCACCAAGAAAGGCAGATCGGTCTGCTCGCGGACGTAGTCGAGGTCGATGGCGCCGCTGTCCCAAATGTGACGCGCAGCGCACAGGCCGAGCGCGGCGTCGGTACCGGTGCGCAGGGGAAGCCACTGATCGGCGTGCACGGCAGTTGCCGAGTACTGCGGATCGATGACCACCAATTCGGCGCCATTGTATCGTGCCTCGTAAAGGAAGTGAGCATCGGGCATTTGAGTGACCGACGGGTTCATCATCCAGACCACGAGAAAATCGGAGAGGAACCACTCGTCGCTGGAGCCGCCGACGTGGGCTACACCCAAGGTTAGCAAGGCGCCAAGGTTGAGGTCACCGATCGAGGCCCAGTTGTCGGCAAAGACCCCTCCGGCCTTCATCTGGAAACGAAAACGCCCGACGGTCGTCGCGCCGCTGTCGTAGTTGGGGCCCAAGTCCTGGTAGATCGAGTCGGTACCGTATTGTTGAGCGACGTCGACGATCTGCTCGGCGATCTCGGCGATCGCTTGCTCCCAGCTGATCTGCTGCCACTTTCCTTCGCCGCGCGGGCCGACGCGCTTCATCGGGGTGGTCACTCGGCTCGGTCCGTACATCACCTCGGTGTAACAGGCGCCCTTCTGACAGCCTCGAGGGTTGAAGTCGGGCACGGCAGCTTCGGACTGGGTGTAGGTCGCGCTCTGTTCCTCGCGCACCACGATCCCGTTCTTGATGTATAGGTCCCACTCGCAGGCGCTGCGACAGTTGGCCCAGCCGTGAGAGCCTTTCTTCACGTCGTCCCAAGTCCAACGTTGGCGGTAGAGGTCTTCCCAGGATCCGAGTTTCGCCGTGGTGCGCGGGCTCGGATGGGGATTGGTCACATCGTGGGGGCGGAAGTGAAACAGAACAATACCGCTGGCCGTCGCTGCGCCAGCGGCCACTGCAGCGCCGGTCCACTTCAAGAACCTTCGTCGCGAAAAGCCTCGTCTGCGCGTCTTGCTCATCGGTTCCTCACTATCGTGGTTCCTCGTCGCCTGTTTCCGCACTGCCCAAGAACTCGTTGACCACGTTGGCCGCGAGGTAACCGCAGGCACCCAGCACCATTCCCCCGGGATACATCGAAGCGCCGCCTAGGAAGAGGCCGTCGATCGGGGTTTCGCAGCGCGAGCATTCCTCGTTCGGGCGTAGGTAGCCCATTTGGAGCGAGGTGTAGGCGCCGTGCTTGAAGCTGCCGAACTTCATCGTGGTCAGCTTCTGTTCGATATCAACGGGCGTGATCTCGCGGCGAAGCACGACCTCTCCGTCGATGTCGGCGTACTGCTTCAACAGTGCGAGACACTCGTCGCCGAAGGCCGGCGCTTGGTCGCGCCATTGTTCATCGTAGGGCACCACCGCTTCGGCTCGAAGAACGGTGTGGCCCGGCGGGGCCATGCTGGCGTCGTGGGTCGTCGGTAGTGTGACGTGCATCCATTCCGGCCGTGCGTGGTCGCCAGCGTCGACTCGCTGCAAGTGCTCGTGCAAGTCGTCTTCAGACTCCAGACCGCAAAAGACGATCATCGCTTCATTAACCCGCGGATCGGCCGCCTTGTAGGTCACCTTGCCGGCGATGCCCAGGTGTAGGCCGAAGAGGCTGCGGTCCTCCCACTCCCAGCGCTCCACCGATTCGGCAAGGTCTGCGGGTACCGTGTCCGCACTGAGCAACTGTCGGAAGGTCTGCTCGGGGTTGAGGGTTGAGATCACCGCGTCGGCTCTGAATTCTCGACCGTCTTCGAGGCGCACGCCCACGGCCTGGCCGTCCTCGGTGAGGATCTGGGTCACCGCGTACTCGTCGATCACCGTGCCACCCGTCTTGAGGAACGAGCGGTACATCGCTGACGAAAGCCGGTGGGAGCCACCCTTGACCAGCGCGCCGTCCATCATGCGACAGAGATAGAGCGGGTAGAGAAAGCCCAGCGGCTCGTCGAGGTGAATGCCCCACATTGCGGCGAAGGACAGCAACGCCAATCGAACCTGCGAATTTTCGAAACCATACTCGTCCATCAATTCGACCATCGACAACTCGGAGATTTCCGCCAGACGGTTTCCGGTGGGCGTTTGTTGAAACTCCACCAGCTGATCGAGCGCCGGGTTGGGCAATTCGTAGGTCATCGGGATCAAGTAGTCGTCGAGCAGCGGTTGGAACTCCTCCCACATTGCGCGAAAAGCGTTGGCGTCAGCTGGTGAAAGCTGTGCGATGGATTGCGCCGTTTCCTCGGGGTCCCGGGTGAAGATCAGTGAGCTCCCATCCTTGAAGGGGAACGCGGCGACCACCTGTGGATGGATGTAGCGTAGGCCGAGCGCCGGAAGATCGAGGTCGCGGTAAGCCGGCATCTTCTCGGCCATCATGTGATAGATGGCGTGCAGGTTGAGGCGAAAGCCGAAGTACTCCTCGGTGTTCAGACCACCACCGGTCTCGTGGCGTCGCTCGCAGATCAGTACCTTGTGTCCCGCCTTGGCTAGGTAAGCGCCGGCCAAAAGCCCGTTGGGTCCGGCACCGATGATGATGGCGTCGTAGGCGTTGCGGTTGGTCATCACGCCTCTCCTTCGTTTTTCCACTTGGTGTCGACGCCGAGGTTCATCGGGAGCTCGAACATGTTTTCCAAGAACCACTCGAGCGGTTTGTTGACCCACCAAGATTGTTCGCGACAGCCCAGGTCCTCGGCGACCTCCGACGCAGCAAGGTAGCCAGAGGCTAGGTGCGTGGCGCCGAAGGGATGAATAGAGTTGGACAGATAGAGGCCGGGGATGAATGAGCGGGACACGCCGTCCGGGCACACACCGGGCAGCGGTCGGTTTTCGCCGAACTGCTCGGGGATCGCGCTGCCCCCGACCATGTTGCCGCGGATCGCCGAGGGGTTTGCGTTGAACTGAGAATAGGGTGTGTTGACGTGACGTTCGATAATCAGGTCTTTGAACCCCGGTGCCAGCTCTTCGTAGAGATCGATCATCTCGTCGGCTAGTGCGTCGCCAAGACCCTCGCCCCATGATTTCCAGCCATTGAGTCGCTTGGAGCCCCAGCGGCGAGGGTTGGGTGGAGTGCTGATCCACAGCGAGCAGGTGTGGTACCCGGGTGGCGCCTGGCTGGGATCGGCCAAGGTGGTGTTGAAGAAGCCTCCCATGGTGTTTTCGGGGACCACCCCCGACATCAATTCCATCTGCGCGTTGCGGATTTCGGCGAGCGAATCGCCACCGAGGTAGCCAACCCACGAGCGCTGAATCGCCGGATTGTACTCCGCCGATTTGAACACCGGCGCGTCCTTCATCGCCAGGTTGATGCCCAAGAGCTGCGGGTCGTCGTAGTTGAAGTACTTGATGCGCCGAGCCCACTGCGGGCCGATCACCTCCTCGCCCAACAGGTCGAGGAAGGTCGGGGCCAGCGTCAGGTTGGAGATGATGGTCTTGGCGAAGACTTGCTCACCGGCTAGCGCGGCGTCGTCGGAGAGTTGGATGCCCACCGCCGTGCCGTCTTCGGTGAGGATCTTGGTCACCGGGCAGGTGTTCCAGATCTCGCCTCCGTGGGAAACGAAGCATTTGACCAGCGCATGGGTGAGCGCGTGGGAGCCGCCCTTGGCCGTGTGCACCGCCATCGGCGTCATCCCGCAGAGGCCAAGCACGGTGGGGCCGACCCGATGATTCAGCGGCCATTGACCGGTGAACTCTCCGAGCGCCCCGGGAACGGTGCGCACGTGCTCGGACTCGAAGGCGATCTCGAGCAGCTCGAAGCCGGTCATGCGGGCGACGTCATCGCCGTCGATGGGCAAGCCCATTGCCTTGCACATCTCGCCGTTGAGCTTGGCGGTGCGTTCGGCGACCTCCATCGTGGGCGCTGCGAACAGGGCAAGCTGAGCGATCGCGATCGCCTCGTCCATGTGTTCGGCGCCGAACTCTTGAAAGGCCATCACCGTGGCGGCGTCGGCATCGGAGTGGCGTGCGACACTGGCTAGGCTCACCTCGAGATCCAGCGCCTGAACGCTGTTCTTGCCGTCCTTGAACGGCTTGGCAAAGATGACGTCGGTTCCGCGCAGGTCGAGTCCGTAGCTCGCCAGCTCCAGGTCGAGCATCGCGGGGCTCATCGCCGGCACCAGCCAGGCGGCGTGGGTATTGTGAAGGAATCCGGGGATCCCCAGCTCGATGGTGTCGCAGTGGGCGCCGCATTGCCCGCGGGCCTCGAACACCCCGACGGACAAGCCGGCCTTCTGTAGGTAGGCGGCGGTCGTCAGACCGTTGATCCCCGCACCGATGAGGATCACGTCATAGTCTTTCACTCTTCGCCTCCAATTGGGGCCTTCCCCTACTACGTTGATTTAAGAGCGCTTTTTGGTGGCAGTTGACACTGCGTATACTAACAACTAGACTCTTAGTATAGATTGGACTCTAAGCATGCACAAGGCTCCATTTAAGACATAGAGGACTCCAACTTCCGGATCGTAGGGACGAGGCTCAAACCATGAGATTGAAGTCAAAAGGCCTGGGCCGAAAAGAGCTGGTGATGGACTTTCGCGAGTACACGGTGGTGCGCGAGGGCGACGAGCTGGTGGTCGTGGGGACGATTCGCGACCCGATCAATTGGGAGTTCACCATCCGCCTGTGCGAAGACGACTTGGCGGGGATGCTCGCCCTCGGTGCCAATCGCAACACCTTTGGGTTGGTCATGCGCTGGTTGTTTGGGCGACGTCCCAAGCACCACTGGAGCCAAGACCGCCACGAACACCTCGCCGAGGGCAAGAAGCGCTTGCTCGCGGCGAAGGTTGATGCTCGGGGAAAAGCGGCCGACGCGCTGAAGCCGTCTCCGCTCACCGCAGCGAAGCGCCGGCGTCGGCTGCGTGCGCCAAGCGAGGTTGAAAAGCTGGAGTGCCCGCTCAACGGAAACCGCTGTGAGGTCACCTTTAGGCCGGCGAGCTCGGCGAACGGTGCGCCAGCCAAGCCGCGCGAGGTCCTTGCCTGTTCCGCGATGGCCAATCCCAGCAACATCGACTGTAGCAAAGCCTGTCTCGAGGCTCAGAGCTCCGCCGCCTAGACGGGAGGCAGAGCGAATGATGACAAGCGACCAAGTCCGGGACTTCTACACGCAGAACGCGTCGCTCTACCACCGCCTCTACATCGACGTCCTGCGCTACGGGCGCGGCATGAACGCGTTTCTGAGACAGTCGGGAACGCTCGAGCCAAACCTCAGGATCCTCGATGCCGGATGTGGGACCGGAAACGTGACCCGGCAGGTCCTCGACGTCGCTCGGCGCGGGGGCATCACCGGGCTATCGCTTCACGGCTTCGATCTCACTCCCGGCCATGCTGGACCGGTTCCGCCAATGGCTGCACCGCGAGAAAGTCGAAGCCGTCGATCTCCGCGAGGCCAACGTACTCGAGCCCCATCACCTTCCCGGAGAGCTGGATCGGGTACGACCGGATCCTCTCTTCGGCCATGCTCGAGTACCTCCCCAAGGATCGGCTCGCCGAGGCCCTCGCTCACCTCCGGCGGCGGCTCGCCGGCGACGGCACGCTCACGATCTTCATCACCAGACGCAACATCTTGATGAAGCCCCTCATCGAGTGGTGGTGGAAGGCGAACATCTACACCCGAGACGATCTCCGCGAGATATTCCGCCAGGCCGGCTTCGATTCGGTCACCTTCCACCGCTTCCCCTGGCCCTTTTGGCATCTGAACCTCTGGGGCCTGGTCGTCGAAGCCCGAAACTCCCCAAAGCTGAGGCCGTCGTGCGGCCAGGTCCGTCGTAGTGCGAGCCGTTACCCTTCGCCGAGGTACTCCTTCGAGTACTTCACAATCTCCTCGGTCGGCTTCCACCACTTCTTCACCTCGAGATCCTCCGCGACGGTGTTCGCTGCAAGGTAGCCGCCGGCTCCGAGCACGCAGCCGCCGGGATAGTTGGACGCGCCCGCCGTGTAGAGCCCCTCGATCGGGGTCCTCGTGGTCGAGCAGTCCTGGTTCGGGCGGAAGCAGCCCAGCTGCAGCGGCTCGTAGTCGCCGTGCTTGATGGCGCCGAAGCGCATGTTCGGGAGGCGGATCTCGATGTCCTCGGGAGTTTCGAGATTTGTCATGACGATGTTCTCTCGCTTCATGTTCGGGGCGTACTTCGCCCATCTTCTGAGCATCGCCTCTTCCACCTCGGCGCGGCGCGCATCCCAACCGCCCCCGAGGCCGTAGGGGGCATGCATCTGCAGAAAGGAGACCTGTCGGTGGGCCTGGTCGGGCGGAACGCGGACGAGGTGGCTATCCCACGCGCTCTCGCAGGTCGAGTGGCCCCCGAAGGCGTCGAAGTCGATCCGCCCCGCGCGCACGTTGTCCCAGTGCTCGAGCAGCTGGTCCGTCCCCTCGAAGCCAAGGATCGTCATGAACGTCTCGCTCGCCTGGGGATCCTTCGGTAGGTAGCGCGGTGCTTCTTCCGAGACGACGTGCAGAGTGTTGAAGCTCCATTTGTCGTACTTCCATCCTTCGGCCGAGGCCTTCAGGCCGTCGGGTACCTGGTCGCCATCCATGAGATCGAGGAAGGTCGTCTGCGGGTCCAGCGTGGAGATCA
>PVMK01125640.1_pt1 | contig 33340 bp, 34 predicted proteins | sample 1853481 | NCBI WGS metagenome assembly PVMK01 (sample SAMN08533507, study PRJNA380276) | Marine sediment metagenome, whole genome shotgun sequencing project.
TCTTATGTAGCGCGGCGTTCCCCCTAGTCATACTTTTCTTCACGCTACGGTTTCCGTTTAATAAGAAAAAAGCCAATTGCCAGTCGTAGGTATGCCTTCATGCCGCTCATCATTCAATCAAGGAGAACACTATGAAGTCGAAATCTTTAGGACTCGGAATACTTTTTCTTACCGTACTGGTATGGAGTGGATGCGATTCCGGCCAGAAGGAACAACCAACGGAAGCAGAGCCAAAAACCGAAAGTACACCTATGCCCGCTGCCGAAGCTCCGAAGGCGGAGGAATCATCCAAGGTGGAAGGCGCTCTTCTGGCCACCGACGGGGCCGCCGGTGCCGAAGAAAATGCTGAGGGAGTCAACCATTACCAGCAAGGGCATTGGGAAGTTGCCCAAGAACACTTCAATAAAGCTTTAGCCACCAATCCAGATCTTCCTGAAGCCCATTACAACCTTGCGCTCGCGTTGGATAAACTGGGGAACCATGGTGAGGCCACGAATCATTTTAAAGCGGCCTTGGATTTGGCTCCGGAGGATCCCTATATAAGAGATTCGGGCATTCTCAAATCCCATGTGGGTGGATGAAGCCAATCCGTAAAGCGGAACACACCATATTATTCTCCGGCTAGGAGTCTGTCGGGCTTAGGAAATCGAGAGCGAAAAAGCGGCTGAGCGAGAACAGATTTTGATGATTTCGCCGGCCCATAGTGGGACTATGGTCCAAGAAATCGGCGAAATACGGACCGCTTAGACACTTTTGTAGCCGATTCTTCCTAAGTCCGACAGGCTCCTAGCTGACGTGACTATTCGTTGACTCATACGCGGCATGTGCGGACGACCCCAATTCAAATCAATTGCTTGCTTCGGTGTTTTGATGCCGGCCTTCGATTTTTTTTCCGAAGTTCCTCGTTCTGTACTGAATCACCAACTCTAACATGCCGGCCTACCGATTCATGGCACGCATGATGTATGATTGCCTCTGGAGGTTGACAGAGCCAAAGAAACAAATTAGTCTAAATTCTGGTCTATTTAGGAGATCCCTTATGTCCAAAACCCTGACACTCTCGGAAGCGAAAGCCCGATTGAGTGAATTAGTGGCAACAGTGGAACAAACTGAGGAAGAACTGGTCATTACCCGCAATGGTCGCCCGGCAGCGGTGCTGATTAGCGCCGAAGAGTTTGACAGTTGGCAAGAAACTCATGCCATTCAACGCAACCCGGCCCTGATGCAGGAAATCAAACATGGGCTCACTCAACTCAAAAAAGGTCACGTCTTCTCCTTTGAAGAGGTCTTTGGAGAACCGCTTCATCCCCCGAAGAAAAAGAAATGACACGGTTTCGCCTGGACATGGTCCAGAGCGTTCGAGATCTTCTCATCCATCTTCCCCCCTCTTTCAAACGCAAAGTCAAAGCAGCCTTATACTCATTGGCAGATAATCCCTACCAAGCGAAAGCTTTGAAAGATGATTTAGTTGGGCTGCGAAGTTTTGGCGTGGCACGATCGCGGATCATCTTGCAGATCAAGGCGTCCACGGTGGAAATTGTGGCCTTTGGTCCAAGAAAGGATATTTATCGCCGGGTTGCGACTGAACTCCGCAGTACGCTCCGACCCTCACGAAAAAAGGCGAATTCCTAAGGTGATGTGAGGACATCAACACAGACCCTGGTCACCATGGCACCAGGGCACACACCGTCCTGTACTCTTGCCCACTGATCTGGAGATACATAAAAATACGATATAAGTATCTATCTATCAATCATTCATTCATTCTCACTAAGGGGGATATTATGAGAATCATCATGAAGCCTGATAAAAAAGCCATAATTCTGACGTTGATCCTGTTAGTAAGTCTTAGCTGTGCTGGGGCCAGTTGGGCGGAACAGCAGCAAGGCCTTGTTGAGAAAAATAAAATCAAACCTTCGTGGTACAAAAATGGCGACTATGGCGCTGTCTACTATGGCGGAGACGGTCATATTATCACCACCGTATGCGATACCAAGTATGGAAATCTTATTTATACTATCAAGTTCCAAGAACATACTGATGTCAAAGTTATCCAAGGTGGTTGTCCGACAGATTCTAAAGATTATAAAAATATTAAAGACGAATAGGGAGACAGGGGCTTACCGACCGAAACGACGGGAGCGGATCAGATGGACTCTTGCAAAAATGGGGTCGAGTCTTTTGTTGTTTGTTGACAAGCGTTATCCGGTCGAAGCAGGCCTCATACTACCTTTATCGTGCACAGACCAAAAGAAGGGGTCGATATTGAGCCACAAATGATATGGATAACGCTAATTTCGGGTCACTAAGCTTGAGACGAATTCAAAAGGAACGCACGCTGTATGAATAATGAACAACGCTTCACAAGATACGCAGCGTGATCTCACCTAGGAGTCTGTCCAAGATAAGACTGATCTACTGCGGATGCGCTGGATTTGGCCAGATCTTCCGATCCTTTTCGTTTAATAGTCCCACTATTCACCTCAAACGATCGAAACATCTAACTCAAACCAGCACTTCCTCGTGACGATCGCTTATCTCGGACAGGCTCCTAGGCTAACTTGGCACAGACGGCTTTAACTTGAGTGTACAACTCCAATGCAGCATGTCCCATCTCCCGTCCCCAGCCTGACTGTTTGTACCCGCCAAAAGGAAGAGCGGCGTCAAAAATATTGTAACAGTTGATCCAGACGGTTCCGGCGCGTAATTCTGCGGCAATACGATGTGCTTTACTAATATCCTTGGTCCACACAGCGGACGCCAATCCGTAAATGCTGTCATTCGCAGCGGATATGACTTCTTCAACATCCTGAAAGGGAATGGCACAGACTACCGGGCCGAAAATCTCTTCTTTGATGACTTTCATGTCGGGTTTCGTATTGACCAACACTGTTGGTTCCACAAAGTATCCTTGTTCTCCGACTTTGCCGCCACCCACCACAGCCTTTGCCCCCTCCGCAAACCCTGACTCCAAATAACTGACTACTCGCTGTTGTTGCTCGTCAGAAACCAGAGGTCCCATATCGGTGTTGGGGTCAAGGCCTGAGCCAATTTTGATTTTCTTCGCTTGGTCGGCCACGCCTTCCACCACTTCATCAAAAATACTCTTCTCAACAAACAATCGTGAGCCGGCACAGCAACATTGCCCATGATTAAAGAAAATTCCGCTGGCTACGCCTGGGATACCGATGCTGAGATCAGCATCTTTCAGAACAATATTGGGTGATTTCCCGCCAAGCTCCAGAGAGACTTTCTTTAAGTCATGAGCTGCTGCGGTAAGGATGAGTTTGCCGACTTCGGTCGAGCCCGTGAACGCGACTTTATCAACTTGAGGGTGTGCGGCGAGAGCGCCTCCAGCGGTTTCCCCATATCCGGTCACGATGTTCACCACGCCATCAGGAAACCCCGCTTCACAAATAAGTTCTCCGAGACGAATGGCCGAAAGAGGTGTTTGCTCGGCTGGCTTGAGCACGATGGTGCACCCGGCAGCGAGTGCAGGGCCTAGTTTCCAGGCAGCCATGAGAAGTGGGAAATTCCAGGGTATGATCTGCCCCACCACACCAACGGGTTCGCGTAGGGTGTACGCATGGTATTGAGCGCCCTGGAGTAAAAGGCACCGAGATTGGAATCGTGTTCCCTTCTAATTTGGTGGTCCATCCAGCCATGTATCGAAACAAGTCGATGGCTAAAGGAACATCCGCCACGCGAGCCACCGTCAAGGGCTTGCCATTATCCAATGTCTCTAACTGCGCGAATTCCTCAAGGTGCGCTTCAAGGAGGTCAGCCAGCTTCCAAATGAGTTTGCCTCGCTCCGAAGTGGTGATCCGTCGCCATGGCCCCTGGTCAAATGCTGTGCGAGCCGCTTGCACCGCTCTGTCAATATCCGCTTTGTCCCCTTCAGCCACCTGAGCCAGAACTTCACCGGTAGCCGGGTTAAATGTGGGAAAGGTTTTACCGGATGCGGCTTCTACCCATTGGCCACCAATGAGCAGTTTGTGAGGGCTGGCAATAAAACCTTTGACTCGATCGTCAATACGAAGTTCTGGAGCTGCAATACTCATGATAAAGCCTCCTGTTCAATATGGTAGATGGGGATAGAGTTGAATGCATGTGCGACCCTCCATGGACGGTCGATAAAAGAGGTACTGCTTAGGACCTGAGAGAACATAACTTGAACATTTCGCATCCAATCTTCGGACCATCTTTGAACGCGCCTTAATCGAAAAACCCTCACTATAGCTCTGCTATGCCTTGGATTTTCCTCAATCGTTCCGTCCAATTCTGACCCAAATCTTGTTCCGAATTTGTTCAAGTTATGTTCTCTCAGATCCTTACTGTGAGGATGGAGGATATTATGGCTCCATGTTTCTGTGTACTTCAAGAGCACGTTCTACATAAAAGAGATGATACAGAGCCTCACGGTGGTTCAACCTAAAAACCGCAGTTGGATCACGAAAGTCTACATAAGCTCTTCACGCACCTAAGGGTCCGTCATGACCCTAAGTAATTGTCCTCCATTGAATCCAGACAAGCATGAGCATACTGTTGGGAATAACTTTTGGTCATAAAAAGAGACGTATTACCCAGTTGGTCCAATGAGTGAAGAGCGAGAGTAGTCAGTCATGATTTGGAGCGGGAATGATGGTCCAGATTGTCGACACTAATGGTGAGGGAGACCAAGACCTTATTACCAAAGGGGGAGCAAGCCATGGCCTGGAAGATAGAATCTAAAATTGTCAGGAAAGTCGCAACCATCGATGAGGGCAAATCGACGTTAGAGGCGGCGATATTAATGACGGAAGAGTTCATTGGAGCCGTCGTCGTCAAGAATTCTTCTGGTATTGCCGGTATTTTTACAGAACGTGACCTTATGATGAGAGTGGTTGGGAAGAAGAAGGATCCCGAAAAGGTAAAAATCAGAGAGGTCATGTCAAACTCTCCACCCAAAGTCAGTCCGAAGGATACCGCCAGCGATTGCCTGGATCTGATGAAGAATCAGAGATGTCGCCATCTTCTGGTCTTTACTGACAACGAGTTCGTTGGGATTGTCTCTCTCCGTGACCTGGTGGCGTTAATGATAGAAGAAAAGGAGGAACTCATTAAGTGCCTCAATCGATATATCACCTCCTAATGAAATTCATTTCCCCATGACCTTGTTTCCCTAAGAGCTACCACACTGTTTTTTAATAGGGGTCAGACTCGATTTATTGCGTGATCGGGAAAAGGGAAAGAGCGCATACCCGGTCGGTACTTGGACGGAGGGTAAAGGCGCCTGAAGAGGTATTTACATTTATGGGGTCAGTACTCACCCTTGTCTCTCAACCCGGCTGCTATGTTCTTGCCAAAACCGCTTGAGATTGAAAGAGAGTTGGCGATAGTGTTTGAGGGAAAGGAATACAATGCGATTGTCACGAAGGAGATACAGCACCAGGTACTCATCGAAAATACATTCCTGAATATCATCATCATGGTTTAGGCGCGTGCGCAATTTCTTCGCCAGTGATCTGGCTTCTGAGGAACGGATCGTATGAGTCAAGAACCGATCGGCCTTAAAATACCCGTGTTACTCTGATGGCGTTGAGATAGCCTTGGAGAACATCCCGTCTGGCCACAACCCCAACGAGTTGCCCCTCTGCATTCACCACCGGCATCCGAATCAAATGCTTCGCCTCCAACAATTGAATGATGTCCATGGTAAGAGTCTCTGGCGACACGGTGACCGGATTCGGTGTCATCAGGTCACCCGCCTTGACTGATGCAAGATGCTTTTCCTCCTTTAACGCTCTTAGTAAATCAAACTCGCTCACAATTCCAAGGAGATGGCGGTTTTGGTCAACAATCGGCACACTACCAAATCCCCCTTCGGTCATGGCTTGAGCCAACGTCTCCCCATCATCCTCTGGTTGATAGGCATACACTCCATCTTGCATGAATTGTTCAGCTTTTAAGGTTTTGAAATCCCGCGCCCCAACAATAAAATCTACACGTCTCATGGCTTGAACCTCCCTGTTCTAGAAAGTTATATGATGGATCATTCCCTCTCTCAAAGAGTGGTCGATGCCTCCTTTTGGTCTTTTATCCCCAGGCACCCCTCCACACAACCCAAGCCATAAGGCTAAAAAATAGAAATTCTGTCACTCCTTCTCCCCAACTTGGTATCGGGTGTCTGAACAGCCAGGCTTTCAAAAGCATGAACTCATTGCGATCTTTTTGCATGGCCCTCCCTCCCTCCTTCCGTTCATGTCACCTCTGCGCCTTCTCTCAAATCATCTCTTAAAGCTATTTTCCTAATTTTCAGATCAGATTGCTTAGAAAGTCACATGATCTTTATGTGATGAATATCGCAGCAATCATCAATTGATTGTCCACTCTTTTTGTCCTAAAAACACAAAAGCCTCTCAGGCATATAATTGCCCGAAAGGCCTTCCCATCGATATATCCATGTGGCTCTACAAACCAGCGTCCTACCCCATGGCTACCTCCGCATGTTTCCTCTAATCAGAGACTGTGCTCCTTTCTGAATAAAAAGTAAAGTGCCCGTCCGTTCAAAGCCAGAGGCTTTACGGACAGCAATTCCAACAGAGGTTTTGCGACTATTCATCTCCTTTAGGGTTCGCGAAGTAATAGCTTCCCAGAGTTCGCGCCCAGATTTGAGGCAGATTGGGTCGATCTGATGGAGCGCAACCGCAGGCGTAGCAGGGCCTACGCTGAGGATTGTGCGAGTCAAAATCGGCCCAAGATGGCCTAAAGGTGGGATGCGAAAATGGGAAGTTATTATTTCACGAGCCCTTAGTTTCTGGCTTCAGCCACCTTCCTGCTCAGCCGAAAAGGTGTACAATATTAGATAAAGGGAGGACGGCTTATGGCTTCTTCTGACCTTTTAGCCCCATCGATTCGGCAGGTCGAGCAAACGCTTGCCAAACAATCGCATGACCATACCCCCCCACATGTGGGACCATCGCTGGTGGACGCGTCTTCTCCTGGATTGGGGAACGCGCGATGACCAGTTCAAGGTCCAATTGTTTCGCTTTATTGATGTGCTCCCTGCCTTGCACACCGATGAACAATTTATCCGACTCCTGCATGAGTATTTTCATGACCTCCGCTCACTCCCGGCTGCCCTACGCTGGCTCCTGACACGCGGGTTGAGAAACCCCGTGATGGCCCGGGTCGGAACCCGGGTCTTGCGATACCAATTTCTGAAAATGGCCTATACGTTTATGGCCGGGCAATCCGTCGAACTCGCCCTCCCTACCCTCACCCATTTGTGGAACAATCGATGTGCATGTTCGATCGATTTGTTAGGGGAAGCCACGGTGAGTGAAACCGAAGCCGACCGCTATCACCACCGCTGCCTTGAAACACTGACTTATCTTGAGCAAGCCACATTGGCATGGGATCCTCAACCCCTTTTAGAAAAAGACCACCTGGGCCCTCTCCCTCGAATCCAACTCTCCATCAAACTCTCGGCCCTGTACTCTCAATTGGATCCCATTGATTTCCAAGCCAGTTACGAAGGCATCGCCCCTCGACTTCGATTCATCATTGAGAAAGCCAAAACCATACCTGCGGCTATTACCTTTGACATGGAACAGGCCGAATTAGGACCGCTTATACTCTACGTGTTCACACGCCTGTTTTCAGAGCCACCGTTCCAAGATTATCCTCATGCAGGCATTGCTCTCCAAGCCTACCTCAAACATTCCACGCATACGCTAGATGCGCTGTTGGATTGGGGCAAAATACGAGAGACCCCCTTTGGCATTCGTTTGGTCAAAGGAGCCTATTGGGATTCAGAAGTCATTCGCTATCGACAACGGGGGTGGCCCGTTCCCGTCTACCTCAACAAACATGAGACCGATGCGAACTATGAAGCCCTCGCGAAAACAATCTTGGAACATCACTCTTTCATTCGACCAGCGTTTGGCTCTCACCATATTCCGACCCTCGCCTATGTGCAGGCATTGAGTGCGCATTTCCATTTGCCGCACGAAACTTGTGAATATCAAATGTTGTATGGGATGGCTGAACCGTTGCGAGAGTCGGTCGTCGAGAAAGGATTCCGTTTCCGTGTCTACACCCCGATTGGAGAACTCCTTCCAGGCATGTCGTACTTGGTGCGCCGCTTATTGGAAAACACTTCGAATGAAAGTGTCATCCACGCTCAATATAAAAAGTCAAAATCTCAATCTGTCTCTCTTGTGTTTCCCGACTCCCATGGACCATGAGGAACCCGAAATCCCCATGGCTGAAACTGACGTGGCCTCAACCATACCAGCTATCCAAGGGTGTTTTGCTAACGAACCACATATGGATTTTTCTTGTGAGGGTACCCATCAATTCATACACCAGGGCACTTGATCAGATCATGCCACTACTGGGACAAGCCTATACCTATCCCGTTGCTGCAAACGTCCCTTTTCATGGCCCTGCAATGATGTCCATCAATCCCGGTCAACCGGATCAGGTGATCGCCTCCTTTCCGACGGTAGCCCCTGATGACATAGATCCTCTTGTTCGAGTTGCACAAGAACACATGGCATCCTGGTGTCGTGTTCCCGGCACATACTCGCGCGGACTTTTTATTTCACACGGCAACACTTATGCGAAGCCAACGCGCAGAGTTGGCAGCATGGGAAATTCTGGAGACAGGCAAACCATGGCGTGAGGCCGATGCCGACGTGGCGGAAGCCATCGACTTCCTCGAATTTTATGGTCGGGAAATGCAACGTCTGGGCCAACCCCAACGACTTGGAACCGAGCCTGGGGAGCTGAATTACCGGGTGTATCTTCCCCGAGGACTGGCTCTTGTGCTCCCTCCCTGGAATTTTTCCTTAGCCATCCCGACCGGACTCGTGTCCGCCGCATTGGTCAGCGGAAACATCGTGCTGTTTAAACCCTCGGAACGTGCGCCTATGATGGGGTATCACCTGTACCGCCTGTTCATAGAGGCTGGTCTCCCTGAAGGGATTTTGCATTTCCTTCCCGGGGGACCGGAACTCGGCAAAGTGTTGGTTCAACATCCCTCCATCCATGTGATCGCATTTACCGGATCCCAGACTGTGGGATTGAACATCCTTCGGGAGGCCAGTCAGGTTTCACCAGGTCAGCAGCATATCAAACATGTCATTGCTGAAATGGGCGGGAAGAATGCCATCATCCTGGATGAGACAGCTGATTTGGATGAGGCCGTCACCGGGGTGTTAGAGAGTGCCACCGGCTATCAAGGCCAAAAATGTTCGGCTTGTTCTCGAGTCATTGTCGTGGAGAGCGTCTACCCCATATTTCTTGAACGTTTGAGACAGGCCGCCTCAAGTATTCCTGTCGGTCCCCCTATCCAGGCAAAGAACCGTATGGGGCCACTCATTGATGATCGTGCGCTTGAGAGAGTTCGGCATTTTGTGGAACTCGGGAAAAAAGACGGGAACTGCATATTGGATCGACAAGTCATGGGACCAGGCTATTTTCAGGGACCGGTCATTCTGACAAATCTGCCGCCCTCCCACCCGGTCGTTCAAGAAGAAATTTTTGGTCCAGTCATGGTGGTGTTCAAAGTCCAAACGATCCAGGAGGCCTTAACTCTCGCCAATGATTCTCCATTTGCCCTGACGGGAGGGATCTATTCCCGCAGTCCTGTCAACCTTCAACTGGCTCGCGAAGAATTGGAGGTCGGAAATCTATACATAAACCGACCCATTACCGGGTCATTGGTGGGCCGACAACCTTTTGGAGGGCATCGGCTCTCTGGAATCGGCAAGAAAGCCGGTGGGCATGGGTACCTGGAACAATTCATGGTGGAAAAGATCATCACGGAAAATACCCTCCGTCGAGGATTTGCTCCTACCTCGTCATAAGACTCACTTGTGAGCAAAGGCACTTAGGATGTCCCCCTTCCGGTCCCCAGACTTCCGCTTCCTTTCGAAATGAGGTGTTAGGCCTGAGAAGGGTGCTCCAGTAATCCGAAAACACAAAAGAAGCCAGCAACTTAGAAGTGGTGTAACCCTGACATAAGTTACGTAACACATTTCTTGGAGGATCATATGTATGAAAGTAGTGATGGCATAAATCATACCAGAGGCGGGCTTCAATGAGTGCAAAACAATTCAGCAACACCACCTTGCATTCCTCAAACATAAAAACCAATTGACATCCTCCATGTAGAGGCATAACATCTCAAGAGAAGCGAATTTAATGTCCTGGGACTTTTGAAAAACAACAATGTGCGCAGTCCCAGATTCAAACATGAGGAGGTTGCTTATGAACGACCTCAGTCCACCAAAAAAGTGAGGCCCGTGGCGAGCGCAGGCATGAACTTCTCGTCTAGGCGGGTGAAGAAGAGTTGCTGAGAAGGACGTCTCGCTGAAACACCGTACATGCCCGTAGGCATGCAAAAGGTCCTAGAGATCACAATACGTTCAAGAGACATCCAATGAGAGCAAGAAACGTGTGGATCATAGAGTCAAGTAAGAAAACACATTAAAAAAAGGAACCGATTTCAAATAGGAAACCATCCACAAGAAACTACTCTACGGCAACTGATTCTTCGAAGAACATTACGAAGAGGATGTTCCGCAGCCAGCGGGTTAACAGAAAATCGGAAAATTCCGGCGCGAGGAGTGCCGGGTTGGATGCGGGTCCTCTTTCATAAGAAAGAGGGCCCGTGTTATATGTACGTGTTTTTCTATTCAATTAGGAGGCTGTCGGAAATTAGTGATCGTTACGAGGTTGTGTCGGGTTGAGGCAGATTTTTTGATCGTTTGAGCCGAATAGTGGTGACTATAACGAAAAGGGTCGGGAAATCTGGCCAAATCCGGCGCAACCAGAGTAGATCATTTTAATCCCGGACAGCCTCCTAGATTTTTTCTGTCATCCTAACTTTTCTGTCATGCCTTTTTTGCTTCAATCCGAAGCCTAGACATTGAGAACAATCTTCTTATGTAGCGCGGCGTTCCCCCTAGTCATACTTTTCTTCACGCTACGGTTTCCGTTTAATAAGAAAAAAGCCAATTGCCAGTCGTAGGTATGCCTTCATGCCGCTCATCATTCAATCAAGGAGAACACTATGAAGTCGAAATCTTTAGGACTCGGAATACTTTTTCTTACCGTACTGGTATGGAGTGGATGCGATTCCGGCCAGAAGGAACAACCAACGGAAGCAGAGCCAAAAACCGAAAGTACACCCATGCCCGCTGCCGAAGCTCCGAAGGCGGAGGAACCATCAAAGGTGGAAGGCGCTCTTCTGGCCACCGACGGGGCCGCCGGTGCCGAAGAAAATGCTGAGGGGGTCAACCATTACCAGCAAGGGCATTGGGAAGTTGCCCAAGAACACTTCAATAAAGCTTTAGCCACCAATCCAGATCTTCCTGAAGCCCATTACAACCTTGCGCTCGCGTTGGATAAACTGGGGAACCATGGTGAGGCCACGAATCATTTTAAAGCGGCCTTGGATTTGGCTCCGGAGGATCCCTATATAAGAGATTCGGGCATTCTCAAATCCCATGTGGGTGGATGAAGCCAATCCGTAAAGCGGAACACACCATATTATTCTCCGGCTAGGAGTCTGTCGGGCTTAGGAAATCGAGAGCGAAAAAGCGGCTGAGCGAGAACAGATTTTGACGATTTCGGCCGGCCCATAGTGGAACTATGGGCCAAGGAAGTGGCGAAATATGGACCGCTGAGACACTTTTGTAGCCGATTCGTCCTAAGTCCGGCCGGCTCCTAGGGGTCCCACATTCGGGACCCTATGGTATTCGGATACGGCGAGGTGTACTGGCAGTTGCATGGTTTTCGTATTTACCGGTTCACCACATTCTATCGTCATGAACGAATCAGTAGGCTGTGTCGTATCTTCTGCCATCAGATATCTACCTAATTACCAGGGGCATGGGTCAAGCTAGACTCTCTTGCCAACGCATACGCTCCTAATAGACAACGATCTAGTGAGAGGGGGTGCGATGAATCTTCATCAACGTGGTACAGAGCTCATAAACCAATTAAAGGACCATGTTTTAGAAGTCCTGCGTAGTCATCCGGACGCCGGGCCAGGAGGAAACGGGGTTCTCCAGGAGGAAGTGGCTCGTCGGGCTGGCTTACATAGCATGGGAAGCGTGGAATTAGATCACACCTGCGAGGAGATGCTGAAGTTCCTCCACCGGGAAGGTCTGGTAGAACGACTTGACGGGAATGGGCAAGATGTCAAAAAGAAGGGGTGGCGACTTTGCAAAGAATAACCCTCTTTTTCCTTAAGGAAGTAGAATGGATTTCCCTGAAGATGAGAGGGTTTCAGGATCAATTTTTATGACATCGTTCAGGCCACTATGATTTCAAACCACACAAGCTCAAATACGATGTAAATGCAAGATTTGATCTCTCCGACAGTGTATCACGACATTGGAAAACAATAAAAAGCGAGAACGTTCTCGTTCCCCTTTTCGGTCATTCCCGCAAGGCTTTGGCGGGAACCCATCCGGCGGCTCTTTTCCCGTCTCCCCGATCATGAAGATGGATACCCGCCACAAACTGCGGGTATGACGACCAGGCTCTAATGGGTTCTTGGCATACCGTGCCTTACACTAATACTCCCACTGACTGTGGGATAAAGGGGAGATTTCTACAAATACGACTGCTAGGCGATGATTTCATAGCACGGCTTGAAGTTATCTTGATCTATTTTCATGCGGTGTTGTTTGATGAAAGATTGAAGAAGTTCATCCATCAATTTCATAATCGTTGGGTCACCGTGAATTTTGAATGGCCCATATTTTTCAATGTCATTGAGCGCATGAGGCTTCACATGGCCTGCCACGATACCTGAAAAGGCACGACGTAAATTCGCGGCCAACATATGGATGGGTTGGTCGGCATGAAGGTCCAATTGCCCCATCGACTCATGAGTCGGCTCAAACGGTTGTTGAAATTCATGATCGATGGTCAGGTGCCAGTTATAATAGAAGGCATCATGGGTGTGCTTACGGAATTCCCGTACACGTTGTATGCCTGTCGTCATTTCATAGGCTCCACGTTGAGGATCATCGATGATGATTTGATACCGTTGCGCGGCTTTAGGTCCTAGGGTTTTCTTGATAAAGGTATCAATCGTTTCAAAATAGTCCGCACTCCCCCTAGGTCCCGTAAAAATAAGGGGAAAGGGCACTTCTTCATTGTCTGGATGAAGCAGAACGCCTAGCAAATAGAGAATTTCTTCCAACGTCCCCGCTCCACCGGGAAACACAAAAAACCCGTGTCCGACCCGAACGAACGCTTCAAGACGTTTTTCGATGTCCGGCATAATCACCAGTTCATTCACAATGGGGTTCGGGGCTTCCGCCACTATGATGCCCGGTTCAGTTATGCCTAAATATCGGCCATTTTTAATACGTTGTTTGGCATGAGCAATGGTCGCCCCTTTCATCGGTCCCTTCATGGCCCCTGGCCCACAGCCCGTACAAATATCCATGGAGCGCAAGCCCAGTTGATGCCCTACTTCTTTCGTGTAACGATATTCGACCTCGCTGATCGAATGGCCTCCCCAGCACACCACCAGATGTGGATCCTCAACAGAGTGAATGATTTCAGCATTGCGTAAAATATGAAAAATCGCGTTGGTGATCCCATTGGATGTTGTTAAATCAAATTTTTCATTGTGCTGGATTTCGTTGTGGACATAGATGATGTCACGTAACACGGAAAAGAGATGTTCTTTGACCCCTTGAATGATTTCCCCATCGACAAATGCACTGGTGGGAGCATTGATGAGTTCCAGTTTTACCCCCCGATCACGTTGCTCCAAGGCAATGTCAAAATCAGCATAGCGAGCAAAAAATGCTTTGGTATCGTCCGTATCATTCCCACTGGTCAGGACGGCCAAGGCGCTGTTTCTAAACAGTTCATGAAGGCCGCCCTGGCTGGTATCACAAAGCTTCTCCGCTTCGTGCTGCGACAGCATGTGCATAGAGGTATCCGGGGTAATGCTGGTACACACTCCGCGTCCAGAAGATGTCTGTTTCAACTTGGTTTGCTTCATACTTTTATCCATACATTAACCATAGCCGGGCATGATGCCCTCCTCAAACTTTCTGAAGCGTTCTCTACAATTACACCCACATTGCATCAACCGGGACGGCCCACAAACGATCACCAAATGGGATGGTTTTTTGACCCCGATACAGCACAATCCCGCAAATAAAATCATTGTCGGTTTGTCGATGCAACTCTTTCAGACCGTGAAAGTCCGTCTCTGAGACCGCATCTCTGGCTTTGACCTCGATGCCCGACAGCGTGCCATTAGGATGCTCCAAGACAAAATCCACTTCTTTTCCATCGCTTGTTCTGAAATGATACAAGTCTGCCAATTCCTCTGATGAAGCCAACTGCTTCAACAGTTCACTGGCTACGAAGTTTTCCAGGATATGCCCGAAGACATGGGGATCATGAATGGCAACCTTGTCAAGGTTGATCTGTTGAAGATGACAGAGCAAGGCAGTATCAATGATATACCCTTTTCCGGACTTGACCAACCGCTTGCCGATATTTCTGAACCATGGCCTGACATCAAAAGTCAGAAACATCATTTGCAAGAGCACCCGATAATTCTTGGCCGTCACCGCATTTTGACCGATGGAACGGGCAATATCCGCTTCGTTCACAAGCCCTCCAGCCCTGCTTGCCAATATCCGCAACAGATTCGGGAGTACCCCCAGCTTGGCGATGTCGGCAATCTGGCGTACATCTCGTTGCAAGATAGTCGTGATATAACTTTCAAACCATTGTCTGCGACGAGCATCATCCTGATCCGTAATTTCCGGAAAGGTCGCCCGTTTCAAAACATCCACCAGATCTGCCTTCCTTTTCATCGTGGCGGATCGAAAGCCATTACGGCTTAGGCAAGAAAGGAAGCCACCTTTCCCGCCGCTAACCTCCAGCGCCGACAACGGATAGAGGGTGAGTACGCTCATTCGGCCAACGAGGGCATCTGAAAGTTTGGGCAGCGCCATGATATTGGCCGATCCTGTCAGAAGATAACGACCGTTGGCAGTATCCTTGTCGGCCAGCCTGGCTTCATCAGCCAGTATTTTGAGAACACGAAACAGATCGGGAACCATCTGCACTTCATCAAGAATCAGACGCCCTTCATATGCGCGCAAGAAACTTTCGGGGTTGGCTTCTGCCGCCCCCAGCATAGTGGCCTCGTCAAACGTGACGTATTCGGCAGGCCATTTTTTGGCGGCAAGGCTCTGGACAAGCGTACTCTTTCCAGCCTGCCTGGGTCCGTTGACGAATACCACGGGAAATCCTTGCAAGGCATCCAGAACTGCTTGACGTAATTGTCGTTTGATCATCACATCCAACCGCCCATATCAATATGAGCATTTATAAATATATACTTTATAAAACCTAAATTCAACTTTTATATTTGCAAACCTACAATCTACACCAACCATAGAATTAATTAGAGGTCAGACTTGAATTAAAATTGCCCCCATAAACATAATTTCAACGGAAAAATTCAATTCGAGTCTGACCCCTAAGTCTGGCAAGACAAACCTGAAGAATGGGGGAACTTAGGGAGAGGTCATATGGCGGATGATTTTTCCTTCCACCATATAGACAACCAGTTCGGCCACATTGGTGGCGTGATCGGCGATACGTTCAATGTACTTGGAAATAAAAGATAAGCGAATGGCTCGAGAAATCGTCTTGGGGTTTTCCATCATAAACGAAAGTAATTCACGAAAAATTTGCTCATTGAGGTTATCAATATAATCATCTTCATCCAGAACTTTTCGCGCCAGCACGGAATCACCCCGCACAAACGCATCGAGCGCTTCACCAACCATTTTCGTGGCATGTTCCGCCATCAAGGGAATATCGATATAGGGTTTCAATTGAGGTTCTTCATGCAGCTCAATGGCCCGCTCACAGATGTTTTCGGCTAAGTCGCTCATCCGCTCTAATTCCGTAGAAATTTTCATCGCCGTCGTAATAAAGCGAAGATCCCGTGCGGCGGGTTGCTGTAAGGCCAATAGTTCGAGACAGGCCTCATCCACGGCCACATCCATCGTATTGACCTGACGATCATTTTCTATCACTTGTGTTGCCAGATCGTCGTCACGATCAATCAACGCTTGGAGCGCCTGCCGGATCTGGCCTTCCACCAACGATCCCATTCGCAATATTTGTTGCTTAAGATCCGCTAATTCTTCGTCAAACCGTCGTTGGATAGTCATGGCGGATTCCTGTTCCCACACGATCAGCCGAATCGACCGGTGATATAATCTTCTGTGCGACGATCGGAAGGATTGGTAAAGATGGTTTTCGTATCATCGTATTCAATGAGTTCACCCAGCAAAAAGAATCCCGTTAAATCAGAGACTCGTGCGGCTTGCTGCATATTATGAGTCACAATCACGATGGTCAATCGTTCTTTGAGGGCATAGAGCAGTTCTTCGATACGTCCGGTCGAAATCGGATCGAGTGCAGAACAGGGTTCATCCATTAATAGCACATCCGGATTGACAGCTAAGGCCCTGGCAATACACAACCGCTGCTGTTGCCCACCCGAGAGACTCAAGGCACTGGCATGTAATCGGTCTTTCACTTCTTCCCAAAGGCCCGCGCCTCGTAGACTTGTTTCAACAACTTCATCCAACATCGCCCGCTTTCGCACGTTCTGCAATTGAGGCCCAAACGCCACATTTTGCCAAATAGATTTGGGAAAAGGATTGATCTTCTGAAACACCATCCCAATACGAGTTCGAAGATCGGTCACATCAACATCGGGATCATAAATATCATTCCCTTCTAGAAGAATTTTCCCTTCAATTCTTGTCCCATCCACCAAATCATTCAGTCGATTCAAACACCGAAGCAGCGTAGATTTACCACAGCCCGAAGGCCCGATGAAAGCCGTGATCCGATGGGCAAGAATCGGCATACTAACGTTGGTCAGAGCTTGAACGGTCCCATAAAAAAAGTTCATGTCCTTAATGACAATTTTCGGATGGCTTTCTGCTATGGCAGCTGGAGTGGGTTCCATCTGTTCTTGCCTCATCCGTTTCTGGTTATCTGTCGTCTTTTCCACGACCAAAGTCGAAAAATGGGAACTCGTTTGCCGAACCGAGGATTTTCCTGGAATCACCGGATTGGAAACTGTCTGCATAATTGTACCTCATTTAAACCTAAGTTGAGCGATTCTTATGGATGAGATGTGCCAAAGCCTTGCGCGCCATAAAGAATCGCGCAATTTAGGTTATACTGAAGAGCCGGCATAGCGCCTCCGCATGCGCGTGCGCAGCGCAATAGCCGCCGTATTTAATAGAATGACCACAAGCACTAATATGAAAGTGGTCACATAGACCATGGGTTTTGCGGCTTCCACATTGGGAGATTGGAACCCGACATCATATATATGAAACCCCAGATGCATGAATTTCCGATCTAAGTGGAGAAACGGAAAGAACCCATCTACCGGTAGTGACGGGGCCAACTTCACCACGCCTGTGAGCATTAATGGCGCAACCTCCCCGGTAGCGCGGGAGACCGCTAAGATCAGACCCGTCAAAATTCCTGGCATCGCACAGGGAAGCACCACACGCCATAACGCTTCCAATTTGGTGGCCCCAAGACCCAACGACCCCTCACGATACTCACGTGGGACCGCAGACAATCCCTCTTCTGTCGCAACAATCACAACAGGAACCGTCATCAGCGCCAGAGTCAACGAAGCCCAAAGAATGCCTCCCGTCCCAAAGGTCGGATTGGGCAGAGACTCGGCAAAAAATAATTGGTCAAGAGTCCCCCCAACCGCATAGACAAAAAAGCCTAATCCAAAAACGCCGAAGACAATCGAGGGAACTCCTGCGAGATTATTCACCGCAATGCGAATCATCCGCGTTACCAGCCCTTGTTTCGCATATTCCTTCAAATAAATCGCAGCCAACACGCCAAAGGGCACCACAGCGATGCTCATGATCACGACCATCAAGACCGTTCCAAAGATGGCCGGGAATATGCCACCCTCCGTATTGGCTTCCCGGGGCTCTTCACTCAGCACCTCCCAGAAATTTTGCACGTACATTGAGAGTTTTTCGCCAACTCCCATACCATTGGGCAACCAGACGTTGACCAACGTTCCAACTTGAAAGGTTTTCTCTTCTCCTGCCACATCCATGACCGTCAACCGAAAACGTTCGAGCTTCTCATATAAGGCTATGAGAGCCGTATTTTGCACCTCATACAAGGCTTGGAGCTCTTGTACCTGCACTCCAATACCCGCACGTTCCTCTGTTCCCGATTGATCACTCATCTCCAACGAACGGATCCGTAATCGAGCCTGTTCAAGACGATGATTCAATTCGGCTATTTCATTGTGTTCGATCTCATGAATCTGCTCTTGAATGCCATTAGTTCGTTCCAACAACGAAAACAAGACGGTCATCCCCTTTTCGTGTCCGGAAGCCAGAAGCGTCTCCCCTTCTTGAATTTCTTTGATCCACCCGTAAAAATTTCCCCATTCCCGACGCTCAAACGCCAACACATCAGACGGATATTGTTCGTTCACAATATCGGCCTGATCCACCCATCGAAAATCCAACCCGTAGAGATCACGATTGCCTATCTTGAGTTGAATCCGTTCATTCCCTTTTGGGTTGTCGGCAGATTCAGATTCTGGAATTGTTTCGGTGGCAACCCACTCCCCCAGCACCACACTGCCATCATTCAGCGTGAATTGAATCAGATCCTTTGGCCAAAAATATCCCATCCCGTTGATCATGATTAATATCAGCAGCCCACCGATCATAAGCAACGACAGACCAAGGGCCCCGCCGCAAAGCCAAATGAACAACGAGCCAGAATCCAGAAATTTCTTTACGGAGAATTTTTTCATTATTCAGTAGGTATTGAAATTCTTATTATCAGTAAGAACTTGAGCATCAGTTGTCTAACATACTCAAATATACTTGTGATTGGACCCAAACACGAATGAACACCAGTCGTCATGCTCGCAGTTGTCAGCGGACATCCATTCTATTATCGGCATACCCGCGGTTGTTGGCGGGTATCCATCTCCAAAATTCTCAAGATGGATTCCCGATGAAAAATGTCGGGAATGACGAAAAAGGGAAATCTGAAATTGTATGCAAAGCACAAAGAAGACCTTCATTTTCAACACTCATCAATTAACACCAAAACTTCTATAACTTTTTACTATTCACTTCTCCCTTTCCACTTTTCCCTTTTCAAAATTGTGCATACTTCTCACGAAGCCGCTGGCGAAGCAGCTCCGCCATCGTGTTAATGCTAAACGTAAAGGCAAAGAGAATCAGACCGGAAAGAAACAAAACGCGATACAAGGTCCCCCCATGGGGCGCTTCCGGCATTTCAACTGCAATATTTGCGGACAGCGTTCGAAATCCATTAAAAACGCTCCAATCTAAAATTGGCGTATTGCCGGTCGCCATCAAGACAATCATGGTTTCGCCAACGGCACGGCCAAAGCCAATCATCAACGCCGAAAAAATTCCTGGGCTGGCTGAAACCAGAACAAGACGCGTGAGCGTTTGCCATTGGGTCGCCCCAAGTGCAAGAGAGCCGGCGATTAAATGACGTGGCACATTGGAAAGGGAATCTTCCGCAATACTGAAAATAATGGGGATGACCGCAAACCCCATCGCAAAACTAATCACAATCGCGTTTCGTTGATCATATACCAGTCCAAAATGATCCGTGAGCCATTGTTTATAATTTCCTCCGAACACCACAGCTTCAATAGATGAGTTCAACGCAAGACACATTCCAACCGTTACTACTACCGCAACCATGATTACCAGCAAATCAATTCCATATTTATCTAATCCCGCAAGGGATCGAGGTAAGATTTGCCAAAGCAGACACACCAATCCAATCACCACAGGTAAGAGAAGAGTCCCAGCCACCACAGCCGGAAAAATCTTCTCTAATAATGGCGCAAACCACAGACCCGCTAAAAAGCCTAAGACAACAGACGGGAGGGCGGCCATAATCTCAATACTGGGCTTGACGATGGCCCGGAGATGGGGATGCATGAACATCGCCGTGTAAACGGCGCCCATCACAGCTAGTGGCACGGCCAGAATCATGGCGTAAATCGTCCCTTTTAGCGTTCCGAAAATGAGAGGGATGAGTCCCAACTTGGGTTCAAACTCATCAGATCCGCTTGATGACTGCCAAATAAGTTCAGGGTCCTCATAGCCTTCATAGGTGACCGGGAAAAACAGTGCTCGAAACGTGACTTCAGGATGTGGATTGTCGATAGAAAAAGTCCGCAAGCGGCCATCCGCTCCTAACCATGTTCCACCATTGGCCTTAGGTGAAAAACGAAGGGCAGTTGTCGGCACTGAAACCTCATCAAATTCCAGGATTGTCTGACCCGTCGTCGCATGATGCAGAATAACCCGCCCTTGGCTATCTGCCGTCAAAAATCCTTTATCCCGCTGAGACGGAGAGATGGCTTGTACCGCTCCATTATGGGCCTGAAACGTTGTGACTTTACGGAATGGAACTGGTGAAGGGGCCTTCCTTTCATTCATGGGAACCCAGGTCATCACCTGCCCAGCTTGTGTCCCGACAATTAATGTTCGCTCCCCAAGCAAATAATTGAGAGCCGTGACGGCATCGCCAGTTTCGCCAACGACCACTCGGCGGACTTTCGCATCAGCGCCATCCTTCAACAACCATTCAAGAAGTTCGCCGTGCTTGGTCCCGGCCACCAATCGTTTGCCAAAACTATCCAACACCACATGCGTAATTGTTGTATGCTCGGGAATTTTCAACTGTCGCTGCGTGATAGTCACTTCATCAGAGAAAGAGAACTCCCCTGGCTCTTCCACTTGAGTCAACCAAATATCTCCAGACCGTGTTACTGCGGCGATAACTTGTCGTTCATCTTGTTGGGTATGGGCATGTCGCACCAATTCCGCACCTTCCGGAATCACACGAATGGGTTCCCCGACCTGGCTAGTCGGCATAATGGTCCGATTATTCCCTTCAAATACTGGTCGAAAGTGTATGGTAACCGGCATGACCATTCCTTCTCGGGTAGCCACACTCACTCGGTTCCCATATTGTCCGATCAGGACGGACGACTGCACCGTTCCTGGAACCTCCAGCTTGCCCCCGACTTCAGGAACGGGAATACCCTGAGGCATCCGCAAAAATTGCAAGCGGTTCCCCGCAAGCACAAACACCACCTCCTGGTATTCATCCGAACCAATGACCGTGGTATTCGAAGAAAACGCTCGTGTTTCATGGGCTTGCACAGTGGCAACAAGATCACCACTGGGCGACCGAAACAGCGGGATCACTTCCCACATCAAATAGAGAAAGATCCCCATAATACTGACAATCGTGGCAATGCCCCCAACCCAAACAACAATACCAGCCGAGCGATCCACGGCATGACGGAGACGTCGATGGCCTGTTCTATTTTTTCTTTTTGCCCATTGTGCCGGTACTGACGAAATTTCTATTCCAGAGGTAGGAACAGGGTGGCGAGTATTCATTCGATCCTAACAGTCCAGATTTGGTGGATCACAAAAAAACCTTCCGCCCGTCATGCGACCAGGAAGTGGCTCACACAGCGATGAAGAAACTTATTCAAAATTGCCATGTTGCTTCGTAATGAGATCGGCGCTTAACGGGAAATAGCCATCTTTAATCACAACGTTTTGGCCTTCACGACTATACACAAATTTCAAGAACTCTTTGACAATGGGTGACAGCGGTTTATTCGGAGCCTTATTCACATACACAAATAAAAAACGAGCCAAGGGATAGGTCCCTTTCGACGCATTCGCAAACGTCGGTTCCACAAAACCGGCACCATCCTTCATGGCCAACGGAATAGCTCGTACTCCCGAAGTACGATATCCAATGCCGCTGTATCCCATCCCCGCACGATCTTCGGTTACGCCCTGAACCACGGACGCCGAACCCGGCTGTTCTTTAACTTGATTTCGATAATCTCCGTTCTGCAACACTTTCTTTTTGAAAAAGCCATAGGTCCCGGACGCCGAGTTCCGTCCATATAAACTTATTGGCATCTTGGTAAAGGCGCCACTCAATCCCAACTGCCCCCATGTCTGAAGGTCTTCCTTATAGCCCTGACGACGCATTTTTGAAAAGGCCGCATCCACCTGCGCCACTGTCATCCCGGATATGGGGTTATCTTTATTGACGTACACAGCTAGCGCATCAATAGCCACCGGAAACGGAGTAGGCTTGTACCCAAACTTAGCCTCGAACGCATCCATCTCCTTGCCCTTCATTTTTCGCGACATGGGACCCAATTGTGCCGTCCCTTCAATCAAGGCCGGGGGCGCCGTACTGGATCCTTTACCTTCAATCTGAATCTTCACGTTCGGGTATTGTTTTCGGAATCCTTCAGCCCAAAGAGTCATAAGATTATTTAACGTGTCTGATCCAATACTATTGATATTTCCTGAGACTCCGCTCACTCGGGTATAGCCTTTCCAGTTTGGGTCATCCATCGATTCTTTGGCCCACGCCATGGACGAATCAAACCCACTAACTCCACACCACCCTAACAACAGCCCAATCATGGCGGCCCAAATCCCCAAGGCTCTTCTTTTCGACGCGTCCTTCATGAACATTTCCTCCTTATATTAAGTAGAACATTGTACGGTTTTGAGATTTCTCTCATGTGACAGGTATGTTACGAACGTGTTACAAGTCGACAAATTGTCCAGATTGGACATTTTCAGACCACCTCGAACGCTTGTGTTCTTTTATCCGCACTTCAAGAATCGTATTTACCTGATGTACGGTTACCAAGCCTTCCCGTCGGAATCTTCCCAAAATCAAAAACAGATCGCCCCATCGAATCCATGGAAATTTTTCTACGATCATTTCAAGCGTGACAACTTGTTCTTCCGCAATAAAATTCAAGACATTTTGCTCATGTTGTCCCTCAAAAATTGACTTGGCCCACATTCTTTCTTTTCTTGAAACCATCTCCCACCTCCTCCAGGTTTAATAGTGATTGGTCCAGGGTCAATTCAACGCCATATCGAAGCTGTCATACCAATCCTACTCACAGCATATTGCTATCCGGTTGGGAACCGGTTACAGCTCTGTAACGTTTTAAGAGCTACGGTTAATGGACAAGATCCAGATTCAATGAATCTGGTTAGATGGAGAATGAGGAGAAGTCAGCAGAACGTTGTTTTGAGGAGGAACTTGATTTGGGATGGGAATGAACCCAGAAGAGTTTGAAATGCACGTAGGTCGGGTTCAACAGCCCTTTTCTTTTTCAGATTCCACGGGTAAGGGAACAGGAAAATTCAATTCCACCGTCGTTCCTTTCCCCAGCTCACTTTGAATACGGAGTTGGCCACCCAGCAATTGAACCAGATGCTTGACGATAGATAAGCCAAGTCCGGTCCCGCCCTCTTCTCTAGAGCGCGCACGATCCACGCGGTAAAACCGTTCAGTGATCCGAGGTAAATCGGTTGAAGGAATTCCCTGACCGGTATCGATCACATGTAAGAGAATCCTCTCATTTTGTCTCTGGGCGTGGAAAGAAATATTGCCGCCATCAGAAGTGTATTTCATCGCATTGTCTACAAGATTGAGAAGAATTTGAATAACGCGGTCCCGATCGGCCCACACCCTCGCCTCCTCCTCAATCTGGTTAGTAATATGAAGGTGTTTTTTCTGGATTTGAGACTGAAACATTTCGGAAACTTCATCAACCACATGCCTCAAACCGACCACTTCACAACGCAAAACCACATTTCCTGATTCAATTTCGGAGAGGCTTCGCAAATCGTCCACCAAACGACTGAGTCGCTCAGCATGTTGGTGGGCAACATGCACGAATTTTCGATTATTCGGCGTTTCCAGAGTTGGTTCATCAATCAATGTTTCCAGGTATCCGATGATCGCAGCCAAAGGGGTACGCAACTCATGGGACACATTATCAATAAATTCTGCCCGCACCTGTTCTAAACGACGCAATTGGGTAACATCATGCAACACGATCACACTGCCATTTTTCTGATTAGCCAGGGGGAACGGCAATCCATACACTTCTACTGTCATACGTGTCGGTGCATGAATAACAACTTCCGCACGTTGCCGTCCATAGAGTGGCAGATCTCGACATCGCTCGACTAATTCAGCTAATTCCTTATTACGAATCACTTCCCACACTGACTGGCCTTGCAACTGTTGTTCACCTAACCCAAGAATACGGCAGGCACTGGAATTACTGAAAAAGAACCTGCCCTTGATGATCAAAGGCCACGACTCCTTCCACCAAATTTTGAACAATGGCTGAAATTTTCGCACGTTCCTCTTCAAGATTTCCCATCCGTTTCTGTATTTGTTTGACGGTATGCTGAAGTTGGGAACCCAAGGACTCAGGCGCAGAATGGAGGGGAGAACGCCCCTCTGGGCTATCGGTAACTTGCTGTAAATCGACAAGGCTCGCGCGAATCTTCTTTTCATTGTCACAAATCTGACTCCAGGCTTTCCGCGTCATCAAATAAGCCACGCTGAGCAGGCCAATCCCAAGCAACCCTACTGACCACAATGGCCATCCCCAGGTCAGGCCTGCTCCAATTACCATCATGGCTGCGACCATCCAACCCACAAGAATGAAAGGAGGATTACCCATTATTGAATCACCCAATCAGACGCAAACCCTTATGAATCCATTTCGGCATCAAAGCGATATCCTACACCTTTTACGGTTACGACCCGCTTCTGTTCCTCCCCTAACTTTTCTCGGAGCCGCCGGATATGAACATCCACCGTACGAGATTCGATATCAACAGCATTGGAATATCCCCAAACCCTTTCCATAATTTGCTCACGATTCAGCACACGTCCGTTGGCTTGCATGAGGCCGCATAACAGATCAAACTCCTTGACGGTTAGATCAACCCTTTTCCCTGCAACCAAAACCTGATGTTTTCCCTCATCCACAACTAACGTTCCTATCTGCTTAACAGAGGGCAGGTCTTGGGTCTGTCCACGCCGCAACACGGCCTTCACCCTAGCCACGAGTTCCCGTGGACTAAAGGGTTTCACCATATAATCATCCGCTCCCATTTCCAATCCGACGATGCGGTCCACCTCTTCCGCCTTCGCGGTTAACATGATAATGGCCACCGACGCGGTCTTGGGATCTTTACGGAGTTTGCGGCACACCTCCAAACCATCCACACCCGGCAACATGAGATCGAGCACAATCAGATCAGGATTACGCTCTCTGGCCAATTGAAGCGCCGTTTCCCCATCTCGAGCTTCAAGACATTTCATCCCATCCTTTTCAAGATGGTACTTGACTAATTCCACTAAATCTTTTTCATCATCTACGACTAACACTGTTGCCGTCATAACAGTTTCTCCTCAAGATTGAGCGTCAATGCGCTGGCCTCCAGTTTCCATAGATTTTTTTCGTGATGTTCGGAATAGTGATTAATTACAACCATGGCATAAGGATCATCTTCATTGTAGATGCGATCCAAACATTTTGGTGTCGCTATATAGATCCTGCGCTGTAATGCAAAACTGGGCCATAAGGAAGGGAGGGAATCTTCTCACTTTAACCTAAAAACAGCAGTTGGATCACGAAAGTCTGCACAACCCCTTGACGCACCTAGGAAATGGAACAATTGACTCATCACCCAAAAGGTGACCACGCAATTCTTACATTCCCTATGCGCATCAATTGCTTGCACAGCTTTTTCGCGCTCAACTGCCGCTTTTAGGTTTAAAGGAGTGATTCACATAAGAAGATTTGTTAGCTTGAGATGAAGGACATCGTCACTAGCAATGAAAAGCCTAGCATAGACAGGAAGGAGAAGTGAAAGGGGGAAAAAGTTCGCCTTAATCGAACAAGTCACTTCAACTCTTACAACGGGCGGTCAATCAAAGACTACAGTTTTTCGACCATAGACCAGCACCCGCCGTTCGATATGAAGGCGGATCGCACGGGAAAAGACCAGTTCTTCCAGGTCTCGTCCTTTTCGAATGAGATCCTTCACCGTATCGCGATGACCCACACGAACGACGTCTTGTGCGATGATTGGACCTTCATCCAATTCTGGAGTGGCATAATGAGCCGTAGCCCCGATGATCTTGACTCCACGATCATAGGCTTGATGATATGGTTTGGCCCCAATGAATGCGGGCAGAAAGGAATGATGAATGTTGATCACGGGACAGCCCACATGATCCAAAAAACCCTCACTAACAATTTGCATATAGCGCGCTAACAGGACCAGATCCACCTGCTGCTCACGCAAAATTGACAAAATTTGCTCTTCTTGTTGCGGTTTGGTTTCTGGCGTCACAGGAAAATAATGAAAAGGAATATGAAAAAGGTCAGCCCACCATGCAGCCGTTTGGTGATTGGAAATAATGACGGGTATCTCAATCGCCAACTCCCCTCGCCGGTAGCGTTGTAGGACATCAGCCAGGCAATGATCGTGTTGTGACACCAGCATTCCGACTTTGGGTTTTTGATCGGCAAAATACCATTGAACATGCATATCATGAATTTTGGCTAACGGACGAAACGCATCGTCAATATCAGCACGGGCCAGCTGAAACCCGGTCAAATCAAACACGGTTCGCATGAGAAAGTCTCCAGTTTCCTGATCGGTGTGATGATCGGAATCCAGAATATTCCCTCCATACTCATGAATAAACCCCGCCACCCTGGCGACCAGTCCCTTTTGATCCTGACAGGCAATTAACAAAATTGCCGTCGCTTTAGACATGGCGACTCCTCAAGTTATGGATCCTTGTCATGAGAACACTTTCATAGTGCATGACGTCGATAACAACAGGTAAAAAAACCGGGCTGGAAGATGGCCACCTTCCCTCCCTGGAAGTCGACCAATCATATCGAAAGGAACAAAACAGGTAAACGCTGTTAGCTCGAGGGTTGATCGTATTCGGCTGCCTCGACGAAGAAATAAGTGTGGCATGCTCGATCAATGAATTTTTTAGACAACGTAGGCGGAACGCTATTAAATTTCGCAATACTAATGATCTGTTCGATTAAATCTCGTGGATGGCAACTCCGCATGTTGAGTTGATATTTCTCATACACACCCGTTAAAAGATAGTCGACGGCGTCAGAATCATAAGGCACGCCTTTTTTCTGGCAGACCTCTTCAAAAATCTGCTTGAAGCGTTCTGGTGTTGGATCACCAATGTAAATCTTATTACGGATACGACGCAAGAAGGCTTCGTCTGCCAGCTTGGCTGGTTCTAAATTCGTGGCAAACAACACAATGGTATCGAATGGAATTTGAAAGACTTTTCCGGTATGCAAGGCAAGGTAATCAACCCGTTTTTCCAAGGGCACGATCCACCGATTGAGCAAGTCCCTGGGACGGACTAACTGCCGTCCAAAGTCATCAATCAGAAATACTCCCCCATTCGCCTTGATATGTGGCGGCGCCTTGTAATATTTAGCAGATTCATTAAATGATAAATCCAATGTCGCCATCGTCAACTCACCGCCAGCAAACTCAATGGGCCGTTTACATAGCACCCAGCGGGTGTCAGATTCTTTTTTGCTTTCAATCAAGGAACGAGAGGCTTCTTGAGGAACGTCAACTTTCACATGGGTAATCTGGTCATATACTTGAATGATCTGGCTTTCCACTTCCATGGCATAGGGAATATAGACTTCTCCAGCACCCACCGCTTCCAACATTTTGCCAATGGCCTCGGCCAACACCGTTTTCCCATTTCCAGGAGGCCCGTACAAAAAGATGGCCCACCCAGAATTCACCGCCTCGCCAAGCTGGTCAACGGTGCCAGGAGTCAAAACTAAATGTTCCGTCGCTGCTGTGACGGTCCGTCGATCGATGGTCAAGCCACTCACAGGCTGACTTTTCACCATATCGATATATTGCTGTAACGGGACAGGAGCCGGACCCACATACCGACAGAGTTCCAGAAAGGCCTTGGCGCGCTCACGCCCAGCCTCTGTCAGGACATATCGGAGTAATACCCCAAGCGATTCCCCATGACCCTTGACCTCACAGAATTTTTCTCGCTGAAGGAGAGTAAATAATTCTTTCATGACCCCGTACGGCAACTTCATGATCTCCCCGGCGGTCCGCTCGGTCAGTTCCCCATGCGTGAACAAGGTCCGCACCAACAATTGCACGAGCAATTCTTCCGGCAAACCGGTCTCTTCAATCGTTGTCGGTGCGGGCAACATACGAGCATTAATTGAGGGTTTGGGGGCTTCTTTGTCCGTATGGAAGTCTTCAGTGGTGGCATTGCCATAGTTGGGAATGGTGACGGTGCCGCTCATTCGTTCTCTCCTTTTATTCGTTTCTTAAGGGAGGATGATATGGGATTTCCCACAATAGGATTTTTGTCTTTCATGAAGTGGGAAATACTAGTAAAATTATAAAAACAGCTCGATGTCCGTTTGCCACGTTCCTTACCCAATCCAGATCACCAAGCCATTTCCTGAGGTATCGTGACGATTGTCTGGTTTTTCATATTTTTCATTTCTTTCGCTTGGGGATGCACCGAATCGGCACCCGAGAGCACTATCCGCATCGGGTTAGCCGTTGCCCCGACAAACCTAGATCCTCGTTTGGCGACCGATGCCCCCTCCGCCCGAGTCAATCGGCTCTTGTATTCACGGCTCGTAGATTTCGCGGAAGATGCTACTCCCATTCCAGCTCTCGCTACATGGGAAACACTCACCCCAACGCATTACCGTTTTAATCTCATCGAACCCCGCCCAACATTTCCCGACGGCACTCAACTCACCACAAAGGACGTCCAGAAAACGTATATTTCATTGCTGGATCCGAAGACTGCCTCCCCCCATCGAAGCCTCTTGCAAAACATCAGTCGAATAAAAACACCTTCAGATTCGACCATCGACTTCTTCTTGTTACACCCAGATCCCTTATTTCCTAGCTATTTAGTTATCGGCATTCTTCCGGCAAACCTTATTGCGATCAATCATCCTTTTCACGATGATCCTGTCGGCAGTGGACCTTTCCTCTTTCAGCAAAGACCCGATGACACACGTCTGATTCTCAAGCGGCGCAACGACGCCCAACTCATTGAATTTGTGAAGGTTCTCAACCCGACAGTACGCACACTGAAATTGTTGGCTGGGGAAATTCACCTTCTCCAGAATGATCTTCCGCCAGAATTGGTGACCTATCTCTCTGAAAAACCTTCCATTTCCTTTCAGCACAAGCAGGGTTCAAAATTTTCCTATATCGGCTTCAACCATCAAGATCCAGTCGTCGGTCAAAATCTTGTGAGAAGAGCCATTGCCCATGCCATCAATCGTGAACAGATCATTCAATTCGCTTTGGGAGGGCGAGCCCGGCTAGCCCAAGCCCTCTTTCCCCCAAACCATTGGGTCGGAGCTTCTCAGTTAGAAGGCTATAGCTATGACCCTCCGCGGGCAAGAGAGTTGTTACGCCAAGCTGGTTTCACCGGCGAGCGGTCACCGACACTTATTTACAAAACCTCGACGGACCCGTTTCGATTGCGATTAGCCACGATCGTCCAGGAGCAACTCCAGCAGGTCGGCATTCACATGACTATTCACAGTCATGACTGGGGCACCTTTTATGGAGATATCAAGGCCGGGCATTTTCAGATGTATAGCCTTGCATGGGTCGGCCTCAAAACTCCGGATATCTTTCGACATGCATTTCACAGTCAATCTTTCCCCCCTCTCGGTGTTAATCGCGGGCGTTACACCGATCCTTTGACCGATGATCTCATTGCAGAAGCGGAACGCACATCTGGAGCCAACCAACAACAGAGGATCTATCAATCACTACAAGCGCGCCTATTGGAAACCCTCCCCTATGTACCCCTTTGGTATGAAGATAATGTTGCTCTATCAACCACGGCCATACGGGGTTATACACTCAAAACAGATGGAAATTTCGATGGCCTGTTGCACATTCAGTGGGCAACATCGTCAAAAATCCAACCCCAAATAGCCAGGCAAACAGATTCATGATTTTTGCTTTGCCTATTTTTCATATATCTATCGCTGACTCAGCACCATCACCTTCTGGACCATGTCACATTTCATTCTGACGAGAATCATCAGTGCGCTAGTCGGGTTACTTGGTGTGGTCAGCCTCGTGTTTTTTCTGATTCACATGATTCCGGGCGATCCCATTGATGTCATGCTGGGCGAGTCAGCCCTCGCAGCTGATCGAGAAGCCTTACGTCAGGGGTTAGGGTTGCACCTGCCACTCTATGAACAATGGTGGAATTATCTCACCGCGCTGGCCCAAGCCGACTTTGGCCATTCCTTATTTTCCGGTCGCCCCATCGTCGATCTCCTGCTTGAACGCATTCCTGCCACACTGCATCTCAGCATCATCGCCTTGGTCGTCGCCATCATCATTGCGCTGCCACTTGGTCTGTTGGCCGCCACCCGCCAACATTCGATCTACGACTACGGCAGCATGGGCTTCGCGTTATTCGGCATGTCCATCCCTAATTTCTGGATGGGGCCGCTATTGATTTTGGTGGGAGCCTTATGGCTGGGTTGGTTTCCTGTCAGCGGGCGAGAAGGCTGGAATGCCGTGGTTCTACCAGCATTGACGCTGGGAACAGCCATGGCCGCCATCCTCGCCAGAATGATTCGGAGCAGTCTCTTAGAGATTTTAGGGGAAGACTTTCTCAGAACAGCCCGTGCCAAAGGCCTCTCATCCCTACAAGCCATTTTCATCCATGCTCTCCCAAACGCGCTCTTACCCATCCTGACCCTCTTGGGACTTCAGCTTGGCGGTTTACTGGGTGGCGCGGTTATCACGGAAACCGTGTTTGCCTGGCCCGGCTTAGGACTCCTCATGATCGAAGCCATTCAACAACGCGATTATCCTGTTGTGCAGGCAGCCGTGCTCTGCATCAGCGTGACCTACATCTTCGTCAATCTCTTGACTGACCTGCTCTATGCATGGCTCGACCCACGCATCAATTGGCAAAGCCCATCATGATACGTCTGTGGCTCCCACTCGGCATTATCGGTATTTGGGGAACGATGGCATTAGTAAGCCCGGTGCTTCCCCTCACACCCAACACGATTGACCTCACCCACATTCTGGTTGGGCCCGGACAGGATCACTGGCTAGGCTTTGATGAACTCGGTCGACCCATCGCAGACCGCTTGATAACAGGGGCGAGAACATCTTTTCTTGTTTCGCTTAGCGTGGTGGCCTTGGGTGTCCTCATCGGTGGGATTTTAGGAATCTCTAGCGGATACTTCAGTGGATGGGTCGATCAGGTATTCGTTCGAATTGTAGACATCATGCTGGCTTTTCCTGGCCTGCTCTTGGCCATTGCTTTAGCCGGAGCACTGGGACCGGGAATTGAGAATGTGGTTTTTGCGTTAGTCATCGTAGGATGGGTGGGTTATGCCCGCTTGGCGCGTGGCCAAGTGTTGGCCCTCAAACACGCCGATCACATTGTCGCTGCCCAAGCGATGGGGGCCTCACCCTGGCGCATCATGGGGCGACATCTGCTTCCCCTCATCACCGCCCCACTGATTATTGAAGCCAGCTTTGGTATCGCCAGCGCAATCATCGCCGAAGCCGGACTGTCCTTTTTGGGCTTGGGCGTTCAACCACCCCAAGCCTCATGGGGCAGCATGATCCGTGATGGTACGCGCTATATGCTGGTCGCGCCGCACCTCGTCTTGATTCCTGGCCTGATGCTTATGGCCGTAGTCCTAGCCGCCAATCTCCTCGGCGACTGGCTCCGCGATTGGCTGGATATCAAAGAACCGAAAAAGATGAAGTAATGGTATGACGTCTTACTCAGGGGATCAAGAAACAAACAATGGATTTCGATTACAGGAACCCAGGCTTATTCAACAGCAACTTTCTGGATGCTACCGCCGGATTCACGAAACGAAATGTCTCGGATAAATCCGGAATAGGAAGGATGCTGTCCATTGTTCCAGGAATTTAGAGAAAGTTCGATTGGAAATTCCTGGCCATTTTTTCGTAAACCATGGAGTGAGAGGGTTGTCCCTAATACCCGAGCTTCCCCGGTAGCCTGAAGTCGCTCCATGCCTTTGATATGGGCTTCCCGATATCGAGTGGGCATGATGAGAGTAATCGGCTGCCCAAAAATTTCTTCGGCGATATACCCGAACATCGATTCAGCTGCAGGATTCCAGGACATTATTCGGCCTTGATGGTTGGCTAACACAATGGCATCTTGTGCCGCATGAAAGACGGCTTGAAAGCGTCTTTCACTTTCCTGCAAGGCATGATGAGCTTGTTCAATTTTTTTAGCTAGCTTTTGAGCCTTGACAGCATGACGAATCGCCGTCTTGATTGCTTGGCGGTTAATCGGTTTGTGTAGGTAATCAAAGGCGCCTTGTTCCTCAAGTGGCCCAATCACAGAATCAAGTGTCGTACAGCCTGTCAGGATAATAATGGGAAGCCCGGGAACTAAATTCGCCATCTTTTGAAGAACGAGCAGACCATCTATATCGGGAAGTCGAATGTCCAAAATTACTGCATCATAGGAGCTTTCTTTCACTCGTTCCAATGCTTCTGTTCCGGTTGTGGCCACATCAATTTGGTATCCTTCCCCTTCGAGAAAATCCTGTAACGTAAGAACAATGTCAGGTTCATCGTCGACCAGCAGAATGGTGGATGAGGATTTTGGGGAAAAAGATTTCACCATTGATTCTCCTCCTAGGTGGGTGGAAAATTTCATTCTCACATCTGGCAAAAGATAATGTACAAAAAAGCTCTGCGGATAGAATATATTAGACAGCAAGCCCTGTACCAAGACCTAAACGTTTCAATTCAATGGGAACGTAAGTCTTTGGTAGCCAATCCATTATCTTTGGAAAATGAAAAGGGATTAGCCATCGCGAACAGCCTGAAACAGTTTGCAAAGGATCAAATGGTATCTCTTTGGATACAGCTATTTATCCAAAAAGATACATACTCTCGAGTACAGGACAGTTGAATTCCATCGCGTCCGGAAAGACCAAGGAAAAGCCATTGGAAGATACGGTCATCCTTCAACCAAAGGTAATTTAAAAACTGGAAGGGTTTATGAACAGTCTGACATTACAGATTAGGCATCCGGATTTAGAAATCAGATACGAATTAAATTTGAATCTGCCCCTTTCAATATCAGCATTTCGAGTTAAGGCGGGATGCTCATCATCAACAATTTTTTCTGTTCCGTTTTCATTTGATCGAACGCATCCATCATCTGTTTTTTTACGCCCTCATTCTGCGCCACTGAATCGGCAAAAGCCTCATATTGCTGTCGCATTGCC
>PVMK01126612.1_pt1 | contig 33324 bp, 28 predicted proteins | sample 1853481 | NCBI WGS metagenome assembly PVMK01 (sample SAMN08533507, study PRJNA380276) | Marine sediment metagenome, whole genome shotgun sequencing project.
GAGCCGGACAGCATGGGGTGGCGACGGCCAGCGTCTGTGCCCTGCTGGATCTGGAGTGTGAGGTCTATATGGGCGTTGAGGACATGCGGCGAGCCAAGAGGGCCTGGCCTAGAGCGTTGTTGATCTTATGGGCTCCCGTATGACAGAGGTCCTCTCGCTTCAGATAGACCCGGAAGCCCACATGCTCGGAAAATCGACGGGCGTAAAAAAGCGGGGTAGGGCGCCCTGCAAAAAGGTGCAGAAGTTCCTCGAGCTCTCTCTGGAACTCCTGATCGGCGCGGGCTTCCCTATACGCCTCCTCCAACTCTTCCAAAGGGGACATGAGCGTTTCCGGAACGAATACGCCCCCGTAGTCGCCAAAATGGCTAGGATCTGAAGTCGGTGACTTTGATTGTTTACCCATTTTTTAACTCACTCTCCTAACTCCTGTCTGTTGTCAGCTGTCAGCTGTCAGCTTCTTCTCCCGTCTCCTATCTCATCTCCTTCACATTCTCCATAAAACGCTTGAGTTTTTCGACATCTTTGATTCCCGGTGCCCGCTCCACTCCCGAACAGACATCCACACCAGTGGGCTGAAGTAGTTGGAGGGCTTCCCTAACATTCCCCGGCCGCAGACCTCCCGACAGGATGAAAGGACGGTCGATTCCTCGCAGGTCTTCCCAGTTTTCGGTTTTTCCCCGGCCCCAGGAGGTATCAATAAGGATTTCGTGGTTGGGAAAACGATCCGCTTCCATCGGCGAAGTGGCAATAAAAAGGGATTTCTCAAAGAGAGGAATATCGGATTCATGGTGCAGACCGTGCAACTGACAAGCACCGATCGAGGGCACACGCTTCACGACCGCTGAAGGAGCACTGAGGCCGTCCTCACCGCTGATGACCATGACCGCAACTGTCAAAACATGCCCGGGAATCTCGGGAAGCATCTTTTCCACCTGCTCCGGCTCCAAGTAACGCGGGCTCTTGGGGTAAAAATTGAAGCCTAGCGCGTTGGCTCCCAACCGGACAGAACTCAACGCATCATCAAGATTGGTGATCCCACAGATCTTCACCAGAAATTCAGGCGGATCCTTGACCTCTAAGTGCCTCGAATGCTCAGCAGGGGGCATGAATTATTCCTCGCCTCTCAGCTGGCGCAACTTCCTTCCCGGGTCGGAAGAGTCCATGAAAATCGATCCCACCAGGAAGGCCTGAAAACCCGCATCCTGCAGCTCGACGATCTGTGAGTGCTCCTCGATTCCCGATTCTGAGATCAGAGTGTAGCCCCCCTCTCCCTCCATCCTCCTGGCGATGTCAAAGGAGGTGTCCAGATCGACTTCAAAGGTTCGAAGATTGCGATTGTTGACCCCAATGATGCCAGCACCAGCGTTTATCGCCTTCTCCAGCTCGAACGGATCGTGAACCTCAATCAGAGCATCGAGCTGAAATTTCTGCCCATAATGGATCAGACTCTGCAGTTGTTGCTCGGAGAGACAGGCAACAATCAGCAAATAAGCGCAGGCACCCGAACTCCTGGCTTCGACGACCTGATACGGGTCCACAATGAAATCCTTCCTCAGCAGTGCCAACTCGGGCTGTTCCTCGGCAATCTCCTGCAAGAAACTCAAGTCCCCGGAGAAGTAGTTTTTCTCTGTGAGCACCGACAAGGCCACAGCTCCGTTCTCAGAGTAGATCCCAGCCAGTTCCCGGCAAGCCAGCTGGCAGGTGAATTCCCCGCGACTGGGGCTCTTATATTTAATCTCCGCAATGATATTGACTCCCGATTGGGCCAGGGCGGATGTCAAGGAAACAGGTGGCTCCTCAGGAATCCTGCCTAGCAGCTTCTCCAGCGGAACACTCTCCTTGGTTTGGATGAGTTCCAGCTTCTTGGATGCGACGATTCGTTCCAGCACGCTCATTTCTTCCCGGCTCCATCTTCCCTTGCGTAGATCTCAATCAATCGGGACAACTTCTCCAAAGCGGCACCGGAGTCGAGAGACTGGGTAGCCTCGGCAATCGCTTCATCCATTTCTCCTTCATCAGCCACATGCAGAGCCGCTGCCGCGTTAAGCACCACGACATCACGAGCCGGACCCTGAATTCGGCATTCCAGAATTCCGCGAATGATGTCCGCATTCTCTTGGGCTGAGCCACCCGAGAAGCGGTCCAGGGAACTGACCTCAAAGCCGAATTCTTTCGGATCCAGATCAAAGTTCTTAACCTTTTTATCCCCAGCCTCACAGACGCGCGCCGGTGCTCCGGTGGAAAGTTCGTCCAGACCATCGTGACTGTGGATCACCCAGGCTCTCTGACAGCCCAATGCCAGCAGGGCACGGCCCAACTTCTCGGTCAGATCCGAGGAATAGACCCCCACGATTTGAAAGGGAGCCGAAGCCGGGTTGGTCAAGGGTCCCAGTAGATTGAAAATGGTCCGTCGATTGAGTTCACGCCGAATAGGGGCCACCCGTTTCATGGCAGGATGAAAATGGGGCGCAAACATGAAGGCCAGACCTATCTCGTTCAGGGAGTGCTCGGCGACCTCCAGAGACCTTTCAATCCGAACACCCAGAGCCTCCAGGACATCGGCACTGCCGCAGCGGGAGGTGAGGGCCCGGTTGCCGTGTTTGGCTACGGGAAGGCCCGCACCGGATATGAGAAAAGCCGCGGCAGTGGAGATATTAAAGGTATCGGCACCCCCTCCCGTTCCCGCCGTATCGATCAACCGGGAATGATGGGATCGTACAGGGATGGCCTGCCGCCGCATCACGCGAGCGAAACCAACGATTTCTGCGGGGCTTTCCCCTTTCACAGCCAGTGCCGTCAGGAGCGCAGCGATGTCGTCATCGGGTGTGTCCTCTGAGAGAATCAACTCCAGAGACTGCTCCGCCTGAGCTTCCGTCAAATCTTCGCCCTCACTGACGATTCTTGTGAATTCCTCAAGCATATTCAGGTTCCAGGTTCCAAGTTTCAAGTTCCATCGTGTGTTCTCTGTGTCAGTTGTCTGTTGTCTGTTGTCAGCCGGAGAAAATTCTCCAGAATCTTCATTCCTTCCCGGGTCATCACCGATTCGGGATGAAACTGAACCCCAAAAAGGTCATATTCCCGATGACGCAAACCCATAATCAGGTCATCTTCAGTCCAGGCATTCACCAACAGGCAGTCGGGCAGATCCTCTCGACGGACGATCAGTGAATGGTACCGAGTGGCCTCGAACGGATCAGGAAGGTTCGAGAGCACCGAGTCATGGTCGTGGTGGATCAGCGAAGTCTTGCCATGCATCAACTGGGGAGCACGGACCACCCGGGCTCCAAAAGCTTCTCCGATGGCCTGGTGACCCAGACAGACTCCCAGGATGGGGATCCGGCCCGCAAACTCCTGAACCAGTGAGACAGAGATTCCTGCATTCGAGGGCAACCCTGGCCCTGGGGAGATCACAATGCAATCCGGCTCCATGGCACTGATCTCGGCCAGTTCCACGGCGTCATTTCGGTGAACCTGGATGTCACACCCCAACTCCCCCAGATACTGGACCAGGTTGTAGGTAAAGCTATCGTAGTTATCGATGACAAGAACGGTCATGTCTAAAAGTTCCAGGCTCCCCTGTCTGTTGTCAGCTGTCAGCTGTTCCACTTAACTCCTCCCCTAACTCCAGGGCTCGAAAGAGCGCCTCGGCCTTGCTGTAGCACTCTTTGTCTTCGAACTCGGGAACCGAATCGGCCACGATTCCAGCCCCGGCCTGCAGATAGGCTCTTCCGTCCTGGAGAACCACCGTGCGAATGGTAATACAGGTGTCGAGATTTCCCGAGTAGTCCAGATACCCGATAGCGCCGGCATAGATGCCCCGCTGGGTGGGCTCAAGTTCCTGGATGATCTCCATGGCTCGTACTTTGGGGGCTCCACTGACCGTTCCAGCCGGGAAACACGCTTCGAGGGCATCAAATCGATTCAGCTCCGGGCGCAATGAACTCCTCAGGGCACTCACCAAATGCATCACATGAGAGTACTTTTCCGTGAACATGAGCTTCTCGACCCGCACCGATCCGTATTGACTGACACGCCCCAGATCGTTGCGACCCAGATCCACCAGCATCAGATGCTCGGCCCTCTCCTTCTCATCCTGGAGCAATTCTTCTTCAAGTGCCTTCTCTTCTGCCGCATCGCGGCCACGCCGGCGGGTACCCGCGATGGGACGATACTGAAGGTCCGATCCCTGAACACGGATCAGCATCTCCGGAGAAGAGCCGGCGATGCTCATATTCTCACGCTTGAGAAAGAACATATAGGGCGACGGATTCAGAAAGCGAAGGGCTCGATAGACGTTAAAGGGATCGCCCGTATAGTCGGTTTCAAAACGCTGGGACAGCACCACCTGGAAAATGTCTCCGGCAGAAATGTATTCCTTGGCCTGTTTCACGGCGGCGTGAAAACCTTCATGGGAAAAGCTGGAAGTGATTTTCTTGGATGAGCTGGGGGAGGACAAAGGGACCGTCACAAAGTCTCGTGAAAAGTCGTGACCGTCCTTTTCTCCTCCAAACAGCTTTCCCTCCAGTTCTTCCACCTGTTTCTCGCCCTGGTGAGAGAGGATGATAATCTGGTGCTTCAAGTGGTCAAAGGCCAAGATATTGGAGTAATAGTCCATCAGCACGGGCCCTGAGCCCACACCCGGGGCAGTGCTTGTGGTTTCTTTCAGCTCCGGAAATCGTTCGAATTCCCGGACCATTTCGTAGCAGAAGACACCCACGGCACCTCCGGTAAAGGGGGGAAGATCGGCCTGGGAAGGGCGTTCTTCCGGGAAATTGGAGCAGAAGTCTGCAAAATTCCCTTCGAAGCTTTCATCCGGATCGACTCCAATGAAGGAATAGCGACCCATCTTTTCCCCGCCCTCGACGGATTCCAACAGAAAGGCCCGCTCGGTCCCCCTGGAAACCCGCCTAAAGGCCGAAACCGGCGTGAGCATGTCTGCCAGTATGGATTTGTGATAAATCATCCTATTTTAACCAAAAAGTCTAACCAGAAAATAAAAAGGCCGTGGAGAAACTCTCCACGGCCTTTCAGCTTTGATCTCTACTTGGCCCTATGAAGATTACAGTTCTCCGGCAGCTGGGTGCTTAATTGTTCCCGTTGCGCCAGAAAAAACTGCGAATCGCCATAGTGCCTTCCTCGTCTTTAGGATAGGAGGACCCGGCTCTTTATGTCAAGAACTTTTTTGAACGGATGGTCACGGATAGATGAAATTGAAGGCTTCTGACACCTTCCGAATGTCAGTTGTCTTCTTTACCCTGCGCCGGACATCGATTTCAGGAACTCGGCGTTGGACTTCGTCTTGCGCAACTTTTCAAGCAGCAACTCCATAGCCTCGGTGGAGGAGAGGGGATTGAGCACCTTGCGCAGCACCCAGATCCGGTTCAGATCCTCCTTGCTCAACAGCAATTCTTCCTTTCGGGTTCCGGAACGATTGATATCGATGGCCGGAAAGATTCTCTTGTCTACCAGCTTGCGATCCAGATGCAGCTCCAAGTTGCCGGTTCCCTTGAACTCTTCGAAAATCACGTCGTCCATGCGGCTACCGGTATCAATCAGGGCAGTGGCAACGATAGTCAGGCTGCCGCCTTCTTCGATGTTTCGTGCGGCACCGAAAAAGCGCTTGGGGCGTTGCAAAGCGTTGGAATCCACACCCCCTGACAGAACCTTTCCAGAGGGAGGAACGATGGTGTTGTAAGCCCGGGCCAGACGAGTGATCGAGTCCAGCAGGATCACCACATCTTTCTTGTGCTCCACCAGCCGCTTGGCTTTTTCAAGCACCATCTCAGCCACCTGGACGTGCCGAGTGGCCGGCTCATCGAATGTGGAGCTGATGACCTCACCATGCACCGAACGCTCCATGTCGGTCACCTCTTCCGGGCGCTCGTCGATGAGCAACACGATGAGCACAGCATCGGGATGGTTGGCGGTAATCGAGTTGGCCAGACTCTGCAGAATCATTGTTTTTCCGGCCCGAGGCGGTGAGACGATCAATCCTCGCTGGCCCTTTCCAATGGGGCACAAAAGATCCATGACGCGCCCTGCCAGGCTCTCCTGATCGGTTTCCTGTTGCATCATCTCTTCAGGATAGAGCGGTGTCAGGTTTTCAAAAAAGATCCTCTCTCGAGCCACGTCGGCATGTTCGAAGTTAATGGCCTCCACTTTGATCAGGGCAAAATAGCGCTCTCCCTCCTTGGGGGGACGAACCTGTCCCGAAACCGTGTCTCCGGTTCTCAAGTCGAATTTACGAATTTGAGACGGTGAGACATAGATATCGTCCGGACCCGGGAGATAGTTGTACTCGGGTGCCCGCAGGAAACCGAACCCATCAGGGAGGGTTTCCAGCACACCCTCTGAAAAAATCAGCCCACTGCGCTCGGTCTGGGCCCTCAAGATCTCAAAGATCAGCTCCTGCTTGCGCATCCCGGTTGCCCGAGCAATATCCAAATCCTTGGCTACCTGACCCAGTGCCGGAATGTTCAATTCCTTGAGCTCCTGAATGTTCAAAGAGTCCACTTTCTGTTGTTTGACTGAGGGGGAACTTGCTTCACCCATGACTATATCCTCTCTAGTATTCGCCACAATTCTTTCTTCCCCGTTCCTGTGGCAGCGGAATAAGGGAGCACACGACAATGAAAAACGTTTTCGATCTGATCGAGGGACTTCTGAAGCTTGTTGGAGGACAGTTTATCCACCTTGGTTGCAACGACTTGGTAAGGAATGCTGAACTGCTCCAGCCACTCTTGCATCACCTGATCCAAGTCCGTTGGCTCTCGACGAGCATCCACCATCATGACCGTAAGCTTCAGGTCCTCATCCTCTCTGAGAAATTCTTCAACCATATATCCCCAACGGCCCCGGACGCTTTTCGGAGCCTTGGCATATCCATAACCGGGCAGGTCCACGAAGATCCATCTATTCTCGACGTTGAAAAAGTTGATGACCTGGGTTCGCCCCGGGCTGGAACTGGTCCGGGCTAGACCCTTTTTACCAACCAAATTATTGATTAAGCTGGATTTTCCAACATTCGATCTCCCCGAAAACGCGATTTTAGGAAGTTTCAGCTTGGGATATTCACCCTTTTGAGTCGCGCTTTTTAGAAAGTGAACAACCACTGATGGCTAACCGTTGACCGCTAATAAAGCAGAATCACGATTCGAAACTAAAGGCTGATATGGACAGCTAATGCACTCTGCGTTTTTTGGATTTTATGTCTTTACTCGGCACAGTGCCAGCGGTCAGAGATCAGCTGCTCAGTGGACTCCGGGACGATCTCCTTCTTTGATCTGAGGAGGTCGCTGTGCCTTCATGAATTCTTTTCGATCTTTCTTGCGGATGGGTTCCTCTAATGCAATGTCCAAAACCTCATCCATCGTCTCGACGAGTATCATCTTAACATCTTTTAGGACCGAACGGGGAATATCTTTGAGATCTTTTTCATTATCTTTAGGCAAAATCACCGTTTTGATACCCCCACGGTGAGCGGCCAGCACTTTCTCCTTCAGGCCGCCAATGGGCAAGACCTTACCCCGCAGCGTGATCTCACCGGTCATGGCGACGTCACGACGCACGGGAATACCGGACAGTGCCGAAATAATGGTGGTGGCAAGGGTAATACCCGCAGAAGGACCATCTTTGGGAATTGCACCCTCGGGAATATGGACGTGGAGGTCCAGCAACTTGTGAAAATCCGTTTCTAAATCAAATTCTTCAGTCCGGGAGCGGACAAAGGACAATGCCGCTTTAGCGGATTCCTGCATGACCTCACCCAGCTTACCGGTGAGGGTCAGTTCACCTTTCCCTTCCATGGTAGTCGCTTCGGCCAGCATGATTTCCCCGCCGACCTCAGTCCATGCCAATCCGGTGGCTAAACCCACTTCACTGGCCTCGGCCACCAACGGCTGGCGGAACTTTTGAATGCCCAGAAGTTCTCCCACCTGTTTTTCGTCGACGAAAACCTTCTTGAACTCCTTTTTGCCCCCTTTGGCAACCACCACCTTGCGGGCCACCTTCCGGCAAACATTGGCGATCTCCCGCTCCAGATTTCGAACCCCTGACTCACGGGTATAGCTGGAGATAACTTCCAGAAGACCTTCCTCGGCAAATTCGATGTGACTAGGCTTCAAGCCCTGCTTCTTCAACTGCTTGGGAGCCAGGTACTGTTTGGCGATGCTCAACTTCTCCAGTTCTGTGTAGCCCGAGATATGGATAATCTCCATTCGGTCCTGCAGGGGCCGTGGAATGGTGTGAAGCACGTTAGCCGTGCACACGAACATCACGTTGGACAGGTCAAATTCGGTATCGAGGTAGTGGTCGACAAAGGTGGTGTTGTGTTCCGGATCCAGCACCTCCATCAGCGCTGCAGAGGGATCGCCACGGAAATCCATGCCCATCTTGTCTACTTCGTCCATCAGAAACACCGGGTTCCGGGTACCCGCCTTTTTCATCATCTGAATGATTTGACCCGGCAGGGCGCCGATATAAGTCCGGCGGTGGCCGCGAATTTCCGCTTCATCCCGCACTCCACCCAGAGATAGCCTGACAAACTTGCGTCCGGTGGCTCGGGCGATGGAACGTCCCAGAGAACTCTTTCCCACTCCCGGAGGACCCACGAAACAGAGGACCGATCCCTGCTGTGTCTTGGAAGAGAGTTGGCGAACCGCCAGAAACTCCAGAATACGCTCTTTCACCTTCTCGAGCCCATAGTGATCTTCATCAAGGACCTTTTCGGCCTTCTGGAGACTTTTGATCTCTCGGCTTCGTTTGTTCCAGGGCATGGAAACCAGCCAATCGATGTAGGTCCGACTGACGGTGGTTTCGGCGCTCATAGGAGGCATCTGCTCGAGACGCTGAATCTCATTGGTCGCTTTCTCATAGGCGTCTTCGGACATGTTCGCCTTTTCGACCTTCTGCTTCAGCTGTTCGATTTCATCTTTCTCATTTCGTCCCAGCTCCTTCTGGATCGCCTTCATTTTTTCACTCAGGTAGTATTCTCGCTGGGCTTTTTCCATCTGGCGCCGCACGCGTCCCTGCAGCGACTTGTCCATCTTGACCTTATCGATTTCTACGTCGATAAACTCGCAGATCTTCTCGATCCGCTTGGCAGGTTCAGCAATTTCAAGCAGGGCCTGCTTATCTTCGACCGAAATGGGTAAATTGGCTGCAACGGTATCGGCCAGGCGGTCGGCATCGCTGCTGTGTGCCGCCTGCACAATGGTTTCGTAATTAATATTAGGATTGAGCTTGGCAAACTCTTCAAAGAGCGTGTTCAATCGCTTGGTCAGCAGGCTCAGCTTGGCTTGGGAAACCTTGCTGACGGGATCAAACCTCACCTCTGCCTGAAAAAATCCGACCGCTTCCTCCACCCGGATCGCCCGTGCTCGGCGTAGGCCTTCAACCAGAACTTTGATATTGCCGTCCGGGAGCTTGAGGCTTTGTACAATATTGGCCACAGTCCCCACTTTATAGATATCCGTGGGAGCAGGACTGTCCAGAGAAGCATCGATCTGGGTAGCCAGATAAATCTTTTTATCGGCTTCCAGAGCCCTCTCTAAAGCCAGTACCGAGGACTGGCGCCCGATGACAAAGGGCACCATCATGTGGGGAAAGACCACCACGTCCCGGATCGGCACCATGGGGTAAATTTGGGTTGCTCTCTCTTCGATATCGCTCATAACTTAAAAGAAATTTCGATCAGATCCTCTCTTATAGATCCATTAGGGAAGCAAACGTTTCAAACGAACAGTGACCATGTATCACCTGGTACTGACCATTTCGAGCTTCCCTGTCGTCGTCGTCGCGCCGCCTTGCTTTGCGCAAACCGTCCCCAAAAACGCACACAGGGAATTTAGAGGATCATGGACCAGCAGGATGCTCAGGGACTATCCTGCCTTTTCCAGCAGTTTCAGAAAGACCTCTTTGTTTTCGACCATCTCACGCGTTACCAAAAACTCTTTCACCTTTTTGGTCGAAGGCAGCTCGTACATCACATCTAACATAAGATCTTCTGTGATCAAGCGCAAGCCGCGCGCACCGATTTTTCGCTCCAGTGCCTTTTCGGCGATCGTCTCCAGCGCATCGCTGGTGAACTTAAGGGACACACCCTCGAATTCGAACATCTTAAAGTACTGCTTCACCAAGGCATCGGTCGGCTCCGTGAGAATTTTCACTAACGCGTCCTTGTCCAGCTCGTGCAGTGTGCAAATAATGGGAAGCCTTCCCACAAATTCAGGAATCAATCCGTATTTAATGAGGTCTTCGGGTAAGATTTCCTCCAGGATCTGCGAGTCATCTTCATTGCCCCAGTGCGGAGAGCTCAACGAAGCATTAAATCCAACACTACTGTGTCCGATGCGCCTCTGAATCACCTTGTCCAGTCCTACAAAGGCTCCACCGCAAATAAACAGAATGTTGGTGGTATCGATCTGGACAAACTCCTGATGGGGATGCTTGCGACCTCCCTGAGGTGGAACATTGGCCATCGTTCCTTCCAGGATTTTCAAAAGTGCCTGTTGCACCCCTTCACCGGAGACATCACGGGTAATGGAGGGATTTTCATCTTTTCTCGAAATCTTGTCGATTTCGTCGATGTAGATGATCCCCTGCATGCAACGGTCGCGGTCTCCTCCGGCTGCCTGCAGCAGCTTGAGAATAATGTTTTCCACGTCCTCGCCGACGTAACCCGCTTCGGTCAGGGTGGTTGCGTCAACGATAGCAAAGGGCACGGAGAGCATGCGGGCCAGAGTCTGGGCTAGCAGTGTCTTGCCCGTCCCGGTGGGACCGATCAACATCACGTTGCTTTTGGCCAGTTCTACATCCCGGTGGCGACGTCGACCGATTTTGATTCGCTTGTAATGATTGTAGACGGCGACAGCCAGCTTTTTCTTGCTGACCTCCTGGCCGATCACATATTGATCGAGAAATTCCTTGATCTCCAAAGGCTTAGGAAGCGCCTCCTTGCCGGAGGACGATTCCACCGTCATATCGTCGGAGATGATCTCGTTGCAAACGTCAACGCACTCGTCACAGATAAAGACGGTGGGACCTGCGATCAGTTTTTTTACGTCATTCTGACTCTTGTTGCAGAATGAACAATGCAGAACATCGTCTCCGTCTTTTTTCATGGCTATTGCGTATCAGCTCTTAGCTGCCTGTCCGCCAGTTTCTTCCGCTGGTATATGTTTTTCTATGATCTCGTCAATTATACCATATTCCTTAGCCTGCTCAGCACCCATTATAAAGTCACGTTCCACGTCTTTTTCGATGCGTTCTACCTTCTGCCCGGTATGCTTGGCAAGGATCTCATTGGTCATTTCTCGCATTCGAAGAATTTCTTTTGCCTGAATGTCAATATCGGTCGCCTGTCCCGAGAGTCCTGACACCGAAGGCTGGTGGATCAAGATCCTGCTGTTGGGCAAGCTGAATCGCTTTCCGGGAGTTCCGGCCGCAAGGAGCAAGGCTCCCATCGATGCCGCCTGGCCTATGCAAATGGTGGTCAGATCATTCTTCACAAATTGCATGGTGTCGTAAATCGCCAGTCCAGCGGTAATCGAACCTCCAGGGGAATTGATGTAAAGGGAGATATCCCGATTAGGGTCTTCCGCCATCAAATACAACAACTGGGCGATCACCAGATTGGCCACGTTGTCGTCCACGGGTGTCCCCACGAAAATAATATTGTCTTTGAGCAACCGCGAGTAAATGTCGTAGGCACGTTCACCTCGGTTCGTTTGCTCAACCACCATCGGAATCAGCATTGCTTGCTTCCCTTCTCTATATTATATGCCTGACCACCTGACGCGTCAGCTGTCTGTTGTCTATTGTCCGTTGTCAGCTGTCTGTTGTCTGCTGTCTGTTGTCAGCTGTCTGCTGTCTGTTGTCTGTTGTCTGTTGTCAGCTGTTCACCTTGGCACTTTCCTGCAGCAGCTTCAACACCTTTCCTCGAAACAACCGGCTTTTGACACCCTCCATCCGATTCTCCTGCTGAAAGTATTGCCGCACTTTCTCCTTGGGCTGGTTCATGGAACCAGCCATCTGCTCCAATTCCTGATCTAACTCTTCCGTGGATATCTGAATTTCCTCGCGGCGTCCGATTTCACTCAGGATCATGCTTCCGCGCACCTGCTGCTCTGCTTGAGGCTGGAAATCCGCACGGATTTTTGCCCAGTCCACGTTCGCCTTACTGGGATCAACTCCCTGGGAGACCATTCCATAAGCCAGGTCGGTTAACATCGCGTCACTTCGGTCCTTTACGAGAACCTCTGGAAGTTCAAAACTTGTCTTCTCGACCAACTTTTCCAGGAGCTTATTCTCGAAATCCTCCTCACGCTTTTTCTCCCGCTCAACAGCCAAACGCTTCTCGATTCCTTCTCGCAGCTCCTGAATGGTCTTGTAGTCGCCCAAATCCATCGCGAACTCGTCATTCACGTCGGGGAGTTCCCGCTCCTTCAACTCCGCTATCTGGCCCGTCAACAGCAGCTTGTGTCCGGCCAATTTCTTCTCCGGCTACTCGGAATCGTACCCGACCTCAAATCTCTCTTCCTCACCAACTTTGCTCCCCAATAAGGCCTGGGTAAAAGCCTTATGAGTCTGCTCGTCTCCTACATTGACCACCACGTTTTTTTCGGTAAAGGGTTCGTGTAGCGGACCACCTTCTTCCCCATCCAGGTATTCCCCCTGGAGTTCAATACCCACATAGTCTCCCTTCTTAATGGACCGATTCTCCACCGAGACCAGTCGGGAGTGTTCCTGGCGCAGCCTCTCCAATTCCTCCTCGACGTCTTCCGGGGTCACAGGCTTCAATTCGACCGTAACCTTCAAGCCTCTGTACTCGGGAAGCTCGATTTCCGGATGAATCTCAAAGTTAGCCTCGTAGACCAGTGGATCCCCCTCCTCAAAAGTCAAATGATCCAGACTAGGTTCACCGATCGGTTGAACCCCTTTCTCACGGATCGCCTGGTCGTAAGAATTGGGAATCAGCTTCTGAAGAACATCACTGCGGATACTCTTTTTGAAGTGTCGCTTGATGAGCTCCACTGGCGCCTTGCCAGGACGAAATCCGGGAAGACGCGCCTGTCGCTTGTAGGCATTCGCCACCTCATCGAATTCCTTCAGCGCGATACCTGCAGGAACTTCCACCTTGAGGCGCTTCTTCACGCTGCTGACATCTTCAAGCTCAACACGGATCTCCATGGGCGTGCCATTGTATCAGACACAACAGCTGACAGCTGACAGCTGACAGTAAACCGAACAACAGACAACAGACGACAGACAACAGGCCGCAATTTGGAGTTGAGAACTTCAGGGGTTGAGCGGGCTACGCGCGCAGAAGAAAGATCAAAGAGAAAAGATCAAGAAAAAGAGTTTGTTTCGAATTTTGAGTTTTGGATTTGTTGCGAATGTGAGGTTGTAAACCGGTCTATTGTTTGTTGTCTGTTGTCTGTTCCCCCTCACATCTGCAGCAGTTTTCCCAGGGTTTCCATGACCTCGGGATCGAACTTGCCCTTCTTGGCATCTCGTTTCATCTCTGCGAATGCTGCCCGATGGTCCCATCGATCCCGGTAAGGCCGCCAGGAAGTGAGTGCATTGTAAGTATCTGCCACGGCCAGGATGCGAGCACCCATCGGTATTTGATCTCCGGAGATACCCAACGGATATCCCGATCCGCCAAAACTCTCATGGCTGGCCTCGATGATTTCGAAGATGGAGTTATTCTGATAACCCATCTTCCGCAACACCCGAACCGATTCACGGCTGTGCTTGGTGACTTCTTCAAACTCCTCCTTGCTCAAGCTCCCGGCCCGATTCAGAAGATGATGGGGAACAATCACCTTGCCCACGTCTGCCAGATAGCCCGCCTGCAAAATCTCCAATTTCTCCTGAGCGCCCTGGCCCAGAACGTCCGCCATCGCGTAGGACAAAAAGCCCACCACACGAGAGTGGCCTATCGACCCATCCAACGATTCTGCAGGGAGAACGATGTCTTCCGGGAAGTCCAAAAGCTTATCCACTTCCGCCTCATATTGATCACACAGCTCCTGGGGAATCTTTTCCCGATCATCCAGGGCCCTCTTGAGCCCCAGGACCTCGTACAGATTCAATCTGTTTTTCTTGCCCCGTATCGCCACCGCGTCCATCTGGTTCATTTTCATGGTGGTCTCGGCAAAAGCCATCTTGACCTTATCGTCATTGGGATCCGCCTGCAGCGCCTGGCCCAGATGCTCCTGAGCCTGCAGGATGTAATTGCCCTTGAGAAACAGGAAGCCGATTTTTTTCATCAAATCGACATCATCCGGATTTCCATCCAGCCGCTCGGTGCAGTCGGCGATCTTTTTCACGAATTGCGGATCCTCGGACTCGGCAAATGAAAAAACGGTCTTTTTCCGGGCCTCCACAAAACGGCCGACTTCCTCGTAGGTAGCGGAATCTAGAGTGATCATTCCAGGGGAGCACAGTTCCTGAATCCGCGAAGCCAGATTGACGACGTCGCCAATGGCGGTGTAGGTCTGCCGCCGATTGCCAATCAACCCGATGATCGGTTCCCCCGTAGAAATCCCCACACGCATCTGCCAGGGGAAATCCCCCTTGACGATCCGCTCCTGCATTTTCAATCCGGCAATGGTTGCCATCAAGGCGTGTCGCTGATAGTCGACAGGAGCCCCGAACTCAACCATGATGCCATCTCCCCATGTACTTGTCGATATGGGCCCGGTAGTCCAAAAGAACCTCTTCCATCTCCTCCAGCAACCGGTTGAGATCGGTGATCACCAGCTCGGGTCTTCTTTCTTCGGAAAACTGGGTGAAATCCTTGAGATCAGAAAAAAGAATGCTGATTCTTCTCTTTTCCGTGCGAAGCCGCTTTTCAATGATCAGCCTGACGACCGAGGCGTCCATGGTCGAGTAGAGCGCGTCCTCCACCTTCTTCTTCAGGTCCTCGACAGCATGCTTGGACTTCTCTAGACTTTCCGTCCTTAGCAGGACCTTCTGTTCCAGATTCTCGGCGTGATCTCTGAGTTCCTTATCCGCTGCCTCAATCCTGGCCTGACTATCCTCCAAATTGCGGTTCAGATCTCGCACCTGTTCCACCTCGGTCTTTAAACGGGTGGTCAGCTGCCCCACCACGGCTCCCGTCAGGATCAAAAAGCTGGACCAGGCCAGAATGTTCATCCACAGGTCAAGCTGTGAAAACTTGGGCATGAAGGACTCGGGAAACAGATAGGCGTAAAGGAAGACAATGAGGGTACAGAGGACACCTCCTAGCAGGGCCTTGTGTACACCCAGATAGTAGGCCCCAAGAAGGATAGGAATGAAATAGAAATTCAGGAAAGCCAGCTTATAGGGAATCAAATAGTTGATGCTGGCCACACTGACCAGGATCAGCAGCACAAAAACCTGTTCGAAATTTCTGATCAGGTAATTTTTAAGAGCTTCCATTTATCGATCCTCTACCAGCATTCGCATCCGAGAACTCCAGTTCAGGAAAGTCGATGGGGCATTGATGGGCTGTGATTGACAGTGAATAGAGAGAATCAATAGAATCGAGTCCTTTCTTCGACAACCGATGTGGGCCGCTAGCTCAACTGGCAGAGCAACTGACTCTTAATCAGTAGGTTCGGGGTTCGAGTCCCTGGCGGCTCATCTCTTTCTCTTCATCCCTTTTAGAAACTCCATACAGCACTCGGATTATACACAGCTCCTGTGAGCCCACTTGTGATCCTGAACACACTCCGTTTTCCCTTCAAAAAACCCTTGACCGGCCTATATTTCCAATGGAATTCTAGGATGCTACTGCGGAAACCAGCCTCTTATTGGCCAGGATTCTCCCCGGATTCTCAACCAGCCAACCCGCTATATCGTCCTTCGTGTACTCTTCTTCCAGCCTCCCTAAAACTCCACCCAAGTTGGGCGGCCTCCAGCGAAGCCGATGGCCATCCGAAGCAATCACATCGACCCCTCCCGATTGGAGCAAACTCCGTGAACAGTTTTTAGCCCGCGATCCGGACCCCCCCCTTGATGCTGTCTGCGTTGACCTGAATCACACACCCCATCTGCTCGAACTGTTCGATCCGTAAGGGGTCCTTCTGAATCGCTCCATATCTTTCCGGGTGAGCGATGACAGGAGTGTAGCCGGTTGCCACAATTTTCTCGATGACGCTCTGGAAGTGGCGAAAAGGCAGGACCGGCGGAAACTCGACAAGCAGATAACGGCTGCCGTTAAGGGTCAGTACACACCCTTGCTCCAGCGCCGCCAGAAACTCCTGGGAAGCGAAGTTCTCGGCCCCCGAGTAGATGTGCATTTCTTGCAGGAAAGGAAAGGACTCCTGACAGGACTCTAAATCCGACTTCAGTTGTTCAAAGCAGTCGAGGATCTTAACAAAATCGTTATTGTGGAAGAGGTCGAGAAACATATGGGGTGTAGCCACGATTTTCCTCGTCCCCGAATCATAAGCAATCCGCAACATGGCAATCGTCTCATCCACGCTAACGGCCCCATCATCCACTCCCGGCAGCACATGCGAATGTATGTCGACAATTTCCATGTTTGTTCAATATTTAGTGTACCAATTATTCGTGGGTGCGCGTGGTCACCTCCTTTGCCCAGGCTCGATTGGCTTGGTACCAATGGACCAGAGACTCCAGGCCTCTCTTAAAATCGTATTCCGGTTTCCATTCCAGAAGCCGGGCCGCTTTGGTGATATCGGCCCAGGTGGACATCACATCGGCGGGTTGGCGGGGTTGAAAGTCCAGGCTGGCCTTTTTGCCGACCATCTGTTCAATGAGATGGATAGCATCCATGAGCACGACGGGTTCATCGGACCCCAGGTTGATGGTTTCATAACCCAGGGGTTTGAGCGCTTTGATGGTGCCGCGGGCGATATCATCCACGTAGGTGAAATCTCGAGACTGCTGGCCGTCCCCAAAGACGGTGACTTCCTGTTCCTCACTGATCCACTGTACGAATCGAAACAGGCTCATGTCGGGTCGGCCGGCAGGTCCGTAAACCGTGAAGTATCGCACCACCGTGATGTCCATGTCGTAGAGGTAATGGTAGCTGTGGCAAAGCGCTTCAGCCCCTTTTTTTGAAGCCGCATAGGGAGAAAGAGGGGCATTGGTATCGGCGTCTTCCCGGAAGGGCAAGGGGTTTTTGGCACCGTAGAGACTCGAGGTGGAGGCCAACACAAACTTCTTGACCTCAAACTCCTTACACAGCTCCAGGAGATTCAACGTTCCGGTGATATTGGTCTCGATATACACCCATGGATTTTCCACCGATTGGCGCACGCCTGCACGAGCTGCCAGGTTAATGACGGCCTGAAACCCTGAAGAAAAGAGATCGCGCAGTTGATCCTGCTTACAGATGTCGACAGCGTGAAACTGGAAATCAGGCCTGCCCTGAAGTTGCTTCAAACGCCATTCTTTCAAACGGACATCATAGGCGTCATTGAGGTTGTCGACACCCACCACTTTGTGGCCGTCGGCAAGCAGAAATTCGCATACTTTAGAAGCAATGAAACCGGCAACACCTGTTACCAGATAGGTGGTCATTCACTTTCCTCGGACACATCAGGAACCCGGTCGGAGAAAATCCTTGTCCTTCAAGTAGTCGATGATGCGACTCGCATTTTCCTCAGGCTGACCGTCCACGGTATCCAGCACAATCTCCGGATTCTCGGGCGCCTCGTAGGGATCATCCACTCCGGTGAAACCCTGGATCTCGCCACGGCGGGCCTTGGCGTACATTCCCTTGGTATCCCGGTCTTCACACACCTCCAGGGGAGTATCCACAAAGACCTCCACGAAATGGTCAGGCATCAAGCTCCGCACCTCATTGCGGGTGGCGCGGTATGGACTCACTGCAGCGCAAATCACGGTGCCACGGTGGCGGACGATTTCCGAAGCCACAAATCCGATCCTGCGAATATTGGTATCCCGATCTTCCTTACTAAAGCCCAGGCCCTTGGAAAGATGGGTACGAACCACGTCGCCATCCAGCAGCGTTACCTGCCTGCCATGTTCTGGTAGGAGTGCGATGAGCACTTCAGCTGTTGTGGACTTGCCCGACCCGCTGAAGCCCGTAAACCAGATGCAAACCCCCTGCCGGTGTCGGGGCGGATGAGTTTCCCATAAGATCTCGGCCACCTCCGGCCGCGTGAACCACTCCGGAATCCTCTTCCCCGCGTTCAGGTACTGCTCTCTGACCTGAGTACCGGAGAGCGACGCTGTTTGAGTTCCCGCCTTGACCTTTGAAACCTCCTCGTAGCGGTCTTCATCGGGCAGGTAGACGAACTCGCGGAAAGGCACCAGGGTGACGCCCAGCTCCTCAGAAGACTGCTCCATCAGCTCCTGGGCGTCGTAGGGGCCATAAAAAGGCTTGCCCGTGGAATCCACTCCCGGACTGGCATGGTCCCGGCCCACGATCAGATGGTTGGCGCCGAAGTTGCGGCGGATCAAAGCGTGCCAGACGGCCTCTCTGGGCCCGGCCATTCGCATGGCCAGAGGCAACAAGGCCAAAAGGACCCGCTTCGGATCGTGGTAGTGAGCGGCCAGAGCCCGATAGGTACGAACTCTTGTATAGTGATCGACATCGCCCGGTTTGGTCATACCCACGACCGGGTGAAGCAGCAGTGTCCCATCGGATTCTTCGGTCGCTCGCTTGATCAATTCCTCGTGGACGCGATGCAGCGGATTACGGGTTTGAAAAGCCACGACACTATTACAGTCGAGCTCTTCCAGTCGCTGGCGGGTCTGCTGGGCCGTCAGGCGTATTTCCTGGAAGTCATAGTGTTTGGGAAGCTGTAGAATTTGCAAGCGACCTGAGATGTACAGCTTACCCCAGCGGTGCATTTCTGCGACTAAGGGGTGGCGCACATCCTGTGACTTGAAAACACATTCAGCGGCCTCGCGAAGATCCCACTCGTAGATTTCTTCGATGGTCATGACGGCCAGGAGTTCATTCTTGGCGTTACACAGGGTGATTTTCTGGTCCAGGCTGATGTGAGGAACAGGATCCACGGGCAAAGTGATGGGAATCGGAAAGAGGTTGCCATCTTTCAGGCGCATTTCAGCCAACACTCGCTGGTAATCCTCTTCGCCCATGAAGGTCTCCAGAGGCGAGAAAGCACCCGTGGCCAATAATTCCAGGTCGCAGACCGACCTCTCGGAAATACGAACTGTAGGAAGATCACTGGCTAGAGCCTTGAGGTCGGGCAGTTCCTCGGCCGGGGTCAAAAGATCAACCAGTTTGCCGCCGTAGGGAGAGATGAGTTTATTCGTTTGTGTCTTCATATTTCTTTCAATGGGATCACCCGGATCGGATCAACTACGGTTTGAGGTTGGTTAACGAAGTACCTTCCCTATTTATGACTTGAGGTTTCATTCTTCACAGATTGCCTGAACTTGTCCACATAATAGTGCCAGGCATGTTCGACGGCCACGGTCCGCTTGAAGAGGTCGGACTCACTGGTCGTGTAAGGTATCGGTTCTCCTGCAGAGCGACTCCGGATCTGAGTGCGAGCTTCGAATTCCAGATAGATGGCTCGCAAAACAGCCTGTTCCAAGGTGGTACCCACCACCACCGTGCCGTGGCCGCGAAGCAGAACGCCATTTTGTCCCTGCAGAGTCCGGGCCAACTCCATCCCCTTTTCGCGAGTGCTGATCAGGCCTACAGGCTGGAACACCGGGATAAAGTTTCCCAGGTTGGCCCCGGGATTGGTGGTTGGCAATACCTTATTGTTATCGGATCGATGCAGGGTACCCAGAGCAACCGCATAGGGGGCATGAGTGTGGACAACGGCTTTCACTTCGGGGAGCTCACGATAAATGAAGGAGTGGATGAATACTTCACGATAGAGATCCTGATTCTCCACTCCCTCCGGCGTGATCTCGATCTCCACTTCTTTGATATGGTCGACGGTCACTTCATTGGGCGAGCGATGATCGGAGATTCGAAACTTTCCCTCTCCTTCCATGCGAACACTCACATGTCCGAAAGGACCCACCAGCCCTTCCATGGCCAGGATCTTGTTGGCCAACACAAGTTTTCCCTGCACATCCAAAGTCGAGTAGTCCTGGGCAACAGCGCTCTTTATTGGCGTCAGCAAGACCAGGCAAACCAGGCTTACCCACAAGCATCTGGATTTCGATTCTATGCCAGCTTCCATAGTCGAGACAGTATGATACAACTCGCAGCCAAATTCCAGAAACTCCGATTCTCCGGACGTTTTCCACAGCTTTTCCACAATACTCGTGAGAGAGGGTTCGTTTTACACTTGCCAAGAGGGTATGGGTAGCGGACAATCCTGACACACTGAGGTTGCGTCCCGTGTTTGCAGAAAGGAGCCCACATGTTTAGATCATCTTGGACAAGAGACCCACAAGGGTTGCCAGGATTCCCCGGGTGGTGGCGATACCGCCTCTTGCTCCCCCTTCTGCTGTTGCTGGTGACATCCGGATGCTCCATCCGTCGCTACGCCATCAACCAAATAGGCGACGCACTCGCCTCCGGCAGTTCAACTTACGCAAGCGACGAGGATCTTGAATTGGTCGGGGAAGCCCTCCCTTTCGGGTTGAAGCTGATCGAAAGTTTGCTGGCCGAGTCACCGAAGCACAAGGGACTGTTGCTGGCGGCCTGTGAAGGCTTCACCAGTTATACCTGGGTGTACGTGCAGCAGGAGGGTGACAGGGTTGCCCAGGAGGACCTCCAGCGGGCCAGACAGATCCGTACCCGAGCCCGTAAACTCTACCTGCGCGCCCACCGCTATGGCCTTCGCAGGCTGGAAGCTTCTTACCAGGGCATCACCCAACGACTGGAGACGTCCCCCCAGGCGGCGCTCTCAGTGGTGAAGAAAGAAGATATACCGGCGCTTTACTGGACCGCGGCTGCGCTGGGATTGGCCATTTCCGTCTCCAAGAACGATGCGGAGATGCTGGCCCGCCTGCCGGAGGTGGAGGCGTTTCTGGAGCGGTCGCTGGCGCTGGATGAAAGCTGGGATGCGGGAGCACTTCATGAATTTCAGATCACCCTGGCTGGAGCCAAACCTGGGGCCCTGGACATCCATCAGATCAAGAACCACTATGACCGAGCCCTTCAACTCTCGGGAGGAGGCCATGCAGGGCTCTATGTTTCCTACGCTGAAGTGGTTTCCGTCCAGGAACAAAACCGCAGTGAGTTCCGCTCACTGCTGGAGAGGGCGCTGGCCATCGATCCTGCCCAATACGAGGAAGTCCAGTTGCTGAATCTGGTGGCCCAGCGGCGGGCGCGGTGGTTGCTGGGACGCATTGACGAACTGTTTCTGGAGGAGGAAGCTCCCGATTTGAAAGGAGAAAGGGGATGAGCCGACAAGCTCTTCGATTCACAGTTGGGCTGATCTTCATGTTTGTGGTTTTTCCGCTGGAAGCCCAAAACGTCCTGATCAAGATGGGCACTCTGGCACCCGAGGGTACGGCCTGGCACGACATCCTGCTGCAAATGAAAGAGGACTGGAGCAAGATTTCAGGCGGCAGGGTCACCCTCAGGATTTATCCCAGTGGGGTGTTGGGCGACGAGCCAACCATGATCCGAAGGATGCGCATCAGGCAGTTGGACGGAGTCGCCATCACAGGTAACGGCCTTTCACGGATCGAACCTGCAGTCTCCTCCTTGATGATTCCGATGATGCTCGAGTCCTATGAGGAGCTTGATTATGTGCGAGACCGACTGGCACCCCGGTTGGAAGGGATGGTCGAGAAAAAAGGATTCAAGATCTTGAACTGGGGCGATGCCGGTTGGGTCTACTTCTTTACCCAAAAACCGGCCTCGTCGCTGGATGAGATCAGGAAAATGAAGCTGCTGATCTCGGCCGGTGACCCTAAAACCGAAGAGCTTTACAAGGATCTTGGATTCCAGGTGGTGCCGCTGGCCTATACCGAGGTGCTGACCGCCTTGCAAACCGGTATGGTTGAAGCCGTTCAAGGACCGCCCCTGTATGCCATGGTGGAGCAGTGGTTTGGACTGGCCAACCATATGACTGACGTGAAGTGGTCTCCGCTGGTCGCGGCCACCGTCTTGCGAAAGGATAGCTGGGAAAAGATCCCCGCAGACCTGCGGGAGCCCATGCTGGAGGCAGCACGTGTGGCGGGGCGTCGGTTGCTGAGCGACATCCGCGGGCTGAATGAGGATGCCATACCCGCCATGCAAAAAAGGGGGCTCACCGTCATTCATGTCGATGAGGCCAAACTGGCTCATTGGCGCTCTGAGGCAAACAAAAACTATCCGGAACTAAGGGGAAGGTACGTTCCGGCCGATCTTTTCGATGAAGTCCAGCGGTTACGCGACGAGTTTCGTCAAAAAGCCCAGCCGCCGAGCCAGTAGGCTTTTCATGGAAAAAACGCAACAGAACAGCAGGACCGACAAGGTCGAAAACACCCTCTTGATCGTGCTTCTGGCGGCGATGTCTCTGCTTCCCCTGATCGAGATCGCCGGCCGGACAATGGTGGGCCAGGGCATCCCCGGCTCCATTCCTCTGGTCGAGCATCTCACCCTGTGGATCGCCTTTTTGGGTGCCGCCCTGGCGGCCCGGTCTGATCGCCTGCTGGCGCTCTCCACAGCAAGTTTTCTCCCCGAGCGTTGGGGTCGCCCTGTAGGTATCCTGACAGGTGGTCTGGGTGCAGGAGTGGCGGCATGGCTGCTCTGGGCCAGCCTGGATCTGATCGGGGCCGAGCGGGGGTCCGGTACCCTGGTCATTGAGGGCATTCCGGTGTGGGTGGCCATGTGCATCATGCCGGTGGGCTTTGGCCTGATTGCGGCTCGCTTGATCTGGCATGCTTCAGGAACCTGGCCCGGGCGACTGATGGCCGCGGTCGGCCTGGCCATGCCGGTACTGCTGGAAGGCTTGCCGTCCCTTCAAGGGACAGAAGTGATACTCATCTGCACTCTGGTGATCGTAGCGGCCACTCTACTGGGCATGCCAATCTTTGCAGCCATCGGGGGCCTGGCCTTGCTGTTATTCTGGAACGACGGTATTCCAGCAGCTTCGGTTCCGCTGGAAGCATACCGGCTGGCCGCCTTTCCCATGTTACCCGCCATTCCTCTATTCACACTGGGCGGCTATATCCTGTCCGAAGGCGGCGCCAGCCAGCGTCTCATGCGCGTGCTCACAGCTCTGGTGGGCTGGATGCCGGGTGGCCTGGCCATTGTCACCACCTTTGTACTGGCTTTTTTCACACCCTTTACCGGTGCCTCCGGAGTGACCATTCTCTCCATGGGAGGGATACTGCGCCCCGTGTTGGTCAAGGACCACTACCCGGAGAAATTTTCCATGGGTCTGGTGACGGTTGCCGGCTCGATCGGATTGCTGCTGCCCCCCAGCCTGCCGGTGATCCTTTACGCCGTCACCTCCAAGATTTCAGTGGTCGAGCTCTTTGTGGGGGGAGTAGTGCCCGGCTTCCTGTTGATTCTGCTGGTGGCTGGCTGGGGCGTCCGCCAGGGACTGCTCAACCGGACCCCGCGCCGGCCCTTTCGGGCTGGAGAGGCCCTGGCTGCCCTATGGGAAGCCAAGTGGGAATTGCTCTTACCGGTGATCGTACTGGTGGGCATTTTCGGAGGCTTCACGACACTGGTTGAGGCAGCGGCAGTGACGGTTCTCTATGCCTTTGTGTTGGAGTGTTTTGTCTACAAGGATCTAAAGGTGGGCCGGGACATTGGGCGCATTACCGTCGAGAGCGCAACACTGGTGGGGGGGTTCCTCATTATTCTTGGGGTAGCCCTAGGGCTGACCAATTACCTGGTGGATGCCCAGGTCCCCATGCACGCCCTGGCCTGGGTGCAAACCCATATCGAATCCCCTCTGGTCTTCCTGTTAGTGCTCAACCTTTTTTTACTGATCGTGGGTGCCCTGATGGACATCTATTCCGCCATATTCGTGGTGGTCCCGCTGATCGCGCCTATCGGGATCGCCTTTGGCATCGATCCCGTGCATTTGGGCATCATCTTCCTGGCCAATTTGGAGCTGGGATATCTGACTCCGCCCGTAGGGCTCAATCTGTTTTTGGCCTCCTACCGGTTCGACGCCCCCTTGACCACGCTTTTTCGTGCAGTCCTGCCCTTCTGGCTGCTTTTGCTGCTGGGCGTGATTCTCATTACCTACTTGCCCATCATGACTCTGGCACTGGTGGATCTGCTGGTGCGTTAAAACTGTCTGCTTCAGCGTTTAGTAGGCTTCCCAGTCAGCAACGACCTGCCCATCCAGCCGATAGATGCGAACCCGCGAAGGGCGTCCGGGACCGATCCCCTCTCCCAGGACCACCTCATCCAGACCGTCGCCGTCGATATCCACAGCAGCGATGTTACTGCCGTAAGCTTCGGGGTCTTGAAAGGCACGGAATTCCCACAGTTTTTTTCCCTCCAGGTCGACCACCAGGACGATGGGAGGATAGCCCTGCAAAGGACCCGGCGCCACCGCCACACCCAGGCCATCGGAGGCGAGCCGAACCCAGGTGGCGTTGATTCCAAAGGTTGTGCTCAGCGTTTCCAGTGATCGAACGGATTTGCCGGCGATGTCGTAAAGAAAGAGGGTCGAGGGGTTGGATGAGATGTCCGATGCCCACATCAGTAAACTCGATGCCTGCCGTTGGTGGGGCGCACCCACCGGATCCGAACAGAGGGCTGCCGCTCGCAGTCCATTGACCAGGCCCAGATCATTGAATTCCCATTTCCTGAGAACTTGACCCTGGGGGCTGAATTCAAGAACCTGCTGAGGCCGCCCCGGACCTGGCCCGGGAGAGACATAGAGTTTCCCGCAATGAATGGACAGCCAGGCCCCATAGCCCCGGTCCAGGTCCTCCGCTTCGAACTGCTCAAGAAGATTGCCTTTGAGGTCAAAGATGCGGACTCGAGGAGGGTTGTTGGGACCGGGTCCCGGTGCGACGGCCACTTCATCTCCGGGACCGAATCCAAGATCTCCCACCGAAATCTCACCCGAGAAATCCAGCTCCTGAAAAGCATCCCATTCCGCCAATTTATGCCCGCTGGCATCGAATATTCTCACCTGGGCCGGGGTTCCCCGATCGGCACCGGGAAGAGTAGCGATGATCGGGTTCCTGTGCTCATCGTAACCGGCCGCCACCTTGACCCCGCTTCCATAAAAGTCGTAGCGGTAGCCTGGTAATCCCACCTCGAATTGGTTGGCCCAGCCGTATTTGAAAAAGAGAAGCAGTAGGGTGGTCAAAAAGGCCTGCGACAGCCACACCCAAAAAAAGTTGGGTATTCGGGTAAATAAAAAGCACCAAAACAATCCGCCCACAAAGGTTAAACCCACAAGGGGATAGTTGGGCAGGTGAAAGAGGGCGAAGAGGCTTGCCGCCAACAAAACGGGCAACAGCGAGCCTCGAACCGAAGAGGATTCTTTCGTCGAGCCGAACAGATTCTCACTGCGCAGCCGCAAGAAGTTTTGAAGAAGATACTGCTGAACCGCTGCCCAGGCAAAGTAGGTGAGCAGATCACTCCAGCGATCCAACCTCAAGCTCCCACCCAACCACCCCAACCCACAGATGAGAATTCCCAGGATCAGTGTGGGCGTACCGTACCCGATGGCAGCGCTCCGAAAATTGTCCCATCGAAAGCCCAGCCTGGGGAGTGTGTCGCGGTGGCAGAGGTGGCTCGCGGCCACAATGAGGACAGCACCCACATACACAATGACTTGGAAGAGTTTGTAATCGTACTGAAATCTTCCCCACCACAGATAACCCAGAATCAAGGAAGAGAACAGAACTAGAGAAAAGAAGGCAAAGAGCCTTTCGCCGAGAGCAGCTTTTTCCATCGTGTATTCACTATACCCACTCCTCAATCCCTACTCACTCCATTCGATGATTGAAACAAATGGCGCGCCCGACAGGATTCGAACCTGTGACCTACGGATTAGAAGTCCGTTGCTCTATCCTGGCTGAGCTACGGGCGCACGGTTGAGTTTAAAAAGGTGAGCCGATTCGCTTCCGGTCTAAATGCTCATGTGCGCGGGAAATTGTAACACGGTCGCCTGAGGAACGAACCGGATAAGTATCGAGGTGCGGGAAGGGACGGATGAAAGAAAAGACTTCGGAACAGAAAAGACTGTCCCCTTTTCCGTCTCAGCTGAGGAGCCAAAATCCTTAGTTTCCTCACCCATCGCCTTGTTCGGCGCCCTGCACCGACACCGGTTCACTTCCAACCTGGACCAAGCCATTCATCAGGATAGACAGCCCCAAGCTGTCTTTGCATCCCCCAGTTGTCGACCATTGTCCATTCCTCCACAATCTTTCCTTCCGAGAGACGTATCCAGCCCATTCCTCCGACCGATACACGCCCATTTGTGGCTGGGACTTCTAAGAGATCCTCCAAGAAGGTTCCGCTCTCAATCCAGCGGACGAAGACCATGTCACCGGAGGCATGGATGGCGTCGATCCTCTCGTTCCAGTCCGGAAAGCTATTGCGGAGCGTGTCACGTGCGTCTTGAGTTCGTCTCTACCGACCGTGGGCGGATACGCTGCCCAATGTTTGACGTATCCATCTCCGATGATTTCATCTAGGACGGAAACGTCCCCAGTCGACCACACCTCAGTGTAAAGCCGTCGGACCACATCCACGTTGGCACGCTCTTGATCTGCAGGATCACTCGAAGAGCAGGCCGCGATTACCAGCGGCAGAAGAATCGTGACAGCCAATAACCAACGCATGAGTCTCGTCCCTCCTGGATGAACTTTGGCGCCTAACACTGTTTATGCTGATCAGTATAATATCCTGGTTGTCCACATAAGAAACAAGCAGTGTCAGAAAAACCCTGCCACATTCGAGGGCCTGAAACCCGCATAAACACGGACTGCTGATTCGCTCATCTGGTTGTCAGGAAAACATCTGTTTTTTTGACACCTTACGCTGAGGAACCAGACTCTTTGGAAACTGGCCTGAATCTGGACATGAGACAGCGTTGAAAAACAGACCATCCACCTGTTCGGAGTAACCGCATTCCTTTTGATATGGATAGGACTGTGGTGCTGTCGGTGCTAGCACGGACAACTGATGGCAAGCATCGTACTTTTCTAACAGGTGTGACACTGTGAACCAGTCGTTCTGACTGATGCCTCTCCCATATACCCTAAACGGGATAAAAACGATATATCCCATAAAAGGGATAAATTGACAATATCCCTTAAAAAGGATAAATTGACTATATACTGCTTACGGAATATTCGGGAGATATGTTGTGATTATCAGAAACGAAAAGCAGCTTGGGGACCTGATCCGCACCGCCCGTAGAAAGAAAGACTGGCGGCAGATCGACCTTGCCCGGAAAGCATCTACCACGCAGAAAGCCATTTCCAATCTAGAAACCGGTGCGTTCTCATCGCGGCTAGATACGGTTCTAAAAGTCCTAGCCGCGCTTGATCTCGATCTTACTGTCACCGACCGCCAACCGGCGACCTTCACTGCATCGGCCTATTGACATGGGAAGGAAACGACAATCTCGTGCGCTGGATGTCTATGTCGGCAAGAGCCACGTCGGTATCTATAGCCGTGCGCCCACCGGGGCGACGGCCTTCCGCTATACGCAAGAATGGTTGGAGTCGCGCCTGGCCTTCCCCGTTTCCCTTTCCCTGCCACTGTCTGACCGGCAGTTTACCGGCGCTGCGGTTGCAAACGTCTTTGACGGCCTTCTCCCAGATGATCAAGCCGTGCGGGCAACGATCGCCGCACGCGAGGACGCCGAGAGTGCCCGGACTTTCGACCTACTCGCCGCGATCGGTCGGGACTGTGTCGGTGCCCTGCGCTTCCTTCCTGAAGGAGACGATCCCGGCGATCCAACCCAGATGCTCCACCGTCCGGTCAGCGATGAGGAGATTGCTTGCCGTCTTGCCAATCTCGCGACCAACCCCCTCGGCATGCAGCATGATGACGACTGGCGCATTTCCATCGCCGGCATGCAGGAAAAAACAGCTTACCTGCGCATTGATGACAGTTGGCAAATGCCGGAAGGCACAACGCCGACATCACACATCTTCAAACCCGCGATGCGCGAAGGGCCTCAGGGCGCCGACCTCTCGGATTCGCCATGGAATGAATGGCTCTGTCTGAAAATCTGCGCGGAATTAGGAGTACCTACGGCAAACGCCGAGGTCGCTTTTTTCGATGACAAGCCCGTCATCGTCGTCGAGCGCTTTGACCGCAGGTGGGAGGAGGGCATCCTCTACCGCCTGCCGCAGGAAGATTTGTGTCAGGCCTTCGGCGTGCCGCCGTCCCGCAAATATGAGAGCGACGGGGGTCCCAGTATCCCTGCGGTCCTGGACTTTCTCAATCAAGCGGCTGCGCCGCATGAGGACAGGCTCCTCTTTTTCAAGGCCCAGATTGTCTTCTGGCTGCTAGCCGCCATCGATGGCCACGCGAAGAATTTCTCGGTGTTTCTGACCCCGGATGGATTCAGCCTCACACCACTCTACGATGTCATGTCCGCTGACCCGTACAATTCACCGCACGCGGTCAAGCTCGCCATGGCGATCGGCAACCGACGCTACTACCGATTGCGCCAGATCACGCCGCGCCACTTCTACCAGACCGGACGCAACGCGGGCTTCCACGAGCAAGATATTGACGAACTGTTCGCCGCCATCTCTGGCCGACTAGATGAGGCCGTAATGAATGCAAAGAGCGCCGCCGAGGCCGCCGATATGCCGGAAGAAATCGCCAAGGCGATACTCGGAGGTGTCCAACAGCGTTCCGGCATGCTATAAGGGATATAATATACTTGTAATCAATAGCTTATGCCCCACTCATGCATGTGACTCTGAAGCACCGACTTACACAGTATCTTACACCGTCACGAAGCAGCAAAGCCGCTGGCTCACGCTCCTAGCGGTCTGTTCCCATCAACAAGAATCAACAACTCAAACATGGTTCAAATCCCTCACCCACAACCACTCTAGAATCGACAGTCACTTTCAAACGAATAAGTTTCCACAGGGCGAACTGATCCAACTTCAATTCGACGTGTCTCAAGAAGCTCAGCCCAACCAGGAATTCAGTGTGAAAAGCCTTGGGCCAAGGGTGGAGACCCCGCAGGGCGAGGTGGTGGAAGCAATAGGCTCAGACGGACTGATCATTGTCGCCATTTTTGGGGAAGCCATTCCTGCCTGCTTCTTCTACATGCACTGAGGTCTAAGACGATCTTACCTGGGAACTCGCTCTTCGTCCTGTTCCTCGATTGCGATCTCGAATTTGATCGGGAGCTGCTCAGGTAGGTAACAGATCTTGTCGTCACAGGCCTGATAGGCAAGCGTGCCCTGAATCTCAAGCTGGGTTCCCCCCGACAGGATAAAATAAGGACCTGGATCATCGGGATCGAGACGCGAGGATATGGTCTGGACCCCTTTGGCGACCCATTCCGCGGTGTAATCGGCCGTGAGGGTCACCTCACGAATGATCCTCACAGTCCCACGATACACGGGAACGCTCTCTTGGATAGCGGGAAGGTACAGAATCTGCGGTTCCGGATACTCGAGATCGTGAACCTGGATTCGGTAATCCGGCTCGATGGAAAAGGATAGAGGCCTATAACCTTCCACCCCAGGAGCATAAAGATGCATCCTGGGAGGAAGATTGAACTCCACAAACAAACTGATTCGGTTGCCAGGTTGGGCCACCGGATCACTGGCGTAGATCTTGACAGGAATGTGTTGGCCCGCAGTCTCCAACTCGGTCTGCGGTCCTACGTAGACGCCAAAGTCTCGAGCCAGAATCGAACGAGCCGTAAATCGTTCCCGGTAATTCCTTTCAAAGTACTTCTCGGTTACGATTCCGTTTTCGTCAATGAAGTAGATCCCCGGAAAGGGAATGCCATAATTTCTGCGCTCAGGCGACACCCTTGTGTTTACGACCCCAAAGGCGAGTATGTTGGAAGCATCAGGGTCGGCTAAAAGCGGAAATTGGATTCCGGCACGCTCGCTGAAGTGACGAACGATATCGACACTGTCATAGGAGATACCTGTGACTTCAAATCCCTGCTCTCTGAACTGTTCGAGTGACTCGTTCAGCTGCACCAGCTGATCCTTGCAATAGGGTCACCAATCGGTGGAACGATTGAAACTAATGACCAGGCCGCGAGGACCCTTGAGAGAGTCGAAATCACGCCAGTTGCCGTCCTGGTCACGAGCGCGAATGGGAGGAATCTCCTGTCCCACCTTGATCCCAACTTCCTCGGCCATATCGGATCGGTGAAGGTCTCTCTGACCTAGCATGGGTTCAAGTGAACAGAGTGTCAGCAATAAAACAAGAAAAACATTCGGAATCCCTTGATTTTCAAATTTCATCACACCCCTCAATTTGGTTCTTCATCCCCCATCGTCAGACCTCCGAGAGGCCGAGTAGGTGTATCGATTACGGTGCTCATGAACTCTCTCTTACATATATAAAATATAGGAGTTTGCTTTCTGAGGCTAGTGGATTTCAGCTCAAAAGAGGGTAAACGATTTGCCGTTGCCTTCCCCCCCCAAGTGTTAGCGTTTGGGTAAGAGCCGTCCACACTAGTTAGGGAGAATAACCTAGGCCACTCTTGTATGAGGAGGGGTTTGTGAAGACGTGCATCAGTCTTTTCTCTGACTTCTGGCAAGACACCCTTTCAATCAAGAGCGTTACAACAGGGATCACCCTGTCCACATTAAGGAGGAGTATTTACCATGATGAATCAAGGATATGTTTCTCTGTCTTCTAAGCTTTGGATGACTGGCGTCGTACTTGTGGTCTGTACCTGCGCTTGGATTGCTCAAGCTCAGGATCTTCCTCCAGAAGTGGCTCACTACGCCGACATCGTTTTTTACAACGGTTCCGTACTGACCATGGATCAAGATCAGCCACCCTTTTCCGTAGCCGAAGCGCTTGCGGTTCGCGACGGTAAGATCCTGGCAGTGGGCAATGATGATCGCATCTTGAAGATGGCAGGACCCAATACCGAGAGCATGAACCTGGAGGGCAGGGCTCTCATGCCGGGAATTATCGATACCCACGCCCATCTGTACGAATATGCGATCTATAAGCATCCTCGCGAGTACCAAACCATCTTGCTCCGAGGGCTGCGCCAGCAAGGTGTCCGCTATGTGACTGTGCGATGGCGGGAGCGAGAGATCGCACTAGCTGATCTGCGGAGGGCGGCGGAAGCGGCCTCCCCAGGGGAGTGGATTTTCACCATGTTTACCACCGATGTGAATGCGGACATGAGTCGCCCTAAAGCGCTGTTGGAATTTACCCGGCACGATCTGGATAGCGCCGTGCCCGACAACCCGCTCTTTGTCATCACCGGATTGGTCGGCTCGTCGGGAATCGCCAACACAACACTGCTGGAAATCATCACGGAGACGTATGGCGAGAATGTGTCCGGGTATGAGAGGGATGATCAAGGCGTTCTGACCGGTCGCATATCAGGGGCCATTGGCGAGACCGTCAACGAGGAACTGGTCCCTCAGGTGGCACCGGAACTGGTGGCACCCCTGTTCAAGAGGGAAATGGATGAGTGGGTGGCCCTGGGAGTAACGACGACATCGTCGCGTCTGGGGGGGAGTTACATCACCACTTACGCTGAGATGGATCGGCGAGGGCAACTGCCGATGCGGCTTGCTTACTCGCATGAGATCGGAAGGTTGAATCCCTTTCTGGAGAGGTACCTGAGGCGTTTTGGCGGCCTACAGGGACATGGGACCGACCGAATGTGGATGATCGGCATCTCCATCGGTAATCCAGACGGGGATCCACCCGGAGCACCCCACGGCAGGGGTGGTGAAAACTGCACCACGTTGAACAAGATCAGAAAGATCGAACTGGATGCCTATGGTGCCGAAGGGGGCTGCTTGTGGGACGAACCGGGGGACCCCAGCGCTGAGGCCCCTGCCATTGTCAATCGCTATGGCTATCGTATCTCGGGTGTGCACAATATTGGAGACAAAGCGGTGGTGTTGAGCCTGAACGCTTATGAGAAGGCCAACCAGGAAAAGTCGATCATGGGGAAACGCTTTGCCGTCGATCATGGCTTGATGATCAGCCAGGACAACATCAAGCAGGCCGCCAAATTGGGGGTGACATGGAGTCTGCAGCCTTTCATGATCTATGATCTCGCCCCCATGGTCGCTCAAGTTTGGGGGGAAGAAGTGGCCCAGCGTTGGACCATGCCCACCAAGAGTCTCATCGATGGGGGAGTAAAACCCACTTACGGAGCCGATCGATGGGGGGATCCGCAACGCCAACCCATGTGGAATCTCGAGGTCCTGGTGACGCGCCTGGCAGCCAACGGGAAGGTGTACGGCCCGCGAGAAAAGGTGGACCGTGCCACCGTACTTCTGATGATGACCCGGTGGGCCTCCGAGTACGTCCTGCGTGAGGAGGAACTGGGCTCGCTGGAGCCGGGAAAGCTGGCCGATTTGATCGTGCTGGACAAGAGTCCATTGGACAGTAGCGTCCCTGATGAGGATCTGTCCGAGATTCAGGTTCTTGTCACCCTCATTGGGGGAGAGGTGGTTCACGGCTCATTGAATGGACGATAAGAGGGCTCGTAGGGGCGAGCCAATGGTGAATGGTATCAAGACATTCCTTACACCGCTTGACTACGTTTCGACACGGCAAACCAGAGCTCTGGTTTGCCGTGTCTGTAAGTTAATTTCTCGAATATACATCTGTCGGTATCGCACCAGAAGCTTGCCGCCAAAGGGTTCGATACCGACCCGTCGTCGGACCAGGCCAAGGTTGGGGATTCCATGATTTTGGAACACTCAGCCAGCGCTTCGTCTCTACAGGATCCGCTCCACTTTTTAGATTCCCTGACGGCCCGGAGCGCAACCATCGAAGTGAATATTTTTGACACTCCCTTTTTCGCCTGCCTTTTTTATATGCACTAGGGGCTCGTTTTCATTGCTTTAAACCATTCGAAGGTTTAGCATTGGAATGGCTTCAAAAGAGGGAGAAGCAAGGAGATGTCTTGTGAAAAGAGATATTCTTACGCCGACTCCCACCCCCCGAGTTGTCCTGGTTCGGTTCCTGGGCTTCCTACAGCGACTGACGGATCACCGTGAAACATCCGTGGAGATCCAAACCGAAACGACCGTCCTGGATCTGCTGAACACCCTGACGAAGCGTTATGGAGAGGACTTTTCGTCCGCCCTCTTTCGTGCTCCCGGCGAAGTGCAAACCTATCTCTCCATCTTCCTGGACGATGAGGAGGTCTCAGTCTCAGAACCGAGCAGTACGGATCAGAGTACGACCAGGAAAGTAGAGTTGCTGATCCTGCCGATTTTTGAAGGAGGCAGTCAATGAGTCAGGCCAGTGGCCAGTGGATCCCGTCGACC
>PVMK01142133.1_pt1 | contig 33322 bp, 41 predicted proteins | sample 1853481 | NCBI WGS metagenome assembly PVMK01 (sample SAMN08533507, study PRJNA380276) | Marine sediment metagenome, whole genome shotgun sequencing project.
TTCAGAGGCAGAGAGCGGCTGAGGTTCTGGCAGGCTTGGAAGAGGCTCCGGTGGAGGCTGGTAGTTGTGGGAAAGTCCTTTCAACGTGCCTGCGAGTTCATCATAGGGATTTATTTCCTGAATAAGGGTATCATTTGCATAGACTTTAATATTCACGAACATCCGACGACCTTCCGGGTAACCCGAAATCAGCTTATGCCCGGTATAATTCTGCACTCTAAATTTCAAAAAGCCGGAACTTTTTACATAATTGAAACCTGAAATTGAAGACGCATCCTGAAGATTTTGTCGGGCCCTTTCAGCCCCAGCCAGCAATGCTGTCGGTTCCAGTCCTTCTCCCGCAGTTAGATCCAGGGTGAGAACAGATGAACCCTGATTAAGGAGAGAATCATTCACTGGATCATAATTCGGAGAACTATCAACCGTGCTTGCCAAAACAGTGGGGACCCAGATATTTCCCCCGGTGAGATCATGAACCGGTTGGCCGCTACCTGGATGCTCGATACTCTCATTGGGCCTTAACACTGCTTGGTCCTTGTTACAACCATAACCCACTGCATCCCGCATATGACAGTCCTGGCATTTTGTTATTGAATTATCCGGCAGGGAGGTCTTGAAAATTTCCGGGGCAAATGGACCTTTACCGGCTGCACCTCCCTGAAGTCCATAATCGGACAACATGAATTCTGAGAAAGTTCTCTCAACATGAAAATATGAAGAGGCTGAACTTGTTTCGGTAGGTAAAGCCTGATCTGGATCGGCATTAAGGTTGGCTAGAACCGGATTAGAAACATCATGACACGTACCGCAGAAGAACTTGCTCTTATGATAGCGGCTGTAATAAAAGTCATGATCCGGCTTAGCATCAGCAAATGATGCACGTTTTTCTCCATTCGGGCTTATAAAGAACTGCCCGCCGCCGTTTTCATTGTAATTGTCAGGTGGTTGGTTGTTGTCATCAAAAAAGGAAAAACCGTCAAAAAGCTTTATATCTTTAGCAATCCGTGAATCTTCCTGGTAGGTAAGGATTGCCGCATCATTTGAAGGGGTGTCGGAAAGATCCGTTTCATCCCAATAGGTGGTATATTCACTTCCTTCTCGTATTCCAGCAAATGTGTCCTCAAAAAATGGATCATATGCCTGGTGACAGAAATCACAATGTACACCATCAAAATCGGAGCCGATCATGGCAGACGCATTGGGCGGCTCGGATCTTCCTTCTAGCCAACCCTCAGGGAAATGACATCGTTCACATATATCAATTGCATTGGGTGTCCCTATTGCCCAGGCAGAATCCTGGCCGGCAACCGTCATGGTGGCCCAGAACACGAAATCCCGTGCGGCTTGAGCCATCATTGATCCTTTCCAGTTGAAACCAGGTTCTACGCCGGGGTCGTAACCCTCATGGCAGTCCAAACAGCGTTCTGGGCCCTCCAGATCAACACCTTGAGATGGTTGTGTGCCTGGCATTCTGACAAGCGGGTCATTACTAACCGTTGGCTCAAGGTTAACCGCATGAACAACAATAACTGTTAATAATAAAATTCCAACCGATACCCCAAGTAATAAACTTTTTTCTCTTTTCCCCATGAGTACCTCCAAGCAACAGAAAAATTTTTTGTAAACATTTATTAACTGCTGTGCAAGCTTACATGTTTATTATCAATTCAACATTTCTTAGAATCCAATATCCGGTTCAGCGGCGGCTTGTAGCACAGTACCGCAGCCGCGTTCCTGCGTTGACACAGGCACCCCTTCCGGGATAGGCACACCGAACCGGAAGGCATCGATGGTTGTCCAAAAGCAAAAAAGCTTACACCAGGTCTCAAATTAACCTGTGGAGGCTATAACTATTAACTACTTGATGACTTTTTTCATGGTTTTGCACTCTCAGAAAATACATCTTATAAAGCTGGTAAGGGGACTATTATAGCATTGTATGTTTATCATCAATGGGGGAAACTATGTATATGTTGATAGAAAAGGACGTATTTAGAATTTTCCTGCTCTTCTAATATGTCTTGAGTCCACATTGCTTGCCACAATAGAAACTATTTCAGCATAAATTCAGAGTTAAGGTGTGCAATGGCAATGTTGCCTATATGATTAATCCTGTACTGAAGCAATAATCCTATTCTTGAAGCATTCTTCATGTTGTTCTAGGATTTTATCAACTTCTTCCTCACTCACTTCCATTGCGTAATGATATTTTTCATCAAATGATAGGGTATTGCGTAGTTGTGCTAAAGGACAACTTTCAAGTGCGTTCCCTTCTAATAGGCAAGATTGAAGAAGACCGAACAATAGAGATCTAGATCGATCAAAAGATTTTGTTAAAATATCACTCATAAATCATTTCATATATTTTTAAATTATAGAAGTCCATATTGCTTGCCATATTGCTTGCCAAAATAGAAAATTCCTCACCTCTTCCTCTACCTACCTGGTTGACAATGGTGACAATGGCAATAGTAACCTGACGGAAAAATGATGTCTTTGGAAAATTACAGATGTAGAAAATGAAAAGCCGGAGTGAGAATTTTGGTTCCCAATTCCGGCTTCATATTTCGGGTGTATTGTGGCAATAATAGCTTCAAAAAAAATCAATACTTTTCAGGTGGATAGCAGTTATTGTAAGTCGGCAGTTAACAATATGGTATGTATGTTTAACTTTTGGGGGAGGATGGAAAAGTTAACACTTGTTGCAGCTATATTCAAAATTAAACCACATTTCAGCGGGCGAAGTTTTTTGTGATGCGCTGGAAAAGCATATTATAATTTATTCGAGTCTTTTTGTTCCTGTATTGATAATAAATCAACTATGAATTGTGCTTTAATGATTTTTCCAAATGGAATTCGAGTTCTTAGCTTTTCAGAGTCTTCTATTGGAATCGTTGGTTGGCCGCTTACAATGCCAACTATCTTATCACCCTCAATAACTGGACCTCCACTATTTCCTGGATAGATACTCATGTCAGCCCAGAAGAAGGGAAGTTCATCCCTTTTGCGTGCAAACACAGCAACTGTCGCGCCTTCTGCCAAAAACTTTTTGGCGGTAGCAAACCCAATTCCTGTAGTACCACCAGTTATTACTACAATTTTTTTCTCAAATCGTTTCATGATTTCCTCCAGTATTTTCTAAGTGGGGTTAACCATTCATTATTATGAAAATTTTTGTAAATATATTTATCAAAACAAACTGCCGACTTAACAATCCTTGCCGGATTATTGAGTTTAGTTGCTGCCTTGTTTTGTGTGGATGAAGCTGACTAAATGTCTGACTTGAAGTGGGGAAAAAGTTTTGCCAAATGCGGGCATATATTTCGATAGCCCCTGAGAAATGCCCCCGGAGAGAATCACCTTTTCAAGTTCTGTGTCAGTCTTTTGGGCCATAACGTCCTGATCATTAAAGTTTAACGGTTTGACTGGTATACTGTAAGCGTTCAATCCGTCACCTCCACCTGACTCCCCATGGCAGAATGAACAGTATCGACTATATAATACTTCACCTTTTGTAACTCGGAATTCAGGCAGTTCTCTTATAGTCAACGGATTTTGGGGGGGCGTATTTTGTACTTCTTCTGTCATTCCATAACTGTCGAGAAAAAACGTTATTGCAAATATCATAAGCACGATAAAACTTTTACAGAGTCTCATGGCTTCTCCTCCACTGTTAAAGTACTGAGATATGCCAGAATATTTTTTCTCTCCTCGTCCGGGATTGACAATGCCGGTTCTCGAGCACCCGGTTCATATGGGTGTACATTTACAAGTCGTGTGTCGAGCCAGGTAGATTTGAGTCGATTAGCTACGTTTTCCAATGCGGGACCATAATAACCACCCTCGCCATCAATTGAGTGACAGGACTGGCAGGTATATTTATCAAAATAGAGACTGCGTCCAATGTATGTATCACCTTTTTGAAAAAGAGGTGTTGTATCAATTTCGTTGTTTCGCAATGCAAGTTCTGCATATTCGGAAATAATATCAACCTCTTGGGCTGTCATGTTAAACCTCGGCATCCTTTCAACAAGATAAGGTCTTATAGCATAGGGTTTTTCAAGGAACTTTTTCAGCCAGTCTTTTCGAACTTTGCTGCCCTCAAAAGCAAGATCTGGTGCCAGTTTGCCGCCCTGGCCCCCTAATTGGTGGCAACTTAGACATTTGTAACGTTTAAAAATCCTGCCTGGTTCTCCAGCTGGTAGAGGAATGTTTATTGTTTGTTTTTGCTGCTGGTATGATGAAGGCACAGAATCACTGCGTCCAAGCAGCACTGTAGTCAGACGCCCTGCTTCCTCAGGACTCAACCCAAAGTACGGCATCTTCAATTTATCACCATAAACACGCGGGTTTTGCAATTTCACAGCAATATAATCCGGTAATGTACGAGGGATTTTTTTCTTGCCAAAATCAATTTTCTCTATTTTTTTATCAGCTAAAGATTTCAGTGAGGGAGCAAACTCAGGATTAGCCTTTAAGCCCGGCATCTGGTGACAGTTGACACAACCCTTTGCCAGGAAAATGTCCTGACCGTTAACCGGTTTATCATCACTTTCAGTTACAGTTTTATCAGATGATATTTCTTCCGGGATATCATCTTCATCCAGATCATCTCCCTCTGTTTCCCAAAACAGATATTCTATCAATCCCAGACGTTCCATTGTGGTCATATTAAAGGTTGGCATCCTGGTATGAGTGTTAAATGTGGATGGGGATCGGATCCAGGCGCTCAGCCAGGATCTGTTGGTCTTCTGAGATATCTTACTCAACGCCGGTCCAATTGTTCCTCCTTTGCCGTTTAAGGTATGGCAGCTCAGACAGCGCAACCGGCCAAAAACTATCTTCCCTTCATCAACAAGTTCATCCAGATCATCTTCTGAAAGATCGTCAAGAATCATTTGCTCGGCTTCTTTATCTTTATAAAAGACATCAACCATCTCCTCAGGCATGTTTTGGCTGAGGAGAAAATCAGCCACGGCTCCAATTTCATTTTCATTCAAAAGAAAATCTGCCATCCTGGAGGCTGGGAGATAGTTGTTGGGATTCTTCAACCAATCAACAAGCCATTCTTTGCTTACCTTGGAATTTATGCCGAGAAGATTGGGGCCATAATATTCATCCTTATTCTCTCCTGAAAGAAGATGACAACCGGAGCAGTTTTTTTCGTTCAGCAGTTCATATCCTGCTGTATAGGTAGGTGCTTCCTCAATTCCCGGCCCTTCGAGACCATGACACTTGCCGCAGCTTGCCTCTACCACTCGGGTAGGCAATAGCTTGGCATGGGCATCCGGCATCCTGGTGGCAAAACCGTCACCTTCATGACAAACCGTGCAGCCAAACTTCTCGAATGAATGGGGGCTAATATCAGGATGGGGGTTTAGAGGGGCTTGCTTGGGTGCATCCGGGTTATCCACACCGATATGGCACGAACGGCAGCGGTCGGCTCTGTCAAGTTCAGGGAGCCAGTCCTGTTTAACGCCAACTTCAAACTGACTCACCCGGTTTTTATCAGCAGGTGTTTCAGCAAAATCATAGAGGAACTCTTTATACTTCTCCTGATACGATTTCCATTCCGGACTGGATTCTCGAAACAGAAGCAGACCGGTTAATGCCAGCAATATAATACTCAGCAGAAAAAAATATCTGACCAGTTTTTCCATACATTATCCTGAATTCGTGAGGTGTCGGATGTATCCCAGTTTTAAGAAATTTTTTGTCACGGATACAGGATTGTTATTTCAACATGAAGTCGAGGATATTGTAAACGGCTATCTTAATAGTCACGGTCAGTCCCATAATTATCAGAATATGGGAGAAAAATTGCCTGATCATACCTTGTTTGCCGCTGCGGCCCCCTCTATGGCGAAACCTGCTCATTAAAGCTCCGGCAAAGTACAAAAAAACCACAACAGGCAGCAGCCAGTTCAAGCTTATATTGTTTGCTCCGCTTTGTATAATTGTGCCGTTTGGCCACTGCCAGGCCCAATTCGGCCCCCTGAAGTACAGACCAACCACTGTCAGTACTATCCAGAGGCACAACCCTGCACTAAAGAGCCTTCGTATCTGCTTTTCATAGATATAAACTACGGTATCCTTCTTTTCCTGTCGTCCAACATCGATATAAGGAATAGCCATCAATCCGATAACGACCAACGCCGGAATGGCAACACCTGCTATCCAGGGGGTAAAATAAACCAGCAGTTCCTGCAAGCCCAAAAAATACCAGGGCGCCTTGGATGGATTCATGGAGAAGAAAGGATCGGCAATTTCCTCCAGAGGGGCATCAACAAACATGGAAAGACCAATGAGCAGAATAACAGCAATAAGAGCCGCAATGGTTTCCCGCATCACCAGATGAGGCCATACCGGCACCCGTTCTTTTTTATCGGCTGAGTTTTGCACTGCTGCTTTTTTCATTATGTTAGACTGACCCTGATACATTCACAGTCCCTTTTACAAAGGTCTTTTGACCTGATTATCCTTTCTGATGCGCCAGAAATGGAACATGATGGCGATTAAAAGGGCGAGGGGCAGGACAACGACATGCAAGACATAAAAACGCAGCAGGCCATTCTGGCCAACGCTTTCGCTTCCCAAAACAAAATATTTAACATCTGAGTTGGCGGCAACCATCGACAAGGGCCCTTTGCTGCCGATAAAGGGGAGGTAGGAAATCATATTGGTGCCTACTGTTATTGCCCAGTATGCAAGTTGGTCCCAAGGCAGCAGATACCCTGTAAAACTAAGAAGCAAGGTCAAAACCAGACAGGCTACACCAATAACCCAATTAAATTCCTTGGGATGACGATACGCCTTATGATAAAAAACCCGGGCCATATGCAGCACTACGAAAACAACCATGGCATGAGCACTCCATCGATGAATATTGCGCATGAAACGGCCAAAGGGAATTACATATGCCAAATCCTTCATGTCCCGGTAGGCACGGTCAACCTCAGGCACATAAAAAAACATGAGAAGTAAACCGCTAACCGTTAAAACCAGGAACATAAGGAATGCCAGACCACCCATGCAAAAGGTTCGGCTGAATCGAATATTCTCTTTCAGGACACTGCGAGGATGGATATGCAGAAGAGCGTTATACCCTTTACTTCCGGCTCGATTATTACGGAAGATCGATTCCCAGATTGTAGTTTTTGTAATATTCATACTTTCAGGGAATAAGGAGGTTTTGACCGGAGGTTTATGTCATTCTCAACTACTGCTCCATTTATCTCGACCATGCCCCGTGGATTGACAGTTATTGAGGCCCGGTAAAGCGGTTCAGGAGCCGGCCCCTTTATGACATCACCCTCTAATGTAAAAACACTGCCATGGCAGGGGCAACGGAATACCTGCTCTTCATCTGAAAGATATGGGATGCATCCCATATGGGTACAGTTTCTGATAAGAGCATAAAGCCCGTTATCACCTTTCATTACACTTATTTTCTTGCCGCCGACCTGAACCAGCTTCATGCTGTTTCCGGTAAATTCTTCGGGCAGACCAATTTCCGCTTTCAGTGACGGCTCGTAATTAATGGTCGGATAAAGGGACTTCACTGAACCATATATGCCTCCAACACTCGTGGCAAGAAGCCCCCCTACTCCCGCAACAATAAAGGTTCTGCGGTTAAGGCATTTGCATGTATGAGCAGCCTTAGGGCTATTTTCTTTTTTGTTTTCTGAAGACAATGTTTTCTGCCCCTTTTTCAGATACAGCTATCTGCTGTTTTTTGAAGCGAAGTTTTTCATGCCAGACCTTAATGGTATAATCCCCCGGCGGCACATCCTGTAACTCAAAATTGCCATCCTTATCCGTCAAGGCAAAGTAAGGGGTATCCAGGGCGACAATGAAGGATTCCATTTCCGGATGCACATTACAAAGCTGGGTATAAACCCCTTTCTTATCAAAAGTGTATTGCTTTATCGCACCCTTTGGCCACGTCCCCAGATTGTACTTTTCATGGTCTGGAGAAAAAACATTGTGTTTGACTTCATCATTGTTCAGAAAATCAACTGTTGTTCCAGTTTTAATAGGCAAAACATGAGGGATAAAAGTCATATAACGCTGATCCAATGTTGGGTTGGCAACAGGCTTTTTAAATTCTCCAGATGCATCGCCCAGATACACCACAACAGGTGATCTTTTTATGCGTTTTCCTCCTTCAACAACTCCTTTGATGGCAGCAGCCTCAGCTGTTGCGGCAAAGGCCAAACCAATAATAAAACCAAGAAAAAATCTAAACATTATAATCCTCCATTTCCTGCTTCAATAGTTTTCTCCTGCATGACAATATCCTCGCCTGCACCGGAAGAAGTGTCTCCCCCGTCTCGGAAATCCTTTCGATAGATAAGTGTTGCAGTCACATAAACGGGGGCATCTTCAATAGCATTTGACGGCAGTTGGAAACGATAAAAGGATTCATCAGTTTCTTTTGCCTTTATACGGTTATCTGAAGCAATACGTTTAGCCCGCCAGACCGGAACATTCAGGGTTCCATTTTCATCCGCAGTGACCCGTGCATATCCCTTGCCGGGCATGGAGCCGTAGTCGCCTTCTTCCTCACCGCTGCCGCCCCAGTCAGGGACAAGGGAACCGTCAATAAACTCAAGCGGATTTCCGTCCTCGTCCTCAGCCGTTACCAGCAAAATCATGTTACGGGTATGTTCGCCTGTTGGCAGCCGGTGTCCGGCATTAACATTGGTGACACCAACGGAAACCTCCAGAATATCATCAACCATATTCGAATCAACAAACAGGCGGGCCGAGCCTTTAAGCCTTTTCGGGCTGGCTCCTTCAAACTTATGCGGGAAGATTGTCTCAGGACTCCTTTCACTGGCAGAATTCTTGACAGCACCACTGACTATATAGCGGTAATATGGCAGCATTTCTTTAGTCCAGTTCATATGGCAGTCCTGACACTGACGTCCCTTGTCTTCATCAGTTTCCGGGAGTGATTCCTGCCACTCCAGCCATTCCTGATATGTCCACTGGTTTGGTATGACCTGCCCTTTTTCATAGAGAGGGAAACGGGCTGCACCTGGATAAACAGCTTCATAATCCCAGGAAAAACCAGCCGGTTGTTTTATTGCGTCCTGGTGACAGGAAGAGCAGAACTCGCTTTTTGTATAAATCGGGTTGTACGAGGCCAACATAGGCATGGCCACTACATCATCATAGGGCCCATATTCAAAAAAACTATTACCCGCACTTAAACGGGACATCTTGATAGACTGCACTCCGGGACTGTTGCTTACCTCTACATCTTTTATTTTATGGCAGAAGTCACATTCAATCCCTTTGGATAAATTAAAATTTTCGTTTACTGCACGTCCATAATCCGTCTGTCCCGGTGCCTGAAGGGCAGCGATGGGGGCATGACAGTCAGCGCAGGTGTTTTGCTGGACAACACTTTTTTCCTTTATAAACTGTTCATATGCCTTCAATACTTTTTTGTTTTGCGTGGTCTTGCCCATTTTCGAGGTACCCCATTCCCAAAGGTGCGTTGTGTGGCAGTTGCCGCAGTCCGTCTGGAGTTTAACTCCTCTGTTATCTGGGAAAGGACCGGCCGGTGAGGTTATTACCATCTGATAATCAGGTGAATCAAAGTTTGGTATTTCCTGTAAGGTGATGAACAAAACTTCTTTTCCCGGTACATATCTGGCACCACTGTTCAGGTAACCTTCCTTGCCGGCGGTGATGATCCACTGAAATAAACGTTGGCTGGGGTTCTTGAGCGGCACGGTAAAGCGGCCCTCCTTGTCAGTGGTAACAAAGTCTTCAGTAGCTCTGATTCTCACCCGGGCGTTTTCCAATGGGAGTCCTTTTTTACTGCGTACAAATCCATTGATACCAAAACTACTGTCCTGATTTTTTGCTTGATAATCTGGAGAATCAAACTTTGGTATGGCCTGTAAAGTGATGTTCAGGCTACCGCTACCCGGCCCGTATTTGGCTCCACTACTCAGATAGCCTTCCTTGCCGGCGATAATATCCCACTGGAATAAACGTTGGTTGGGGTTCTTAAACGGTATGGTAAAGCGGCCCTGTTTGTCAGTGATAACAAAATCTGCAGCCTCCCTGAGATTGACCCGGGCATTTTCCAGTGGTAGTCCTTCGTTGCTGCGCACCACCCCATTGATGCTGAAGCTTTCACCCTGTTTCTCTCCTGAGAAACCATTCTCAGCAGCAAGAAAAGGAAGGAGGCTTAATGCCAGCAGCAAAAGAACTGCAGTTGATATTTTGCGTAATGTCATGTTGTTTCCTTATGTAATTCAGCTGATTTTTGTCGAGCTTGTGTTGATGGAAAAGATCTGCTCTCGGCTGAACCCTGCCTCCGTTCAACAGCATTTCAGCAAGAAGTAAAAAAATCCCTGAGTTGTGAAGAATTAAAAAACAGGTCTCATATCACCGGTCAGCATGTCGATGTTCATCTTGACAACGGACTTTCCGCTTTCATCTATAACATCGACAAGATACGTTCGACCATCAAGCTGAATGTCTCCAGGTTGCAATCTGGCTCCGTCGATAGATGCCAGATAATTTTGCGTCATCTGCTGGGCCTCATCCCGGGAGACAACACCCGTCCCCGTCCGGTAGTTATTGCCTGACCCACATCCTAAGGCATAAGCCGGCAGCGCGATGGTTAAAAGTAATACTATGCTGATTAATTTCTTTTTCGTTTTCATGATCATGTCTCCTTGTTTAAAATAAAGATTTTTTTTTGTATTTACGTCTCTGTGCTTAAAAAAATTAAGTCCTTAAGCTTTAGGTATTTCTCCTGCCTGTTGGATCAAGATATTTACCAGCTTGTTCATTTCTTCAGAATCCCATTCCCTGAAGCCGAGCCCCGTTGCCATCAGCCTTCCCTGTCCGTCTATAAGGAATTTAATAGGATGGCTCCTAACGTTATATTGAGCGCTGACCTTGCCAGACTCGTCGAACACAACCTTCAAATTCAATTTCTCTTTTTCAAGAAAATCCTTAACAGTTTCCGGCGGCTCCATAACATCGACCAACAAAATCTTAAAAGGTTTTCCCTGATAACTTTGCTCCAGATTTACAAGTGAAGGCAACTCCTTCTTGCACCAACCTCACCAGGTAGTAAAAAAACCAAGGAGAACTGTTTCACCCCTGAACTGACTGAGACGAACCATTTTGCCATCCAGATCAAGCAATTCAAAGTCAGGCATTATGGGATTGTCGGCCGCCTCGCTCATATTCATTTTCTGCAATAAGGTTGAGATATCAGGATTATCCTCTGCCTTTGCCGGTATCTGTTTAGCGAGCCGGCTATTTTTTTCTTCTGCAATAGCAGTGTTGGGAGTTAGCTTCCCGAAGTAAACCGAAGCTGCAGCGCCTGCTACGACAATAATTGCTAAAATTCCAACCAGTATATTTTTCTGAAAATGCCTCATAAATCGTTCCTCCTGATGGATCATTTAGTTATGCCTGTTTGTTTTCATCATTTGTTCATTCAATTTCTTGTTTCCAAATCAGTTATTTTTCTCTCAAGAATCTTTTGTTTTTTTACATTGATAAAGATGTAAAAAGCCATGCCAAGCCAGGCTATCGTGTAGGCTCCAATTAAGTATTGCCAGTTTTCCATAGTTAGTCCTCCAAGCTGTTAATTAGAATTGACGACCTTTCATCCAGCCGTGCCACGCCATATCTGAACAGAAAAAGAAACACAGCAAACAGCACGAAAGTGAACATGCTGAAAAACAGTACCTTCAGCATCACCGGGTCGAGGCCGCCGCCTTCGCTTTTCAAGCGGGGATGGACGGAACGCCACCATTTAGTGGCAAGCCGGACAATCGGCACATCCAGAAATCCTATAATGCCAAGAACGGCAGAATATCTGGCTTTCTTCAGTCTTTCCGGAATCCCTTTCCTCAGGATGAAATATCCCACATACATGAACCAGAGAATAAACATGGTCAGCAAACGGGGGTCCCAGGTCCACCAGACATTCCAGACCGGCCTTGCCCAGAAGGAGCCGGTAATAATGACCAGTGTGGAAAAAAGGACACCTATCTCTGCTGCAGTGTAGGCTACGGTGTCCCAGAAAAGATTTTTCCGCCACAGAAACAGAATGCTGGCAATAAAGACAATCGTAAATCCAAGATAGGCGCTAATCGCCAACGGTACATGCAGATAGAAAATCCTCTGCACATTACCCATGATGCGTTCTGTCGGTGCCACCTTGAAAATCAGATAGAAATCAATCGGCAGCATGACCAGAAGCATTGCAAAAAGCGCGGTGGATATTTTTTGATCCTTCATCTTATTATTCCTCGAAAAGGTAATGAAACAGCAGCAGGGAAACCGCGAAGTAAAGAATATCAAATACTGCCATGATCTGGAGCCATTTGACAGTTTCACTGAAAGGTCTGCCGTGGAGAATCGCTGTCATGGTTGAAACTCCTCCCAGAATCACAGGCACAACAACGGGCAGATAAATAAACGGCAGCAGTACTTCACCATATCTTGACGTAGTTGAGAGAAAGGAAAAAAGGGTGCCGATCAGAGCGAAACCCAAAGTCCCTAGAAAGAGAGATGGAATAAGGGCTGGCAGCTGCGTAACAATCGGTTCATAATCAAACAGAACAAAAAAGGAAATCAAGGTGAACAGTTCCATGGACAACAGAAAAAGAAAATTACTGAAAACCTTGCCGAGGTAGAAGCTTTCAGAAGAAGCAGGTGAAAAGACAACCCCAAGATATGCCGCATCGTCCCTTTCAGCCATGGAGGTTCGTCCCATGCCGAGGACACCGGAAAACGAAAAAACAACCCAGAGAATACCGGGAGCCAATGAGGCGACGTTTTCTTTATGAACATCCATGGCAAAGTTAAAGATGACCAACATCAGCAAGGATAGGAACAACATCAGGCTCAATACTTCCTTTCCTCTTAGCTCCAGCAGGAGATCCTTTTTGAAAATTGTCAGTGCTGCAGTTACGAAACCCATTTCTCCAACTCTTCATCAGTGGAAGTGAAGAGTGCCCGGATGTCAGACACCTTCATCTCCTCTTTTTTCTTAATAAATACGACCTTGCCCCGATGCAGAAAGGCTATTGAATCAGCCAGCTCATAACCCTCTTCAGCCAAATGGGTTGAGATTACCAGTGCTTTTCCCTGTTTCTTTAGGTCATTAATCTTACTGCTGATAGACCTGCGCCACTTGATATCGAGCCCGGCAAAAGGTTCATCCAAAATCAAAAGGTTCTGATTTGTCAGAAAGCCCTTGGTGATAGCTAAACGCCGTTTCATACCTTGGGAAAGTTCCTCTACCAGGGCATGCCTTTTTTCCCAGAAACCATGCTCCTGCAACACAGTATCAACCATCTCTGTTTTACGGTTACCAAACAATCGGGCTGTAAAGTTCAGGTTTTCCTGGACAGTTAAAGCATTATAAAGAGCGTTTTTGTGGCCGAGGTAATAGATCTCGCTTTGTTGACCGTTAAAAGACAGAGGTTTGCCATTGTATAAGACTTCTCCTCCGCAGGGGGCCATTATGCCTGCCATTATTTTCATAAGGGTCGTTTTGCCGGCACCGTTTGGGCCGAATATGGTCAACAAGGAACCTTTGTCCACACTGATGTCCAGTCCAGCCAGGGCGGCTTTCGTGTTAAAATATTTTTTTATGCCTGTCAGTTCCAGCAGTTGCATGGATCATCCGCCTTACGTAATATGTTTTGCTTCCTGAAGTCTGTTGTTCAAGACCTGCCTCAGGGGTTGGTAATATTCTGCCAATTTCTGATCACCAGTCTCTTGGGATAGCATGGCTTGTAATTTCTTTAGCTTTTTCTCCTCTTGACTGAGATACCAAAGATTAATTTTTTTGCGGGCCAGCAACAAACAGACACCTGCAACAAGAAAAGCCAGGATTATTGCCACGTGCCAGAAATTAAAACCGCCGGCATAAGTTGGACCGTAGGCCTTCAATCGTAAAACGGAGCCCGGCTGTCCTTTCCATGTCCGGTAATTTGTATTCCCTAACGTTTCTTCTCCGGCCGGCTTCAAGGTTGCCAGCTTCAGCTGCCATTCACCGGCAGCAGGAAAATATAAATTTAATTCCTCGATTACCGGGGTATCTTCCTGACTGAAGAGAGACAGGTTGAAAAAACCGATATCGCTTGTCACTAAATAGCGCATAGTTATCTGACTGGCTCCGGGCCTGATTTCATTCTGTGAAACGATTGCCCTGCCAAGTCTTCTTATCCGGGGTGACATCCCACCTGCCTGAAAACCCCTCAGCATGTAACTTTCAGGCACGGGAATATGCAGAACCTGCGTCAGGTCCAATTTATCATTGAAAGTGCCGACATAGGTCTTATCTCCACTGTTTTTGACCTCCAAACTGTCAAAAATTTCCAGGGTCCGTTCATCTATGGGGGTAATCACCATTGTTCTGGATGGGAGAAATACATCTGCATCGCTGCTGGTGATTTCATAAACCTCAACGGCAAGATCATAATGCTGCTGTTTATCCCTACTAATTACCGGTTTCGAGAAATATGCGAAGCCTCGGTAGTTGACTTCAGCCACGATGACTTTCCCTGCCGGTGTTTCAATTTCGCTGACAAATAATCCTTCACTATTTGTCCTCCCTTCAATCTCTCTGATGGTTTCTTGTAGACGACCATTTTTAGTATTTGCAACCCGGACCGAAACCGGATAATCACTAACAACAACATCCTTGGTGATGTTAATGATCATTGCCGAAAAAGTGGCGCCGTAGCTTCTGGTTGATACAGCCAACAAACCGAACAATATTATGAGCGCTTTAATCCGCAAATTCGTGCAACCTCGATCAATAATTTATTCTTCAATTCCGGACGGATATCCTTTTCAGGAATACGTCCGCTACCCTGTAGGAGGTTCTTTTCTTTATTCATGACCAGCAGAAGTTCATTTTTTAGATTTCCGCGTAAAGCGGTATAATCATTTTGGGTCAACTTCCCCATTTCGTATTCACTATCCACATCAGCGATAGCCCAGATGCCTTTTCTTTTTTCCTTTCTGGTCTCTGACAAAGGACTGGTTTTTCTGCAAGGCCAGTACGGTTGCCTGAAAATAGGCAGTGCCAGGTAGAAGAAGGCAGCCAACGTGACACAGAAAAACAGGATCAAACTCATTTCGCACTCCTCAAAAGAACCAGATAATCAGTAGCCAGCGCATTCAATTCCAGATCTTTTCTTCTTACTGGCAATACTGCCCAAAAAATACCCGCAATGACTACACCCGTTCCTATCCATAACCACATCAACAAAGGATTTATGATGACTGTCAGGCTGATGGTTGAATCTCTTTCCCAGCTGCCGAGAATAAGATATAAGTCCTCTTTCAAGTTGTTTGTTATTGCCACTTCGGTAGTAGATGGCTTGTCTCTCTGGTAAGCCCGTTTCTCAGGTTGCATGGTCCTCATGAATTGACCTCCGCGGTATACATCGATCATGGCGCCGACTCCCTCATAATTGCTTCCGGAGATAGATCGCAACCCCGTGTAATGCAAGCGATAGTCCTGGATTTTAATTTCCTGACCGGGTTTTATTTGAAAGTCTTCCTTGAATTGAAAAAAACCGTAACCAACCAGGCCTACTACCATGAAAACTATTCCGGCATGTACGAGAAAACCGCCATAACGCCGCCTGTTTTTTAAGGCAAAAGAAAAAAGAGATGTAAGCCAAGCCTGATTGCCACTCCTCCCAGCGACTTTTGCGCCCAGATAATATTCACGCCCCAGGGTCACAAGAACGAACAGGGATAAAGCGTAAAAAAACATCGGTAAAAAATCTTGTACGCCGACAAAATATAAAACCGGTAACGACAGGAGCATAGAGGTGAAAGGCAGAAGCAGATTTTTAGCAACCGACTTCAAGGAGGTACTGCGCCAACCCAGCATGGGACAAAGTGCCATCAAGGCAACCAGTAACAGAAATAAGGGTGAATTTACCGTATTGAAAAAAGGAGGTCCGACGGATATCTTTACTCCTTTGACCGCCTCTGAAATCAGCGGAAATACGGTGCCCCAGAAAGTTGCAAAACAAAGCCCGACAAGCAGGATATTGTTATAAAGAAATGAGCTTTCCCTGGAAACCAAAGATTCAATCTTGGGGTTTCTTTCTTTAAGCGCCTGATATCTGATAACTAAATAGTATGCGCTGATTGCAAGTATATATATTAGAAAACCCAGGAACACGTAACCGACCCTGGATTGACCAAAAGCATGCACCGAGGAAATTATTCCACTCCTGGTCAGGAAGGCGCCAAAAATACTCAAGGCAAAAGTGAGGATGATCAAACAAAGATTCCAGACCTTCAGCATACCTCTTCTTTCCTGGATCATTACAGAATGCAGAAAAGCTGTGGCTGTAAACCACGGCATAAGGGAAGAATTCTCCACAGCATCCCAGGCCCAGACACCGCCCCATCCGAGTTCTCTGTAAGCCCACCAACCGCCGAAGACAATCCCCAGAGTCAGAAACATCCAGGAAAACAAAGTCCAGGCCCTTGTTTTTTTGATCCACCAGTCGCCAAGATCTCCTGTCACAAGGGCGGCCATCGCATATGAAAATGGGATGGCAAAACCGACATAACCCAGATAGAGCGTCGGAGGGTGGAAGACCATTCCGGGGTTCTGCAGCACCGGTGTCAGGCCATAACCGTCTGCCGGGATAACACTGTTCAGTTCAAAGGGGGGGGTGACGAAATTAGCCAGCACCAGAAAAAACAGTACTGTAATGTTCAAAAATAACAGGGCATAAGGCAAATATCTTGCCCCGGGCTTTTTTTCGTCCTTAAAAATAGCAATCGTTGTGTACAGTGAAAGCAGCCAGCCCCAAAAAAGCAGAGAGCCTTTCTGGCCGGCCCAGAGACCGGTGATCTTATAAAATACGGGTAAAGAAATTTCCGAATACGAGGAAACATATTCAATTCTGAAATCATTTGTAAGAAAGGCATGAATGAGAACGCCCACCGCCAGGGTCATGAAGAAGAAAACAGCCTTCGTTGCCCTGCAGGATGCTTCAATATATCGCCAGTCCTTGCGGTTGATGCCGATGAAAAGAAAAACCAAGATCAGCAGGGATATACAAAAGGCCAAAAGCAAAGAAAAGTTGCCGAAATCAATCATGCGCTGTCACCTTTCTTTTCATACTTGGAAGGGCATTTGACCAGGAGGTTACTGGAGACAAACAGTTTTTTTTCAGGACTGTATATTCCCTCTGCTACAATTGTGACACCATCACGATCAACCAGATCCGGGGGTGCTCCGTGGTAAATAACGTCTAGTTTCTGCTGACCTTCAGCATCTATTAAAGTAAAAGTCAATTCCCTTTTGGCAGTGTCATAATGAATGCTGTCTGTTACAACGGCACCGTTTATCCGGACCTTCTCTCCGACAACTGTTTCCATCCTCTCAATGAACTCGGATACTTCCAGATAATACATGCTTCCTTCTCTAAGCCCGATGGCAATGAGATAGGAAAAGGCGGCAACGATCAAAAGACCGGCAAAAATCGCTGTGGAATGTTTCTTCATAATTCTTTTTCAACCCCTTCCTGGATAAGTCCTTGAATCAAAGCTTGTTTGTCCGGCTCACGCCAGTCGCCGGCCCCGATTTCAACAAAGGCAACCTTGCCCTGTTTATCTATAATGAATGTTTCAGGAACACCTGTTGTGCCATACAGAAGCTGAATAGAGCCGGTTGTATCCTGCAGTGCAGGGAACTTCAGTCCAAGTTGCTGCATGAAGGGTTTAATTGCCTTGGCGCCGGCGGCATCAATGCTTATTGCCAACACCTCAAAATTATCTCCGCCGAACTTTTCGTACAGGCTCTGCACCGTGGGAAGTTCTCGCTTGCATTCGGTACACCAGGTCGCCCAGATATTTACCAGCACTACCTTCTTGCCAAAGAAATCTGACAGGGTGATATTTTGACCAGTAAGGTCCGGGTAAGTGAAATCTCTGGCCGGTTCACCAATATTAGGCCTTGGTTGTTTTTCCCTGGGCTTGTCTGATTCGCCCAGTGTACCGATAACAACCGCTGCGATCAGGATAAGTATCGGCAGTACAATAAGGATTTTTATGATCGGTTTAAGTTTCATTTAAAGATGCTTTTTTATTCTTCTCGGAAGTTTTGGACTTCTTTCTCAAGTAAATCTGCCATATCCTTCCTAAATATCTTGGAGTCGATATTTTCCGCAGCAGCGATTTTATTTTCTGACTTTGATTTTCCTCGCCAAACAAACAAGACGAGACCGACCAACAGAAAAAGGTCGAACAACAGAAAATAGGGAAACCACCAGGCGAAAAGGTAGAAACCTTTTTTAGCTGGCTGGGCCAGAACTTTTGGCCCGTATACACCTGCAAAGTAATCAAGGATCTGTTCAGTGTTTTCCCCGGCGCTAATCTTATCCTTTACCAGTTCACGCATCTGGTCGGCCTCTGCCGAAGGACAGTAGGACAAGGTGTATTGGTAATCGCAACCCGGACTCATAATGAGGTCTGCAACCTCTTCAAGCTGCATTAACGTGACCTGCTCAGTCTGTTCATATGTCTTCTCCTGGGCAGCCATGGTGGTATCAGCCAGAGGCAGAAGAAGTGCAGCGGCTAACAGGGTTATTCCCAAAATTTCTCTTAGAATACGAATCATAATTTTGCAGATGAGTTTCCTTAATTCTTGTCGACCATTTTTTTAGGCATCAATGTTGCAATTACAGATATTACAAAGCAATTGTCGTACCTTTTTTGATAATTTCGATCAATTTATTGATATTAAAAGGAAAAATATACATTTAAAGGTTTTATGGCATAAGTCGTTCAACACGAATAAATGTTGAAATTAAAGAATAGTCTCTAATGGATTAACGAAAAATCTTTAAAATGTGTAAGGCGCTATGCTCAGTTGGAGCCAACGAAAAACATGGTAAGCAAAAATAATCATCACAGTAATTATAAAAAAATATACGCTGCAGAAAATTGTTCCTTTTTCAGTTTCTACTGCAAGGTCATAACCACTTTTCTGATAGCGATAATTTTGTGGGTTGGACCAGCCTCAGCAGTCACAGTATCAACAGGAAACTACCAGATCCGATTATTTACCGAACCAGCACCTCCCATCGCAGGTCAAGAAACCCTGATAACTTTCAAAATACTTCGTATTGCAGATAGGCTTCCTGCCCGAAACGGCAAAATCTTCATCAAATTGTCAGAAGCAATGGACACTGAGGAAATTGGCAAAACAGGAAATGAGAATCTCTCATCCTTTGATGTGGTTCAAGAGCGAGACGAATATGGGAATTACGAATTTAAGAGCATATTTGCCAAACGTACCCCTTATTATATAGATATTGTGATTCCAGAGATTGAAGGAATCAGGCTGGCAACTCCTCTCAGAGCCGGTTTCACTGTTATGGCTTCACCGGCTGGGCATGCCGGACTCAAAATGATGTTTGTTCTGGCAACTGTTTTGATGATTTTTATTATTTTTATTTTCATCATCAACGCAAAGCTTAAAAAGCAATCTACAGATCCTGCAGGATTTAATTTTCTAGACATTCCCTGGATTAAAAAAATTCTTACCTGGAATTATCTGCAGCCCCTTTTTCAGGTTCCCCTGTTGATAATGTTTGCTGTCCTTGTCTTTCTGGCTTTTTTTGATATCCAGGACGGGGGAAAAAATCTTTCAACCAAATTGATATGGACAGTCTGGTGGGCCGGGGTCATTTTTACATTTGTCCTGGTTGGGCGGGTCTGGTGTTTCATGTGCCCGCTCGGTGCAGTTTCGGAATGGCTTTCCAATGCGGTCAATGCCACAAAAAAGTTGCCACCCCGTATGCGCAACGTCTGGCTTGCAAACCTGCTGTTCATTATTCTGACCTGGCTGGATATAACCCTTGGTGTCGTCAGCATACCGGTTTTAACCGGTGTCCTCTTTGTAGCTATCACTGTTATCGCCATCGTTACCTCATTAATATATGAACGGAGAACCTTCTGCAGGTATCTCTGTCCCATTGGCGGCATAATCGGTATTTACTCATTATTTTCGGCAGTGGAGTTACGCTCGAAAGACTGTTCTGTCTGTAAAAGTCATAATAAAAAAGAGTGTTATGTAGGCGGCGATAAAGGCCGGGGCTGCCCCATGTTTGAGCTTGTACAGACGATGGACAGCAACAATGCCTGCAATTTTTGTGGTGAATGTATCAAGTCATGCTCAAGGAACAATATCTCGTTGCGCTTCAGGCCCTTTTTCAAGGATGCCTGGACAACCTCAAGATATTCGCTTGATGAGGCGGCTTTGGCAATTGTCCTTGTCGGCGTCAGTATTTTTGTGACCGGGGACATGCTTGAACCCTGGGAAGAATGGATGGCGGCAGCAAAAGCTCTGGTCCCGGCCGAACTGCTTGGCATAGAATATGATTATACCATCGAGGTTGTTGCCAAGTCTTTTCTGTATGTTCTCTTTTCCCTCATTATCATTCCCGGAGCGCTGCTTCTGGCCTCAGTATTTTCCAACAAACTCAGCGGTCAGGCAAATCATAATGGACTCGTCAAAACCTTTACAACCTTCGGTTATATGTTTATTCCCATCGGGCTTTCGTTGCACCTGGCCCATAATGCAGGACATTTGTTGAATGAATCAGGGGGCGCACTCCCTGCTGTGCAAAGATTTATTAATATTTATACCCCTTTCAACGCTGGTGAACCTGATTGGCTTCTGGCAGCAGAACCGCTTATTGATGCTTCTTTCTTGTACTGGATTCAAATGTCCCTGCTGCTGATCTTTTTTGTTTATTCCCTGTATGCCGGCTACAGACTTTCTTTAAAAAATTACAAGAACGGCAGTATAGCTTTTCGGGCGCTCTTGCCCATGCTCTTGCTGTCCCTTGTACTTGTCACCCTCAATGTGTATCTGCTGAACCTGCCGATGGCACCACGCCATATTCACTAACTCAAAGGAGATGCGAAACCAGTCAAAGAAAATCCTAATTCGAAAACATAACTATCTGAATTAGTTAAGGAGGCACGAAATGAGTAAAAAAGAAGTTAAGAAAACCCAAAAACAGAAAGCTGAAAAATATCAAAAACCCGCAAAAAACACTACGAAAATTCCATTTTTTCCGATTGCAATTGTCCTGATTGCAGTTATCGGGGTCGGATTTTTTGCCCTTCGGGGAAACAAAACCGGCTTTGTAAATGCTAAAGATGTTGCGTATAAGAAAACTTCAAGCATTGAAACCGGGCTAAATACTTCCAGCAGTGTAACTAACGAAACCAGCCTTGAGAAACTGAAAGGCGGCGAGACTAAATCTGTCCTCTCTCCCGCCCGTTTTACAGGGAAGACCGCTTCTGCATACAAGGTAGCCCAGGAGAACCCTGAACTTTTGGATTCTATGTACTGCTTTTGCTATTGTAAAAAAACAATCGGTCACAAAAGCCTTCTAAGTTGCTTTACCGACAAGCATGCTTCTAAGTGTACTATTTGTCAGGATCAAGCTTTTTATGCGAAGATTATGCAAGACAAGGGTCTTGATATCGGCCAGGTACGCAAAAAAGTTGACAGGAAATTCTGGCGGCCGTTCAGTTAAGCCTTGAACGAGTCTAGCAAAACAAAGGCTGTATTGATCTGCATTGATAAAGGACGGCAAGACTGACTTGTCGTCCTTCCGTCGCTCTCTGCAGCTCATATCATAAGAATTAAACTAAAAAAAATATTAATTAGGATTTGAGAATGAGTGATTTTTTTAGCGCTTTTCCATACATCGGAGCACTGGTAGCCGGCCTTCTGTCCTTTTTGTCTCCATGCGTGCTGCCGCTTATGCCATCATATGTTTCTTATATTACCGGCGTTTCATTTGAAGACCTGCAGGATGCAACTGATAAAAAAAGAATCCGGATGCTCACCTTGACGAATTCTCTCTTTTTTATCCTGGGATTCTCTTTGGTGTTTATCTCCCTTGGCGCATCCTCATCCGTCATAGGCAAACTCTTGAATAGCTACCAAAACTGGATAAGGATTATTGGAGGAGTGGTTATAATTTTTTTCGGCTTTTTTGTAGCCGGTTTCTTCCAGGTCAATGTTTTGCAGAAAGACAAAAGGTTTCATTTGCGCGGCAAGCCCACAGGATATCTAGGCTCAGTTATTGTAGGAACCGCCTTTGCTGCCGGCTGGACGCCATGTATCGGTCCGATACTAGGAACCATACTACTTTACGCCAGCGCTCAAGGCTCAACTCTTTATGGTGTAAAACTGCTCTCCATGTATTCGCTGGGGCTGGCCATTCCCTTTTTTGTTCGCTTCGTTAGCCTTCAATTCTTTTCTCAGCTATTCGAAAAAAATAAGAAAGTATATGAGAGTTATCATGCTTGCCAGCGGCATACTGCTTGTGGCCTTTGGCATATTGCTTTTGACAAATAAACTGACCTTGCTTACTTCATTATTCCCATCATATACAGTCTCGTTTTAGGCAGAGAAAATGTTAAAGTCCAAACAAAGTGGAATAGTGAATGGTGATAGTCTGAGGGCATAGAAGATAGTATACGGGATATTGACAGGAACAGAGTGTTTGAGAATGCTGCAAATAAAAAATGTGCTGAATTGTTCGCGCAAGACAAGCCGAGACATCCGTATAGCCTGCAGTGTAAGGCGTTTAGTTTATACCCTGTCTTTAAGGGTGCATACTAAAGTATAGCTCAACCTCCTTACACTTTGTCTATCCGACGTCTCGACTTGTGAGAAACCCGGGCTAGCTGTTAAACTTTTCTTTTATTTATTTTTGGCGAAATAACGTTCGTAGAACTGTTTCCAGGTGCTGGAGGAGGCACTGCAGGTGCTTGTGCAATATCCATACGTGACACGACTGCCTTTTTGAGTATGTGCAATTTCGCTGCCTTTTTGTTTGGGAGTATCTAATCCCACTTTATAACCGAGTTTTTGAATTGCTCTAACAATTTCTTTGTCTTCCAATGTATCAGGATATGTAATTATCAATGATCGTTTGTTTCGATCGGAATTCATCAGGATATTCTTATCAAGCTGGAGCAATCCATTGATGATTGCCCCGTGACAGTCACTACAGGTTAAGTTGCTAACCCTCAAAATAATGAGTGAAGTTTTTTCAGTTTCGGCATACGAAATGCCAAGGGACAACGTGAAAAATAAAAGAGCGATGCTGATTATAGTTATCAGTTTTTGTATGACTTCTGCTCCCGTCATAGCCTGTAGTCTCCTTCAGCAATTTCCAGTAAATTAATCGCTGTTATTAAAAAAACGGGGCAACCTGTTAAGGTTTTTATTGTTTAAACTGTTATAGAGCAAAAAACATGCCAGTGGATTTGTATGCCGATATTTCAAGTTTTCAAATCAGGATAACATCGTAGAAGATATTTAATTCTATATAGTTCCAGTCTTAAAGATTTTTTTTGTGATATGAGTTGCCCCTGCGCCGAATCAACGATATTCTTCAGTCAGACGAAGAATATTCTTCATAATGAAGGCCTGCCTCTAGACAAAAATTCCTCTAACTAATATTGATCAAGGGCAACAGAATGGGTATCCAAATTTACTTTAAAGTGCAGTTCATCAATGTTCGTTTTTTCCAACGGATTGAGATTTGATTCAAATGGAGAATTTTCTTCAACTGATTTGTTCCGATGAGTAATAGTATTCACCTCAAGATTTTTTCTCTTAAAAGCCTCTACATATGTATAGACTTTCTTAATACCTTAGAATTATTGAAATAAATTTTTTGTTATACCTTGGTTTTTCTTTTGGCATGGATATTGAATTCATCAAATGTCATAAAGCATGGCCACACGTGAAGGGATTTAAATATTAAATGGTGTTGAGCATTAAATAGTAGAGTGGCCTCTTTATGAGAGGATGGTAAATGAGTTTTATAATTCCTTATCCTCTCGACTTGAAGCGCCTTAAAATAATTACAACTTGGCGTTTCAAGTCTTTCCATTGAACTTATTGACATCAATATTTTTCAACAGATGAGGTGCAAAATGAACACATTTGAAGAAGCCTTCAGGATTGCTATTGAAAAGCACATGAATACAGAAAACAAGAAAATGGAATCTTACACGCTTCACCCTTCGAACTTGATAAAAATGATTAAAGGAAAAGAGAACGCAGAGAAAGTAAAATACAATACAACTGGTGTATCTGGTCAGGCACTATTCAATAAATAAAACAAGGCAAAATTATTATTGATCAACGACCAATCAAGAAATATTAACTAGAGAAAATATGCAGCATAATCTGCATATTCACGTTTCCCCTTAGCCCATTCGAATTCTGCTTTTCAATATCTGAATTATTTAGAGAGATACTGAAGAATCTGGTCGGTATCAGCGAGAATTATAATGTATCTGCTCTTGATTCATAGCCCTTGACCCTGTAGTATGGTCCAAGGCTTATATTTTTTTTAAAGGAATAATTATATATCAACTACCACGTCATCTAAAGGAGGATGAGTATGAGCAAAACAAGAAAAATTGAAGTTTTTTCTGCCGGCTGTCCACTATGCATTGAAGCCGAAGAAAAAGTAAGGAAACTTGCCTGTCCATCCTGTGATGTGACTGTATTGAATATGCAGGATTCAGAGTCATTGATACGGGCAAAGGAGCTTGATGTCCAATCTGTTCCGGCAGTTGCAATTGATGGTGAGCTGGCCGGTTGTTGCACTGGACGGGGTATTGATGAAAAAGCCCTGCAGGATGCAGGCTTAGGCCAACCCCTTCCATAAACTTTTTTTAAAGGAGGTATCGCATGAAACGGTATCTGGTTCCAAGAACTGCCCATTGTTGTGAAGGGAACTGAATTTTGTCCTGGGCGTGACACTAAACCGCCCGCTATCCCTTCAACCTAAATACCTTAACGGCATATTATGAGGAACTACCCCACAGCAGATAAGCACCCCTGACGGCGGGGCATAAATACCCTTAAAAACAGGGCACTCTTTTCAGTACCCCCTTGAGGGGTGTAAACACCCTTAAAAACAGGGTATAAACTCCGACTTCGAGCTGTGGGGAACTAGACCCGAAGAGAGATTAAAGGAGGTGAAAATAATGACATCTTTAGGAAGTCTTTTATGGATAGTTGGAATTGGAGCCCTTATCTACTTTATGGTGCGAAAGAATGGCGGTTGTTGTAGTGCTGGCCATGACCATGACAAAGGCCATGGGGCCGATCAGAAAGAACTGGGTAGTCACAGCCAGGGTAATGATGAAGAGCAGCACAAAGGAGGCTGCTGCGGTTAATATGCAAGCCCTCACTTTCTTGTAATGAACTCAGAATGTTGAATTATAGAATGGAGAAAATGACAAAATGCCGGAGAGTTATAAAAAATGGATTCTAATTAGTATTGCCCTTATGGGAACCTTTATTGCCGTACTTGTGTTATTCGCCCCATCATTCAAAAACCGTGAGGTTGCAGAAAGTGGTTTACAGACTCCCGTTCCCCCTCCACCTCGATTTACCAATTCGAACCTCCTGAAAGTATTGCCTGTTGAAGAGTTGATGGTGGATACCAGCGATCCACAAGCCCTCGCCCGTCTTGGGGATGAATATTTTGAAAGCAGCAATTATATGCAGGCAATTGAAATATATAAAAAGGCTCTGGAAATCGACCCAAACGATATTGATACACTCAATGATCTTGGGCTGGCCTATCATTATACGGGAAACTCCGATCTCGCTGAAGAGGTGCTTATAAAAGGCACTGAAACGGCACCGGCATTTCAGAGAATCTGGTTGAGTCTTGGATATGTTATCAAGTCTGCGGGAAAGAACGAAGAGGCCAGATCGGTTTTGCAAAAAACGGTAGACATGGGCCCCGACAATGAAATCGGACAGGAAGCAATAAGAATGATCGGGCAATTATAATAGGCTTAAGGGCCTGTTAACCCTTGACCTTGTAGTATGGTCTAATGTTTATAATAAATTTTAAGGACCAACAAACAATCAATTTTATCGAGGTATTACTATGAAAAAACTGATTATGTTACTGATGGCAGTTCTGGCGGTTGCGTTGTTTACTGGGCCGTCTCTTGCCGGTGAAACCATGATGGAGAGCAGCGCCTATACCACGGAGCAACTTATCGGCCTGAATGTAGACAACCTGGAAGGCAAACATGTTGGTAAAATCCGGGATGTCAACCTGAACTCCGAGACCGGAGAGATCAACTTTGTCATCCTCGGAAAAAGCCTGCTTGGAATCGGTGAGGAGAAATTTGCGGTGCCGCTGGAGGCCTTGAAAATCCAGAACGACGAAGGAAGTTCGAGTGCAACTCTCATCGTTTCAGAAATCAGACTGATGACCGCCCCCAGTATTGAAGCCGGTCAGTCTGTTGAAGAATTCAGGATTCTTCTACAAAATCATTACTGTGTAGCTCCGGAGTTTGGAGAAGGTATTGATGGGCCGAAAATATGCTAAAGGATGAAAAGGAAAATCACCGAGAGTAAAGCCGCTATTAATGATCCATAATCCACATAAATCGACGGTTTAGTGCCCACCGGTAATGGTGGAGAACGTGACTATGTCGGGTACAGGTTAAGAGAGAGCCGTTCAAACTCTCTCTTTTTTATTTTCCTTTTGACGGATGATTAAAGTTTAAACCAGACCATTGACTCTGTAGTATGGTATAATGTTTATAATATATTTCAAGGACGAACAATCAATCAATTTTATGGAGGATTAAAATGAATGGACTGACCATAGGAAGACTGGCGAAGCAGGCTGGACTTGGTATTGAAACCGTACGGTTTTACGAGAGACAGGGATTAATCGATCCACCTCCCAGAACAGATTCAAATTACCGAATCTACCCTGAGGAAGAAGTGAACCGTCTCAAATTCATTAAACGTGCTAAAGATCTAGGATTCACACTTAAAGAAATTAAAGATCTTTTTGAACTCCAGCATGATCCGCATGCCACCAAGGCGGACATCAAAGAGCGGACAGTGGAAAAGATTAAAAATATCAAGAAAAAAGTCGAAGACCTCATCAGAATACAAGAAGCCCTTGAACATCTGGCAGGAACCTGCGATGGACACGGACCATTGAGTGAATGCCCCATTTTGGATGCATTAACTGGAGATGACCATAAGCATCACAATCATTGAAAAAGGTAAACATCATGAGTGGTTTGATGGAAGTGGGTATCCAGCTGGTTTGACAGGAGCGGATATTCCACTAATTGCTCGTATTATAGCCATAGCTGATGCTTTTGACGCACTTACTACTGACAGACCATATCGAAAGGCTCTGAATAGTAGGGCAGCCCTAGAACTATTGGAAGAAGATGCTGACAAGCATTTTGACCCAAATCTCGTCTCAATTTTTCAATCTAAGTTCTAATTTCTCACAATCCTTCCCCACCTGATTCTCTTAAATTTATATTATTTCAACAAGTTAACTAAAAAAATAAAAAATCATTTAAACCATTGACTCTGTAGTATGGTCCAGTGTTTATAATAATCTTTAAGAGATAAAAACAGATGATCAATGGGAGGTAATAATCATGGCATCAATAGGAAGTTTTTTATGGATAGCTGCTATAGGCGTGCTTTTTTACTACATGATGAACAAGGGCGGTGGTTGTTGTGCCGGTCATAATCATGGAGATCACAAGCAAGACGACCACAAGGAACATGGAAGCGATGATGAACATGCTGCCCATTATGAACAGCTTGAAGATAAACAGCCATCTCAACCTGAATTTATTGAGTTACGGGATCCTGTTTGCGGAATGGAAGTGAAAAAGAATTCCACCTCATTAGTCAGTGATCATTTTGGTCACACATTTCACTTCTGTTCAGAACAGTGCAGGAAACTTTTTGACATTAATCCTAACAAATATGTCGGTTCTTCATAAAGCCGGATATTTGCCGCATATAAAAAGGAGGTCAATATGATGACTGACATAATGCCGAAACAAAGCAGACTTCACGAAAAAGGCCATAAGGGAGTTTATATTGATCCGGTGTGCTCCATGTCCACTGACGATCCGGATGCCTATCAACCCTATGAGCATGACGGCAAGACCTATTATTTTTGCTCGGACCACTGCCTGACAAAATTCAAGACAAATCCAGCAGATTTCATCAAGCCTGTAAAAGACAATCTTAATGAAGATGTTCTTGTAAAGCAGTCAGAATTTAAGGACCCGATCTGCGGCATGACTACTGATGATCCGGATGCTTATCAACCTTATGAGCATAACGGCAAGACCTATTATTTCTGCTCAGACCATTGCCTGACAAAATTCAAGACTGATCCGGAAGGATTCATTTCCGGAAAAAAACAAGAGGATACTGATGAAGAGCCGGTTGCAGGCCGACAGTATACCTGTCCGATGGACCCAGAAATAATTCAGGACCATCCCGGCTCCTGCCCGAAATGCGGTATGGCCTTAGAGCCTATGACACCGGCAATCCCGGCAACCCGGATCGAGTATACATGTCCCATGCATCCGGAGATTGTCCAGGATGAGCCGGGCAGTTGCCCCAAATGCGGCATGGCCCTGGAACCCATGAGTGTGACAATAGACGAGGAAGAAGCAAATCCTGAATACGAGGACATGAAAAGACGTTTCATCGTGGGGGCGATCTTGTCTGTCCCCTTAGTACTCATCGCCATGCGCACCATGATTCCAGGACTTGAGGTCATCGACTCATGGGCTTCGGCCAGAACACTTGAATGGATAGAACTTATCCTGGCCACACCTGTCGTGCTTTGGGCCGGCTGGCCTTTTTATGAGCGAGGTGTGCAGTCGGTGATCAACCGAAGTTTGAATATGTTTACTCTCATTGGTTTGGGTGTATCTGTTGCGTATGTCTATAGCCTGGTGGCTGTCTACCTCCCCGGTCTCTTTCCGGACGCCATGAAGGGAGCCGACGGCACTGTCGGAGTATATTTTGAGGCAGCCGCCGTGATCGTTACCTTAATTCTTCTTGGACAGGTACTGGAATTACGGGCCCGCAGTCAGACAGGCGCTGCCATTAAGGCGCTTCTTGGCCTGGCACCGAAAACTGCGCGCAAAATTGATAATGACGGAACTGAAAAGGACATACCTTTGGAGCATGTCAAAAAAGATGACAAACTGCGGGTCAGGCCCGGTGAAAAGATTCCGGTTGACGGTATTGTCCTTGAAGGAACATCCAGCGTTGACGAGTCCATGATTTCCGGTGAACCTATCCCGGTTGAAAAGAATCCCGGTGACCCGGTGGTGGGCGCAACAGTGAACGGCACCGGATCTCTTATCATGCAGGCAGAAAAAGTCGGCGCCGATACCCTGCTCTCTCAGATCGTCCAGATGGTGGCGGAAGCGCAGCGCAGCAGAGCGCCGATCCAGAAGCTGGCCGATGTCGTAGCCGGCTATTTCGTGCCGGCGGTTATAGCTATTGCAGTCATTGCTTTTACTGCCTGGATGTTATTCGGGCCTGAACCGCGGTTGACCTATGCGCTTATCGCAGCAGTATCGGTATTGATTATCGCCTGCCCCTGCGCACTCGGCCTGGCCACCCCCATGTCCATCATGGTTTCAACCGGTAAAGGCGCTACCATGGGAGTACTTTTCAAAAATGCCGAGGCCATTGAGACCCTGCGCAAGGTGAACACCCTGGTAGTCGACAAAACAGGCACCCTGACCGAAGGGCAGACCCAAATTAACGGAGGTTGTGCCGGCAGCCGGTTTTGACGAAACCGAACTTCTCAAGCTGGCAGCCACCCTGGAAAAAGGCAGTGAACATCCCCTGGCAGCAGCACTTGTCGAAGGTGCTGAAGCAAGAGAAGTAAACATGAGCACAACTACTGATTTTGACTCTATCACCGGCAAGGGAGTTTCAGGCACGGTTGAAGGCAGAAAAGTTCTTCTGGGCAATAGAAAGCTGCTTGATGATTTTTCCATTGATCCCGGCGAATTGGCGACACAGGCTGACAACATGCGTAAAGAAGGGGAAACCGTCATGTTTGTGGCAGTCGATAATACTATTGCCGGCCTGGTTGCAGTTGCAGATCCAATCAAGGAAACAACTCCTGAAGCAATCCGCCAACTGCATAAAGAAAATATCCGCATCGTTATGCTGACCGGTGACAACAAGGCTACAGCCGAAGCAGTGGCAAACAAGCTTGATATCGACGAAGTAGTGGCTGAAGTGCTGCCTGACGAAAAGGCGGATGCTGTAAAAAAATACCAGCAGCGAGGTGAAATTGTGGCAATGGCAGGTGACGGCATAAACGATGCCCCGGCCCTGGCCCAAGCGGAAGTCGGCATTGCCATGGGGAACCGGCACCGATGTGGCCATGGAAAGCGCCGGTGTCACCCTGGTCAAGGGCGACCTTACCGGGATTGTCCGAGCCCGTAAATTAAGCAGAGCCACCATGAGTAATATCAGACAGAACCTGTTCTTTGCCTTTATCTATAACTCCCTGGGCATTCCGGTTGCCGCCGGTGTGCTCTATCCGGTATTCGGCATTCTCTTAAGCCCGATCATTGCTGCCGCAGCCATGAGCTTAAGCTCGGTTTCGGTTATCACTAATGCGCTCAGGCTGAAGACCTTTAAAGTGTGAGGTGACGCCATGCAGGGTAAAACAGATAAAAAACAATTTTTCCCGGCATTAACCTGGCCCCAGGCGACATTAATCGTTTTTCTGTCAGTGACAGGGTTCTTTCTCTTGGCTGAACACAAGGCTCATATTCTGGGATTGTGGCCGTATCTGATTCTTCTGCTCTGCCCGCTCATGCATATCTTCATGCACAAAGGGCAGATAACAAGGCTACAGCCGACGCGGTGGCAAATAAGCTTGATATTGACGAAGTAGTGGCCGAAGTGCTGCCTGATGAAAAGGCAGATGCTGTAAAAAAATATCAGGAGCAGGGTGGAATTGTGGCAATGGCAGGTGACGGCATAAACGATGCCCGGCCTGGCCCAGGCGGAGGTTGGCATTGCCATGGGGACCGGCACCGATGTGGCCATGGAAAGCGCCGGTGTCACCCTGGTCAAGGGCGATCTTACCGGGATTATCCGGGCACGTAAATTAAGTAGGGCCACCATGAGTAATATCAGGCAAAACCTGTTCTTTGCCTTTATCTATAACTCCCTGGGCATTCCGGTTGCCGCCGGTGTGCTCTATCCGGTATTCGGCATTCTCCTAAGCCCGATCATTGCTGCGGCAGCCATGAGCTTAAGCTCGGTTTCGGTTATCACTAATGCGCTCAGGCTGAAGACCTTTAAAGTGTGAGGTGACGCCATGCGAGAAAAAGCAGATAAAAAACAATTTTTCCCGGCATTGACCTGGCCTCAGGCGGCATTAATCGTTTTTCTGTCAGTGGCAGGGTTCTTTCTCCTGGCTGAACACAAGGCCCATATTCTGGGATTGTGGCCTTATCTGATTCTTCTGCTCTGCCCGCTCATGCATATCTTCATGCACAAAGGGCACGGCCACCATGGCAACAGTGACGGTGTTCAAAAACATAAAGATGATTAAAGTATTTAAAAAAGGTGATTATTGTGACAGACACAATTCCTGCATATGGCTTATGGAGCCTGGTTATCGTTAACTCAGCGTTTTTTATCTTCTTTGCGTTTAGTTTTATAAAACCAAAAACCAAGCTTGACTGGCGCAGCCTGGGGGCATTTTCCGCCTTTGTTGTTGCTCTGTTTGCAGAAATGTATGGCTTTCCGCTGACAATTTACCTGTTATCAGGCTGGCTGCAGAGCCACTTCCCGCAAACGGACATTTTCGGCCATAACGGCGGGCACCTCTGGTTCACCCTCTTCGGGCTGGAAGGGAACCCTCATACCAATCCATTACATCTGGTCAGCAACCTTCTTATCCTGGCGGGCTTTATCATCATATATAAGGCTTGGAAAGTGCTTCACCTGGCTCAACAAAAAGGAACGCTGGCTACAACCGGACCGTATAAACATGTGCGGCATCCCCAATATGCAGGTTTTATCGTCATCATGACCGGGTTTCTCTTTATGTGGCCTACTATCCTTACCCTGGCCATGTATCCTGTACTCGTCATTGTTTATACCAGACTAGCTAAACAGGAAGAGCGGCTGGTGCGAAATGAGTTTGGCGCAGCCTATGACGACTACGCTCGAAAAATCCCGGCTTTTCTACCACGATTGAAAAACGGTTTTTTTCACATAGCAAGACGAAACGAGAGGTGACATTATGACTGACAAACTGAATTCATTAGCGTTTGGCACATCTGCAGCAATAGTTGCAGCCTTATGTATGCTGAGTCTGGGCATCTCAGGAAATATTGGGGTTTACATGGGCGCTGTAGAAATGGCGCGTCAATGGCACATGTTCTTTTCATTAACACCTGTGGGCATCCTTACCGGAATGATTGAAGGTGCCATTATCAGTTTTGTATTCTTCTATATTTTCGGCTGGATCTACAATAAATTCAATAAAGGATCACACCCTAACTTCAGAACAGTGAATAAACTACACATTCTGGAGGTGAAATTATGATGCATTGGGGCGGTGATTTCGGCATGGGATTCGGGGGTGGCTGGATATTCATGATCCTCTTCTGGGGACTCATCATTCTAGGAGTTGTCTATTTAGTAAAGATACTACTAGGTGGCTGCCTCTACAGAAGGAAAAAAGAGCGAATCGGCACGGGAAGTGCTCGAAAAAAGGTTTGCCAAAGGAGAGATGAGCAAAGAAGAGTTTGAAGACGCAATGGCGATTTTAAAACGAAACAAAGCATGAAGAACCCTTAATTTTCAAAAACAACCCTAACATTGGAGGACATTGACATGAAAAAGACAATTCTTGTTACAAGCTTAATGTTATTACTGGCAGCCACCCCGGCCATGGCCCAGATGATGGGAGGTGGTCAGCAGATGATGGGTGGTCAGGATGCCAGATCAAGTCAACAGATGATGGAGCAACAACAGATGCAACAGACTGCTCCAGCAGGAGGACAAAATTATCCTCAGTACATGAATCGCGGCATGACGGCCGGTTATGGCTATGGCATGGGCCCAGGCATGATGGGCGGCGGTTATGGCTATGGCATGAATCCAGGCATGATGGGCGGCGGTTATGGCTATGGCATGGGCCCGGGTATGATGGGCGGCGGTTACGGCTATGGTATGAACCAGGGCATGATGGGCGGCTATGGCCAAGGCATGGGCCCGCAGATGATGGGAACCGGTACGCATCCCTGCATGTCGGGTTATGGATATGGCATGAATCCAGGCATGATGGGCGGCCATGGTTCATACCATAGCCGTAACCGCCGCCCATCATACCTGGGCCCATGCCATAGCCATAACCGC